>Ga0209797_10000523_pt1 | contig 19159 bp, 17 predicted proteins | sample DOMMetBare3Fresh_2_FD_187472 | JGI IMG/M metagenome (GOLD analysis project Ga0209797, IMG submission 187472) | Wetland sediment microbial communities from St. Louis River estuary, USA, under dissolved organic matter induced mercury methylation -... | ecosystem: Environmental > Aquatic >... | reverse complement strand
GTTTGAACAAGTGCAGATGCGCGGCGACGGCGGCAACCGCGGTAGCGGCATGGCCGGAAACCGGGGTGGTGGCATGCGCAGCGGTGGCGGCATGCGCAGTAGCGCCATCGTTGGCAATCGCGGTGGCGGCGGCAACTGGTCGGGCGGCCGTGGCATCCGGGGTGGCAACTTCGCCAGCAACGGTAATCGCGGCAATTGGTCGGGCGGCAACTGGGATGGCCGACGCAATTGGGCCGGGAACGGTCGCCGTGGCGGATGGCGCGGTCCTGCTGTCGTATTCGGGTTCGGGCCGTCTTATTATGACAACGGCTACTACGGATACGAAGGCTACGGCTACGACGACACTTATGCGTACGTGGCTCCCGGCGTCGCCGATGGCGACTCTGTCGCCTACTGCGTACAGCGCTTCCGTTCCTACGATCCGGCCTCCGGAACCTATCTGGGTTACGACGGCCTTCGCCACCCGTGCCCATAACGCACAGGTCCAAACACACAGCCCAAGGGAGACCGGCCCCGGCCGGTCTCCCTTTTGCCTTTGCGCGTTGACTGACGACGGCTGCATTTTGCGATGACGTTGAGTTCACCCGTCGTGGTGGCTGCGCGCACCAGCCTGTCGCCGTCATCCTGAGATGCTCGCGCGTCGCAGAACGCTCATTGCAACTTACGCCTCCATTGCGCGGGCCTCGAAGGATCACGGCCCCGCAATTGCGGCGCTCTTCCGTGTGGGGGCCGTCGCCCTTATGGTCGCGCCGATCGAGCATGGCAACGACGTGACAGGCGGGCAAGACGATTGGCCAGCCTCAAAAATGCGTTAAACTCCCTCGCAACACGCGATGGCCGATCCGTCAGCCGACAGCGTGATCAGGGTATAAAGGGGGGCAATCGTGCATCGTGGAATGGCCATGCTCGTCGCGCTGCTCTTCGCGGGTGCCACCGCGAACGCGCAGCCGGTCGCCGATTTCTACCGCGGCAAGACCATCACCATGATCGTGCCCGCCGATCCCGGCGGCAGCTACGACCTGCATACCAGGCTGATCGCGCGCCACATCGGCAAGCGTATTCCGGGCGAGCCTTCGATCGTGGTGCAGAACATGACCGGCGCGGGTGGCTTGCGCGCCATCAACTATCTCTACGAGAAGGCGCCGCAGGACGGCACCGTGCTCGGCATGCCGGTGCAGGAGAACGTGCTCGCCGACGCGCTCGGGGCGAGCGAAGTGCGCTACAAGATCACCGACTTCAACTGGATCGGACGGCTGGCGCCCGGCGTCGACGTGATCGCGACCTGGTGGACGTCGGGCGTGCGCACGATCGCGGACGCGGGGCGCACCGCAGTGCCGCTCGGCGCCACCGGACCGGCGTCCGGCACCAGCCTGTTTCCGCTGCTGCTCAACAGCCTCGTGGGCACCAAGTTCAACGTCATCCCGGGCTACAAGCACTCAGAGATGCTGCTCGCGATCGAGCGCGGCGAGACCTATGGCGCCTTTACCTCGCTCGCCACGCTCAAGACCGCCTACCCGACCTGGATCCCGAACAAGCGCGTCTATCTGCTGGTCGCGATCTCGCCCGAGCCGGTGGCCGAGCTCGCCGGCGTGCCCGATCTGCTCTCGCTCGCCAAGAACCAGACCGACCGGCGCGTGCTCGCGATCTTCGCCAGCGCCAGCACGGTCGGGCGCTCGCTCCTCACCACGCCAGGCGTGCCGGCCGAGCGCGTCGCCGCGCTGCGCGAGGCGTTCGAGGGCATGACCAAGGACTCTGAGTTCCTCGCCGATCGGGCCAAGACCCATGCCGAGTTTGGTCCGATGCCGGGCGCGGCGCTGCAGAAGCTCATCGCCGACACGCGCGACGTGCCGACCGCGGTGATGGAGCGCGCACGCGCGGCGGTGCGGCGGTGATGTGGTCGTCCTCGGCGCGTTGTTACTATCGCCTTGCGCAGGCGCTCATGCGCCCTCGCAAGAACATCCCGTTTCTGGCATCACGCCCGCAGGACATTGGATGCGGGAGAATGCGCCGAATTTCTCTCAGTAATTGGCGGCGCAGTAATTGGCGGCACTGCAATTGGCAGCATTCTAATTGCCGGCACTGACGCCGTCGGCAGGCACGATATCAATCCAATATTGAATTGCCTTCGCGATTGAGGAGAATTCTCTTATGTCGCTTCTCGATCGGCGGACATCGTTCTGAAATAATGCTCAGCGTACTGGTAGTAATTCTCCGCCCCGATGATATCGCCGGACTGGGCTTGAGCCTGGGCGAGAGCAAGATAACGCTCATAGCTTCTTTGCGCGTTTTGGGAGCCCCTCTGCTGGGGGCGGGCGACATTCGATGTCCGATTTGAACGGTTAACGAACGGCCTCGCCGACTGGGAACGATTTGTATTTATTGTTCTTGGGCCATTCTGCATGGCTCACTCCTTGGTTATGGCAGGTGAATTTGCCCCGCGTGGCAGGACGTGGCTTAAGATTGCGCCGCCTTTGATCGTGTCCGACCTATATTTTTCGTAGGGGGAGGCTGTTCCTGAGAAAGCGCTCACGATGTCTGGAGCTGTTTGGTTCCCTCGCCGTGGCGGTACCTGCCGACTACACGCGATATTTGTGAACCAACTGTATATCATTTGGGGGTGTTGGGAGGAATTGTCAAGCAGGACCGCCTGCAATCCCCCCACTATCGGGCGGAGGCCGTGGCGCTCTATCATGCGCCCGGGTGCCGGGGCGGAGCTTATCGTGCTGCAACTGCGCGTATTTGTGTCTTCACCAGGAGACGTGGGCGCCGAACGCGGCGTCGCGCTCGCGGTGGCTGAGCGCTTGCAGTTCGAGTTCCGCGGTCAGGTCAAGCTTGAGACCTATCTCTGGGAGCGCAGCCTGCTGCGCGCCACCGACACCTTCCAGGCCCAGATCGTCGACATCAGCGAGGCCGATCTCGCGCTCTTCATCCTGTGGGCCAGGATGGGCACGCCGCTGCCGCCCGAGCAATTCAGTCGTTCCGACGGCAGCCAGTATGCCTCCGGAACCGAATACGAGTTCGAGCGCGCCCGCGACGGCTACGACCAGAAGAGATCGCCGGAGATCCTCTGCTATCTGAAGACCGCCGAGGTCCGGCTGTCGATGAAGGACCGCGAGCAGCGCAGCCAGCAGGTGGCCGAGCTCGACGCCGTCAGCCAGTTCGTCGACAAGTGGTTCCGCAACGCCGACGGGACCTTCAAGTCCGCGTTCTACAATTTCGAGAAGACCGCGCAGTTCGAGGAGTTGCTCGAAGTCCACATGCGGGACTGGATTCGCGAGCGGCTCAAGGACGCCGAGGTGGTCGAGAACGCGCGCGGGCAATGGAAAGGCTCGCCGTTCCGCGGGCTCGAGGCCTTCAACTTCGAGCACGCCTTGATCTATTGCGGGCGCACCGGAATGGTGTCGGAGCTGCTCGACGTGCTGCGGCGGCGCGCCGCCGCGGGGCACGGCTTCCTCATGGTCACCGGCATGAGCGGGGTCGGCAAGTCGTCGCTCGTGCGCGCCGGCCTGTTGCCGATCCTGATGCGTCCGCGCGTGATCGAGCATGTCATCGCGTGGCGGCGGGCCGAGTTCAAGCCGAGCACCGGCGATCGCACCTTGCTGGGCACATTCGCGGCCGCGCTGCTCGAGCCGGAGGCGCTGCCCGGCCTGGCCGCGGACGCCGACCGCATGGAAGCATTGCTGCGTGATCCGCCCGCGCTCACGATGGCGGTCACGCGCGCGCTCGAACGCGTCAATCAACAGCAGGACGCGGCCAACCCGGTACATGATCCCAAGGGCATGGCGCATCTCGTCGTCGTCTGCGACCAGTTCGAGGAGATCTTTGACGAAGGTGTCTCGGCCGCCGATCGCGCCGACTTCTGCGAATCGCTGCGCACGATGATCCTCACCGGACAGGTCTGGATCATCGCCACGCTGCGGGCGGACTTCTTCAGTCGCTGCGCGGAGCTGCCGGAACGCTTCCGCGACCTGTTCGTCGAGCGTGGCGGCATCTTCACGGTGGGGGGCCCCAGGCCGCCGGAGATCGCGCAGATGATCCGCCGGCCGGCGGTGATGGCAGGATTGCGTTTCGAGCGGCGCGGCGATCCGGAGGAAGGGCTCGACGACGTTCTGCGTGACGCCGCGGCCGGCAATCCGACCGTGCTGCCGCTGCTTGAATTCACCCTCGACGAGCTGTGGCGCCGCAGCGCCGGGTCGGGCGTGCTGAAGTTTGCCGACTACGAGGACCTGGGCGGCCTGCATGGCGCCCTCAAGATCCGCGCCGACGAGGAGTTCGCCCGCCTGCCGCCGAACGTTCAAGCCTCGTTGCCGACGGTGCTGGCCGCTCTCGTTCATAGCGACCCCACCGACGAGCGGCTCATTCTGCAGAATCGGGTGTCGCTCGCGCAGTTCTCGCATTCGCCGGACTGCCTGGCGCTGATCGACGCCTTCGTGTCGGCCCACCTGTTCGTCGGCGACCATGGCACCGACGGCATGCCGGTGATCGGGCTCGCACACGAAGCATTGCTGCGCGAGTGGCCGCCGGCGGTGCGCTGGATCGAGCAGAGCCGCGAGATGCTGCGGCTGCGCGCCGGCATCGCGGCAGCGGCCGCGCTCTGGCGCAATGCCGGCTATGGCGACAGCCGACTGATGAGCGGCGACCTGCTCAAGGACGCCGGACGGCTCCTGAGCAGCAGCGCCGACATGCTCAACGCCGAGGAACGACGCTTCATCGAGACCTCGCTCACGCAGGCACGCCGATCGCGGAGCCAGCTGATCAGGCGCGCCACCGCCGCCGCTGCGCTGATTGTGCTTGCTATCCTCCTTCCGGTCATCGGCTTCCAGCAGATCTCGTATGACTTCGCGTTCGCGCGCGCCATTCCCAAGGTCTGGAACGGCGAGCGGCAGGCTCCCGTGTCCGCCAACGCGCTCGCCAACCTGCAGGTGAGCATCGACGCTCTGGCAGGATACCTGCGGGCGCAAGGCGCCGATATGGGCAAGCGTCCCGAGCTGAATTCCTGGGCGGTCGCGCAGATCTGGATTGCGCTCGACGGCCTCGACCCCGAGGTCGCAAGCGGCGGGCCCCGGCTGCGCGAATTCATGAGTGCGACCCGCGATCCGAACTGCCAATGCTGGCGCGAAACCGAAGACAAGCTGCCGCACGCGCTGGCGACCGCCTGGGTGATCTACGCGCTCGCCCACTATGGCCAGCCCGCGACCAAGCAGGAGATCGAGTTCGTGCTGAGCCGCCAAGGCCAGACCGGCTGGTGGCCGATGTTTCCCGCCACCGCGGACGAGGCCAACGCATCGACGTCCGCGACCGCTTGGACGGCTCTGGCATTGCATCACCAACTCGAGAATAATCTCGTTGCGCCCGAGCAGCGTGCCGCGGTGGCGACGGCGATCCAGAAATCCGTCGACTGGCTGGCCGGCCGCGCGTTGCCCGGCAAGGCGCGCTGGACCGAATATCCGCCCGGTCTCATCTTCGAGAAGACGCTGGATTACCTGGCGGCCTCCGCCCTTGTCGTTCACACCCTGCATACGGTCGCCGCGTCGCATACATTCGACGCGCTGTGGCTCGATCAATTGCCGGCGCGCGTGCCGGGCGTCATCGAAAGCGAGATCGCCAAGGGCTACGTCTTCCGCAGCAAGACCCAGTTCACGCTGGACGACGTGCGGCACTACCCGTTCCCCTGGATGCTGCGCACAACCGCCGAAGCCTACGAGAAAGGAACCGTGCCGCAACGGGCGCGCGCGCTGCTGTGGCTCGAAGACGCGTTCAAGAGCCCGATGAAAGTGGAGGACTTCCGGTCAGAGTTCTGGACCATGTCCGAGACATTGTTCGCGCTGCGGCACGTGCAGCCGCGGCTCGGTCAGAGAGCGGATGAGCCTGCGGCGGCGCTGAAGCAGTAGGTGGCATACGCCAACGCGCGCGGCACTCTCCGTTCATGTCTTCACAGCGCCCGCAGCTTGCGCGCGACCTTGCGCAGGAACTTCTCGCGCGTCGCGGCATCGGCCGCATCCATGCCGTACTGAGCGAGCCACAGCGCGCGGGGGACACGCGGGAACAGCAGGCGGATGCCGCGCATGAGCGTGCTGCGACCAGGATCGAAGATCAGCTTGTTGAGCCACCAGGGCGAGCCGTAGGTCGTCACCACCGCAAAGCGCTCGATGTTGGTCAGGATCGGCTTGGTGCGGCCGCCGGCCAGATCGAACACAACGCCCGGCAGCCAGACGCGATCGATGTAGCCCTTCAGCATCGCGGGCATGCCGTACCACCAGGTCGGGAACACCAGCACGAGCGCGTTGCACCGAAGCAGGCGGTCGATCTCCTTTTGCACATGCGCGCGGTTGGCGCCCGTGTCGTGATAGGCGATCCGCTCCTCGCGCGAGAGCACCGGCTGGAACCCTTCGGCATAGAGATCGCAATCGTCGACCTCGTGGCCGGCGTCTCGCAAAGCCTTAACGGCGCAGCCATGCAGCGCGGACACGAAACTGTCCTTGACCGGGTGGGCGTAGATGACGAGGTAACGCATGAGGACCACCACTACGCCGTCATCAGCATCGAGAACAGCTCGCCCGGACGGCGCAATGCGAGATCGTCGTGCGTCGCCTCCTGCTCGTCAATCGCCTCGACGCGTGCACCGGGCGGGCCCTGCCGGCAGGCGGCGAGCATGGCCTCGACCTCCGACTGCGGCCCGGCAAACAGAGCCTCGACGGTGCCGTCACTGCGATTGCGCACCCAGCCCTCGAGCCCAAGCTCGAGCGCGGTGTATTCGGTCCAGGCGCGGTAGCCGACGCGCTGCACGCGGCCGCGGATCACGACACGGCAGATCATGACGCTCATCCCACTTCTCCCGTGTCCTTCGTACGCGCGCCACGCCAGCCCGACGGCGACCAGCGCCGCAGCGTATCGACATAGGCTTGAGGCAGGCGCCACTCGCGCGCCGCCTCGACCACCATGCTGATATAGCCCGGCCGCGGCCTGCCCTCGCCGCGCCGCCGTGCGATGTAGACGAGCGCCGCCACGCGCCGCGCGCCGAGCCGCACCGGCAGCATGCGGCGCAGATAAAGCTCGGTGTCGACGCTCTCGTAGGCGTTGAGCGCGACGAGGTCGCGCAGCGTCAGCCGCCAGAGCACGCCGCGCAGGAGAGCGCCCGGCCGCGGCGCGATTGAGCCGACGCCGTCGGGATTGATCACGAAGCGCCAGCCCGCAAGCGTCGCAACCCCGAGCGCGACCGCGCCCGGACAGCGCGCCCCCATCAGGGCGCGGCTCATGTTCGATCCATAGGCGAAATGCAGCGTCATGGCGCCATAGCTGACTCGCCATACAGGTCAGAGCGAGCCGCAAACTCCGTCACCCTCTCCCCTTGCGGGAGAGGGTGCCCGAGCAAGCGAAGCGCAGCGAGGGCGGGTGAGGGGTATCCTTGCGCAGGAGTCTCTTGGAACGCCCCCTCACCCGGCTCGCCGCTTCGCGGCTCGCCACCCTCTCCCGCAAGGGGAGAGGGTAAGAGCCCGCGGCGCGCACGCACGTATCCATGCGCATCTGGCAGCCGCTGATTCATCCTCACGCAAACTCCATGATCACGGCATCGACCGCGAGGCTTTCGCCTACCCGTGCCTTGATCGATTTCACCACACCGTCGCGCTCGGCGCGCAGCACGTTCTCCATCTTCATCGCCTCGACCACGGCGAGCGTCTCGCCGGCCTTGATCTCCTGGCCTTCGACGACCGCGAGCGCCCGCACGACGCCCGGCATCGGGCAGCGCAGCGCCTTGCCGCTGTCGGCTGCTCGCTTCGCCGGCATCAGCCGCGCCGCGACAGCCTCGCGCTCGGTATAGGCGAACGCGCGAAGCTCGACGCCGCGGTGCGCGAGATCAAATCCGTTGAGCGCCGGACGCACCTGCACCGCAATGGCGCGGCCGTCGAACGTGCCCGACCAGAGCGGATCGCCGGGTTTCCAGGACGAGACCAGCCGATGCGCCGTCTTGCCGCCTGCGAAGCGCACCGTGAGCGCCTCGCCGTCGCGCACGATCGCCAGCGCGACCTCGCGGTCGCCAAGCCGCACCACGCGGTCGCTCTCGCGGACGACGACCTGCCCCGACCGCTGGCCCGAGATCCTGCGCTTGCGCTCGCCCAGCACATGGTCGATGGCGGCCGCGACCGCCGCGAGCACGCGCTGCGTCTCGCCCTCGGGCGCGACCTGGTGGAAGCCCTTCGGAAATTCCTCCGCGATGAATGCGGTCGAGAGCGTCCCAGCCTGCCAGCGCGGGTGCTGCATCAGGGCGGCGAGGAACGGGATGTTGTGGCGGATGCCGTCGATGGTGAAGGCGTCGAGCGCGTCCGCCTGCGCCGCGATCGCCTCCGCCCGCGTCGGCGCGTGGGTCACAAGCTTGGCGATCAGCGGATCGTAGTAGACCGAAATCTCGCTGCCCTCGCCGACGCCGGTGTCGGTGCGCACCGTAACGCCGCCGTCGACGCCAGAATGGGGGGGCCGGTAGCGCGTCAGCCGGCCGATCGAAGGCAGAAAGTTGCGGTAGGGATCCTCGGCGCAGACACGGGTCTCGATCGCCCAGCCGGAGAACGTGACGTCGCCCTGTTTAAGCTTGAGCTTTTCGCCCGCGGCGACCCGGATCATCTGTTCGACCAGATCGATGCCGGTAACGAGCTCGGTCACCGGATGCTCGACCTGCAGCCTGGTGTTCATCTCGAGGAAATAGAAGCGCTTGTCCTGCCCGGCGACGAACTCGACCGTGCCGGCGGAGTCGTAGCCCACGGCTTTTGCCAGCGCGACCGCCTGCGCCCCCATCCTGGCGCGGGTCGCGGCATCGAGCAGCGGCGAAGGGGACTCCTCCACCACCTTCTGGTTGCGGCGCTGGATCGAGCATTCGCGCTCGCCGAGATGGATCACATGGCCGTGCTTGTCGCCAAGCACCTGGATCTCGACATGGCGGGGGTCGACGATGAACTTCTCGATGAACACCCGCTCGTCCCCGAACGAGGATTTTGCTTCCGAGCGCGCGCGGGCGAAACCTTCTGCAACCTCGGCGCGCGACTGCGCGATCCGCATGCCCTTGCCGCCGCCGCCGGCCGAGGCCTTGATCATCACCGGGTAGCCGATCGCGTCCGCGATCTTGACCGCCTGCGCGTCGTCTTCGATCACCCCGAGATGGCCGGGAACGGTCGAGACCGAGGCCTTGGCGGCGGCCTGCTTGGCGGCGATCTTGTCGCCCATGGCGGCGATCGCCTTGGAGTTCGGGCCGATGAACACAATGCCGGCCGCCTCCAGCGCCTGCGCGAAATCGGCGCGCTCGGACAGGAAGCCATAGCCGGGATGCACAGCTTCGGCGCCGGTCTGGCGGCAGGCCGCAATGATCTTCTCAATTGAGAGGTAACTTTGCACCGCTGGCGGCGGGCCGATGGGGACCGCGGCGTCCGCCATGGCGACGTGGAGCGCGTCCTCGTCGGCCTCGGAATAGACCGCAACCGTTGCGATCCCCATCCGCCGCGCCGTGCGGATGACGCGGCAGGCGATCTCGCCGCGATTGGCGATCAGAATGCGCTTGAACATGCCGCCGAATGCCTTCGAGCCTGGATGAAAGAGTGGCTTCGCGGTGGGGGGCCTGTCAATGCAAGCAAAAAGCCCGCCGGGCGGACCGACGGGCGCTTCGGAACGTCCAATTTTGGGACAATGTCAGGAGAGCGCAGCGCGGCTTGCCACGCGGTGGCTCGCGAGCCACGCCAGGATGACGGCGTCCACATCGGGCGAAACCCGCGTGTTCTGCCAGTCGGCCAACCGGACCTCGAGCCAGGACGGTTCGGCCACGATCGGCGAATTCACGATGGCGTGCTCCAGCTCGTTGAGGTCGGCTGCCGGCAACTGGTACATCATTGACGCACTCCCTTCCCGTTCCCGGGAATATTTCGGCGACCGTTTACGACAGGTTACACGAGCCCCAGATGGCGGCGGCACCGTCATTCCCCCATCCGGACATTAGTCGAGGGAAACCCGGGCTTGGTTCAAAACGAATCACCGCCAGTCTGGATCAAGTGAATCATGACCACGCAGCGCGACGCGCTAGCGGCGCACTGGTGGCGAAGTTGAGGCAGACGAGAAATTTTTTACCATCCGCCGGAGTTATCCACAGCCCTGCCCCCGTTTGCTCGCTGCGGCTCGGACCGGGCAGGTCCACGGCAGCTCCATTCGGCTTGGCGCCACCAGGTCGGGCCGACGCGTGCCAACCCCCATTGGCTCTGGCCCCGGTCCCGCCTCCACGGCCCCTCCTCGCGACCGGCACCCCCAGCCTTGCGCTCACCGGCGGACGCTTCAAGCTCGCCCATTCCCCAAACCCACGCTCGCGGAGCATCGACGTTCATGACGCGCTCGTCCCATCTCCAGGGCCGCGTCCACGCTGACGTTCCCAAGGCGCGGCCTGGATGCCTATACAGCGATGGCCTATATAGGCGGCAATCTTCCAGACAATGAACACGCATGAGACGGAGGTGTGTGATGACGCTTGCACTCAATGACACGGCGCCGGATTTCGAGGCCCAGACCACCGAAGGCAAGATCAGGTTCCACGACTGGATCGGCAATTCCTGGTGCGTGTTGTTCTCGCATCCGAAGGATTACACGCCGGTGTGCACCACCGAGCTCGGCTACATGGCCCGGATCAAGCCGGAGTTCGACAAGCGCGACGTCAAGATCATCGGCCTCTCGGTCGATCCGGTCGAGCAGCACGCGGGCTGGGCGAATGACATCAAGGAGACGCAGGGCTTCGCCCCGAACTACCCGATGATCGGCGACGTCGACTTCAACGTGTCGAAGCTCTACGGCATGCTGCCGGCCGCCATCTCGGGCGACCCTGCGAAGCGCACCGCCGCGGACAACCAGACGGTGCGCAACGTGTTCGTGATCGGGCCGGACAAGAAGATCAAGCTGATCCTGGTCTACCCGATGACCACGGGCCGCAACTTCGACGAGGTGCTGCGCGTCATCGACTCGCTGCAGCTCACCGCCAAGCACAAGGTGGCGACGCCGGTGAACTGGAAGAACGGCGACGACGTGATCATCGCGGGCTCGGTGACCAACGACGACGCCAAGAAGCTGTGGCCGGACGGCTGGAAGGCGCCGAAGCCCTATCTGCGCATTGTGCCGCAGCCGAAGGGCTAAGGCGGCCGCAGCGAGGTGCCCAACGGCTCTCTCCCGGCGCGGGAGAGAGCCGTTCGATTGATGTGGCGCGCCACGACCGTGGAGCCGCGATGAAAGTGCTCGTCAGCGCAACGCTCGGCAAGGCGCAGTTGCAGCGCCGCCTCGCCAAGCAAATCGCCGACCAGGCGGTCTGGGTCGAGGATGGCGACGCCGCGATCCGCGAGCTGCCGTCGGCCGATGCCCTGATCTGCCCGGATCATTTCTATTCGGCGGCGCTTGCCAACGCGGTCCGACGCGATGCACCAAAGCTGACATTCATCCAGCTCCTTACCGCCGGCTACGACCACGCCAAGAAGCACGGTGTGCCCGGGCACGTGACCCTGTGCAACGCCGGCGAGGCCTATGCGCCCGCGGTCGCGACGCATGCGATCACGCTCCTGCTGGCGCTGCAGCGGCGCATCCCGACCGTGCTCGCCAACAACGCGCGGCACGCCTGGGATCGCGCCTTCACGGCGCAGCTCACCATGCCGGCGGCGAGCACTGTCATCGTCGTTGGGCTTGGGCCGATCGGCCGTGAGATCGCGCGGCTCCTGCGCGCGTTCGGCGCGCGCGTGATCGCGATCACGCGCAGCGGCCGCCCCGACGCGGCGGCCGATGAGGTCCTGCCGGCGAGCGATCTCGCCGAAGCGCTGCCGCGCGCCGACGCCATCGTGATCGCGGCGCCCTATGACGAGACGACACGGCACCTGATCGGCGCGCGCGAATTTGCCGCCTGCAAGACGACCGCCGTACTGGTCAACATCGCGCGCGGCGGGATCGTCGAGCCGCGCGCATTGGAGGCCGCTTTGCGCTCCGGCACCCTCGCGGGCGCCGGCATCGACGTCACCGATCCGGAGCCGCTGCCCGCTGACGATCCGCTGTGGGACGCCCCCAACCTGATCGTCACGCCGCATTGCGCCGGCGCCTGTGGGCCCTCGGGCGGCGACCGGCTCGCCGAGCTTGCCTGCGCCAATCTCGCTCGCTTCATGCGCAACGAGCCGCTGCTGCACGTGGTGACGCTCTAAGGAGACCACGATGAAGATCGCGCGCTTCGAGCATCTGCACGCCAATGCCGGCTGGCGGGTGTTCTCCTTCCTCAAGATCGTGACCGACGAGGGGCTTGTCGGCTGGGCCGAGTACAACGATGGCTATGGCGCCGGCGGCCTCACCGCGCTCATCCGCAAGTTCGCCGACGTCGTCATCGGCATGGACCCGCGCGAGGTCGGCCGCAACAGCGCGACGCTGCATGCGATGACGCGGCTGGCGCACGGCGGGCTCAACGCGCAAGCGATTGCGGTGATCGAAAACGCCTGCCTCGATATCAAGGCGAAGGCGCTCGGCGTTCCCGTCTATGCCCTGTTCGGCGGCCCGTTCCGCAGGCGCATTCCGCTCTACTGGTCGCATTGCGGCAGCCGGCGGGTGTGGCGGCGCGACCTGTTCGAAGGCCAATGGGGCTATCCGCCGCTGCGCAGTCTCGACGACATCACGGCGCTCGGCCGCACCGTCATCGAGCGCGGCTTCAAGGCGCTGAAGACCAATCCGTGCGATCTCATGCCGGGCTGGACCAAGTTCAGCTCCGGCTTTCGCCCGATGCCGGGCTTTCTCGATCGCCGGCCGGACAATCGCGTCATCGGCGAGATCACGCAGCTCCTGCGCGCGTTCCGCGATGGCATCGGGCCCGACACCGGACTGATGCTCGACCTCAACTTCAACCAGCGCACCGACGGTTTCATCAAGATCGCGCGCGCGGTCGAGCCGTTCGGGCTCACCTGGCTCGAGATCGACACCCACGACCCGGAGGCGCTCGCGCTCGTGCGCCGCTCCTCGCCGACGCCGATCGGCTCGCTCGAGTCGATCCACGGCCTGCGCGAGTACCGGCCTTTCCTCGAGCAGCGCGCGGTCGATGTCGCGATCATCGACGTGCACTGGAACGGCCTGTGGGAGGCGGCGCGGATCGCGACGCTCGCCGACGCCTACGACATCGACGTCGCGCCCCACAACTACGAAGGCCACCTCGCCAGCATGGTGAGCGCGCACTTCTGCGCCGCCGTGCCGAACTTCCGGATCATGGAGATCGAGATCGACGACGTGCCCTGGAAAGATGAGCTGGTGACGCACGTTCCGGTGATCGAGAACGGCGAGCTCGTGCTCTCGGACCGGCCAGGCTGGGGCACCGACGTGAACGAGGCCGCGGTCAAGAAATACGCGCCGGCCAGCAGCATCTGATCCCCTCTATCCTGCTGTTTTTTGCGGGGATTGACCAAAAGCCAGGGGGTCTGCGCCAAATTGTTGCCGCATCCGGCCGGCACTCCTCAGGTATCTGGATCGGGGGATTCATGCGGCGTCTGGCGGCCATTCTTGTCATTCTGTCGACCACGGCAGCCGCCGCGGACTATCGCATCACCCGTGACCATGGCGGGCTGGTCGACGAATACAAGACCAAATACACCAAGATCAGGGATCGCGGCGAGCGCGTGATCATCGACGGCATCTGCAATTCCGCCTGCACGTTGGTGCTCGGCATCGTGCCGCTCAACCGTATCTGCGTCACCCCGAAGGCGAGCCTCGGGTTCCACCAGGCCTACATCGACAAGGCCTGGACCTTCGGCTTCAAGGTTATGAGCGACGCCGGCACCGCCGACCTGATGTCCTACTACCCGAAGCCGGTGAAGGACTGGATCAGCCGTAACGGCGGACTTACGCCCGAGATGAAGCGCGTGAAGAACGGCCCCGATCTGTGGGCGATCATCGATCCCTGCCCGGACGAGTTTTGAGAACGACACAAATTGTAGGGTGGGCAAAGGCGCTGGCATTGCCTCTTCGCACGAAAGATCTCTCGTGCGCCGTGCCCACCTGCGACTGCCCCACTCGCGCAGACTCCGTTGGTGGGCACGGCGCACGATAGGCTTTGCCACGTTGACATGCACTGCCAGCGCCTTTGCCCACCCTACGCCTCCCGCAACGCTCTCGCCGCCTCGACCATCACCTTGAGCTTCTCGCGCGCGAGGTCGCGCGGGATCGTCATCAGGCCGCAGTCGGGCGCGAGCAGCACGCGGGTCGGATCGAGATGCTCGAGCGCGCGCGCGATCTTGCGTTTGACGCTGTCGAGCGACGGCGCCGGCGTATTGCCGGGATCGATGCAACCGAACACGATCAGCTTGCCGCGATAGGGTTTGAGAATCGCCGGGTCGTAGTCGCTGCGCGCGAATTCGACGGTGAAGCCCGAGATGCGGGTCTGCATCAGCCGGTCGAGCAGCTCTAGATATGTGTAGTGGTGCTGCAGCGCGGCGCCGCCCGGATAGCCGTAGCAGAGGTGAACCACGGTCGGGACCGTCACGCCCTCGAGGCAGCGATCGAGCGCGCGCGCGCCATAGTCGAAGACCTTCTCGTGATAGCGTGTCATCGCCGGCTCATCGAGCTGGACCATGTCGCAACCGGCAGCCTGCAGATCGAGAAGCTCGGCATTGACCGCCGCGGCGACATCCATCGCCAGCTCGGCCTCGTCCTTGTAGGCCTCGTTGAGGGCGCTATCGATCACGGTCATCGGGCCGGCAAGCGCCATCTTGATCGGGCGGGACGTGTACGCCTTGGCGAAGCGCACGTCGTCAACGGTCGCCGGCCCGCGGCGGGCAATCTTGCCGGTGATGCGCGGCACCACGCGCGGCTGGTGGCGGCGGCGATAGACCTCCTTCTGCGCCTGGTTGACGAGATCGACGCCATCCCAGGTACGGGCCATGTGGAAGATGAATCCCTCGCGGCGCTGCTCGCCGTCGGTGAGAAGGTCGAGGCCGATCGCCTCCTGCTCGCGCAGCGTCACGATGGTGGCGTCGTCCTGCGCTTCGCGCAGCGCCTCGCCTTCCAGCCGGAAGGTGACGCGGTTGCGCTCGGTATGAGCGAGCCAGTGCGGCCGCGGGAAGCTGCCGATGCTGGTGGTGGTCAGAGGCCCGAATGTCATTGTCGTTCAATATCCCATGGCATCGCTCGCCCAATGGGGCGCGCTACTTCTTGTAAAGGCCGTCGATATAGCCGCTCTTGTCGAGCTCCGCGACGAAGCTCGCGTCGTAGAAGTCCTCGGGCTTGTGCTGGCGCATCTCGCGATAGTCGTAGATCTCCATCATGGTCTTGATGCCCTCGACCGACGGATAGGGCTTGGCCGGCAGCTGCACAGCCTGGGCGTAGATCTGCTCCTGCGCGCGGGCGTCGCTGATGCCGTACCATTTCGCCATGGCGGCGAAGGCGGCGTCCTTGTCGTTCCTGATCAGCGCCAGCGCATCGACCGTCGACTTGACGAAGCGGGCGGCCGTCTCGCGGTTCTTCGGCAGCCAGTCCTTGAGCGCGTTGATGCCGGAGCCGGGCATCGGAAACTTGTAAGCGCCGGTATCGACCAGATCGCGGTAGCCCTGGTGGATCGCCTCGCCCACCGCGATCTCGTCGGCCGCAAAAGCGTCAACCCGGCCACGCTTGATGAGCTCGCCGCCCATGCCGCTCGCCATCAGCGAGATGTCGCGCACGGGGTCGAAGCCCATCTTGCGGCTCCACAGGATCAGCACATAGTGGCTGAGCGCCCCGACGCTGGAGAAGCCGATCCGCTTGCCCTTGAGGTCCTCAGGCCTGGCGATCTCCGGACGGCTCATGATGTGGAAGCGCGACACCGGATCGTTGGTGGCAAGCACGATGCGCTGCGGCGCGCGCGCATCCGAGGTCATGCGCACGATGGTGGGGCTGCCGCCGCCGATATTGATATCGCCGACTCCGGTGCCGACGAATTCCTTCGGCACCACCAGACCGGAGCTCTGCCGAATGAGCTCGGCTGCCCGTGGCGTGATGTACTGCTTGGCGTCGAGCCCGTTACGCCGGTAGATGCCGGCCTCGGCCGCCATCACGAACGGCAACTTGGTCAGCGAGACATCGCCGAGCTCGATGCTGACGGGCAAAAGTTGCGCATGCGCGCCCGGCGCCGCGACAGTGGCGACGGCAGCCAGGAAGGCCGCCCCGGCGAGATGGCGTTGCATGATGGAACCTCCCGTCAACAACTCGATTGAGTGGGTAACCTTAGAGGGTAGCGTTGCGGACCGGATCAAGCCCCGTCAAGCCACGCCGGCATCGGCGCACCGCAGCGCCGGGAATCGCGTGTCCCGTTTGAATTTGTCAACGACAACTTGCGGCCTATGAACTCCACACTGTCATCAAGGCTACGCCCGACTCACGCTACAATTGATCGCTACATTCACGCGTTGCAGGAGCACTCATGAAAGCGCCGTCCCTCGTCACCATGAACAAGCGTTGCGCCTATTGCAACGAGCCGTTCCGGATCACCGAGCAGGGCATCGAGGCCCTCACGGCAGGCGATCAGCTCGTATGCAGCGAGTTCTGCGCGCAAGCGCTGCGAGAGGAGAGCCAGTTCCTGCAAAAGCGCGCCTCGTGAGCGACCACGTCAAGCGGACGGCCGGAAGGCGCTGAGCAGCTGGTCGATCTCGAGCCCGCGCCGATAATCCGGATCAATGAACCGCGCGCGCACACACCCGTCGGTGCCGACCACGAAGGTCGCGGGTATCGGCACCACCCACGAGTCGTTGCCCTGGTAGCCGGGGAGATCGTGGCCGCGGCTCGCAAAGAAGTCCCGCAGCTCGGCGCCGAGCCAGATGGCGAGATCGAGCGACATCGCATAGCCGTTGTCGAGATCGGTGAGAATCGGAAACGGCAGGTCGAGCTCGTCGATCATTTGCGCGGTGTATTGCTGCCGGTCCGGCATCACCGCGACGATCTTCCCGCCCGCCTGCCGGACGCGCGGATAGGCCTGCGCCAGCGTCTTGGTATTGATGCGGCAGTAGGGGCACCAATGGCCGCGATGAAAGATCAGCGCCACCGGTCCGTCGCTGATCACGTCATCCAGGCTGACCATGCGGCCGGTCTGATCGGTGAGCAGGAACGGCGGCATCGGATCGCCCGGCTGCGGACCAGCGGCGCCGGCTTGGTGGCGCTGCAGCCGCTCCACCAGTTGATCGATCAGACCAGCATAGGCCGGGTTAAGCGCGCGCGAGACCTCCGCAAAGCGTGCCAGCCGCTCGTTCAATGATGCGTCCAGGTCGCAGCATTGCCGAAAGGTCTCTTCCAAGATTTCGTTCGGCGGTCGGTTCATCAGGCGATCTCAGCGGCGGCGGACCAATCGGGCGCTCACACTGAAACACATATCACGCGGTGTTGGGAACCGGTACTCGGGGACGCCCGACGCACGGATCTGCCAAATTCACTATTGCGACCCCGCAAGGCCCAGTTGCCGAATGAGGTCGCCTGCACGCTGCATTTCGGCTGCCAGGAACGCCCGCAAGTCTTCCGGCTGTGGACTCGACACCGGCTGCAGGCCGAGCATCGCGAACTGCCGCTGTACCTCCGGTTGTGCCAGGATGGCGTTGACCTCGCGGTTGAGCTTGCGCACCGCATCGTCGGGCATGCCGGCGGGCCCGAGCAGCATGTGCCAGGACTTGATGTTCCAAGACCTGGCATCGAAACCTGGCACGCCCGCCTCGTCGAGCGGCGGCAACTCGGGGGCGGCCGCGAGCCGGGCCCGGGTCGAGACCGCGAGCCCCTTGAGCTTTCCGTCGTTGATCAGCGCCAGGCACGCGCCGGCATCGGAGAACATCATCTGCACGCGCCCGGTCACGACATCGCTCAAGGAGAGCGTTGAATCGCGATAGGGCACGTGTGTGAGCGAGATGCCAGCCAGGCGCTGGAACAGCTCGCCAGCGAGATGGTTCGAGGCGCCATGGCCGCTCGACGCGTAGGTGAGCACGCCGGGTCGTTGGCGCGCCGCGGCGATGAGATCAAGCACGCTGTTCGCCGGATTGGCCGGATGGGTGATCAGCAGGAGCGGCACGTCGGTGGTGTGGGCGATCGGCGTGAAATCGCGCATCACGTCATACGGCAACTGCTTGTAGAGTGTCGGATTGATGACGAGCGCCCCGCTCGGCGCCAGCAACAATGTGTGCCCGTCGCGGGGCGCGCGCGCCGCCGCGCCCGTGCCGATGACGGCGCCGGCGCCGGGCCGGTTCTCGACCACGAACGTCTGATGCAGCCGAGCCGTCAGCTCGCGCGCGATCAGGCGCGCGACGAAATCGCCCGATGAGCCCGCCGCCAGCGGCAGCACAATGGTGACCGGACGCACGTCCTGCGCGCCCGCGGCCGACACAACGGACCCGAGCGCAAGCAGAGCCAACACGAGATTACGACACCAAGCGATGCTCATCGGGCTCCCCCTGCCCGGCTATTTGCAACAGACAGTCATTTACAACAAATCCACGGGAACTAGCCACCCGCGCGACCAAAAACGGCAGACCGCCCATGATCAAAGACAAGGTGCACGGCCCACGTGACAGGCTTATTGGTAGCATGGGACAGTAATGGGAATTCTGAGCAACAGACGATGAATGATTGCCGGCTCGCCGTCGATATCGGAGGGACCTTTACGGATGTCGTGCTGGAGACCCCGAAGGGCTTCTTTTCGGGCAAGGTGCTCACCACCAGCGAGGCCCCGGAAGAAGGGGTCATCCGCGGGATCACGCTCGTTCTGGGCAATGCCGGCGTGGCGCCCGAGCGCGTCAGCCTAACCATCCACGGCACCACGCTCGGGACCAACGCCATCATCGAGCGCCGTGGCGCGCGCACCGCGCTGATCACAACCCAGGGCTTCAGGGACACCATCGAGTTCGCGTTCGGGCACCGGTTCGACCAGTACGATCTTGAAATGGTGCGGCCGGCGCCGCTGGTCGCCCGCCCGCTGCGGCTCGAAGTGCCGGAACGCCTGGCCTCGGACGGCAGCGTGCTGCTGCCGCTCGACGAAGGCGCGGTCCGCACGCTCGCCCGGACGCTGCGCGAGCAGGCCGTCCAGTCGGTCGCGGTGTCGCTCATTCACGCCTACCGCGAGCCCAAGCACGAGCTACGCATCGGCGCGATCCTGCATGAGGAATGCCCGGATCTTTACGTCAGCCTGTCG
>Ga0209797_10000522_pt1 | contig 19169 bp, 17 predicted proteins | sample DOMMetBare3Fresh_2_FD_187472 | JGI IMG/M metagenome (GOLD analysis project Ga0209797, IMG submission 187472) | Wetland sediment microbial communities from St. Louis River estuary, USA, under dissolved organic matter induced mercury methylation -... | ecosystem: Environmental > Aquatic >... | reverse complement strand
CTGCGCACGGTCGCGGATCACCAGGTGACCGTGCTCGGCGACGTGCCGCTTGGCGCGGCACAGTTGCTGGCGAATGGGGTCGGTCCCAAGGCGCGTTAGTCGTTTCCAAATCTATTTCCGCATTTATTATCTGGAAGGTATGGCACCATGAACAAAACCATAAGAGGCATCATTTCTATCTTCACTCTCGCGCTCGGCATTGTCGCCGTCACCGCGCAGGCGCAAACGCAGGCGGTTCAACTGCCTAATTTTGTTGACCTGGTTGAAAAACATGGCCCGGCCGTGGTCAACGACTGGCATGACGCGTGGGATGCGCTGGGCGCACCCGAACAGGCCGCCATGAAGGCGCGCCAGGGCGTGCGCTACCCGATGCTCGAAGGGCTTGACGTGATCGATCCCGACTCCATGCGGCCGGTGCCGCGCGACGGCAAGACCATGGGCGAGGTGATGTTCCGCGGCAACGTCGTGATGAAGGGCTATCTCAAGAACAAGCAGGCGACCGAGAAGGCATTCGCAGGCGGCTGGTTCCACTCCGGCGATCTCGGCGTGATGCACCCCGACGGTTACATCCAGATCAAGGATCGCTCCAAGGACATCATCATCTCGGGCGGCGAGAACATATCCTCGATCGAGGTCGAGGACGCGCTCTATAAGCATCCGGCCGTGCAGGCCGCCGCCGTGGTGGCCAAGCCCGACGAGCGATGGGGCGAGACGCCGTGCGCGTTCGTCGAGCTCAAGCCGGGGACGGAGGCGAGCGCGGACGAGCTCGTGGCCTGGTGCCGCAACAATCTCGCGAGCTTCAAATGCCCGCGTTACGTCGTGTTCACCGAATTGCCCAAGACCTCGACCGGAAAGATTCAGAAATTCAAGCTGCGCGAGCTCGCGAAAGGGGTGTGACGACCCCCAGTTGCGACGACGACCTCTCCATGACCGACCAGCAACGATTGGACGACCTCGAGGCGCAGGCTGAACTGGCTTATGCCAAGATGTATGACAGCACAAACACGACTGCGGCAGCGGCCCGATACAGTGACGCCAAGGAGGCCCTTCACGACGCCATCGGACTGGCGCACCGCCTCGGCCAGGCCGACGTCGCGCATCGGCTTGATGCGCGGCTCGCTCACATCAAGGCTGTGTTTCGTTCCCAGTTTGCAAACATCGGCTGACGCGATCCCGCTCCCGGCGGCCACAGGCCGCAGGTCCGGTGCGGTTGTCCTCGGCCGGCGGATGACCTAGCCTTGGCCGTGGACTTGGCTGCGGAGGCTTTTGATGTCGCCAACGAAGCTTGAATTGATCGCGGTCGCCGTCATTGGGATGGCAATCCCGGCCGCGCCCGCTTCCGCCGCCGACTATTTCGCCGGCAAGACCATCGACCTCCTGATCGGCGCGCCGCCCGGCGGCGGCTATGACATCTACGGACGGACGGTCGCGCGCCATATCGGCCGCCACATTGCCGGCAATCCGACCATCGTGCCGAAGAACATGCCGGGCGCCGGCAGCGCACGGGTAGCCGGCTTCGTCAGCACCGTCGCACCCAAGGACGGCACCGTCATCGCCCACATCATGCCGGGCGCGGTGATCGGGCCGCTGCTCGATCCCAAGGCGGAGGTGCTGTTCGACCCGACCAAGGTTCGCTATCTCGGCAACGTCAACAACGGCACGCGCGTGTGCATATCGAGGAAGGGCTCCAACATCACAACCTTCGAGGATACCCGCACCCAGAAGGCGGTGTTCGGCGGCGTCTCGACCAATGACTCCACCCGCGACTATGGCTACATGCACAAAAAGACCTCGGGCGCGACCTACAACATGGTCACCGGCTACAACGGCACGTCCGATCTGGCGCTGGCGCTCGAGCGCGGCGAGATCGACGGCTATTGCGGCTTCGACTGGGCAAGCCTCAAGTCGCAGAGGCCGGCTTGGGTGCGCGACAAGCTGGTAAATTTCCTGCTGCAGGACGCGATCGAGCCGAATGACGAGCTCACCCGGATGGGCGTGCCGCACGTGTTCAAATACGTCACCAGCGAGCAGAACCGCAAAGTCGTCGAGCTCATTCTGAGCCAGCAGGTCTTCCACCGCTCCTTCATCGCGCCGCCGGAGACGCCACCGGAACAGCTCAACATTCTGCGCAACGCCTTCGACGCCACCATGAAGGACCCGCAATTCCTGGCGGATGCGGAGAAGATGCGCATCGATGTGGCTCCGCTCCCGGGCACCAGGGTGCAGGACGTGGTGGCCGGCCTCTACGCCGCGCCCAACGAGATCGTGGAACTGGCCCGCCGGGCGATCAATCCCTGATCGCGCCGGACCGGCGCAGATCGCCGTCGGCGTATCGCCCCTCGCGGCCGGGCGACCAGCCGCCAAGAGAACACCACAAGAGAAACACCACAACAGCAACACCACAAGAGCAACACCACAAGGCTCCATCAACGGGCCCGCATCGATCGGAGGAGGCGGCCATGCGCAGGATTGCTGTATTGACCGTTGCGGCTTTGCTATCGAGCCCGGCCCCGGCCGCCGACTATTATGCCGGCCGAACCATCGAGCTCGTCGTCGGTCACTATGTGGGCGGCGGCTACGATATCTACGCCCGCGCGCTCGCCCGCCACTACGGCCGCCATATCCCCGGCAATCCGACCATCGTGGTGAAGAACCTTCCGGGCGCCGGCAGCGCCAAGGCCGGGCAGTTCATCAGCGCCGTCGCACCCAAGGACGGCACCGTGATCGGCGCGGTCACGCCCGGCGCCATCATGTCGGCGTTGCTCGACGGCAGGAGCGAGACAGGCTTCGACCCGACCAAGGTGAGCTATGTCGGCACCGCCAACAACGGCACCCGCATCTGCGTGCTCAACAAGGAGGCGAAGGCGCAGCGGTTCGAGGACATGCTGACCGAGAAGACCGTGATCGGCGCCGCCGCGGTCAACGACGCCTCGCACGACTACGCCTTCATGGTCAGAAACATGACCGGCGCGCAGCTCAATATCGTGCCGGGCTACAAGGGCACGAGCGACCTCGGCCTCGCCATGGAGCGCCGCGAGATCGACGGCTCCTGCGGCTGGGATTGGGCAAGCTTCAAGTCCCAGCGTGGCGCCTGGGTGAAGGAAGGCCGGATCAAGGTTCTGGTCCAGATGGGGCTTGGCCCGGACGAGGAGCTGACCAGGCTCGGGGCGCCGCCGATCTGGGGCTTCGTCAAGAGCGACGACGACCGCAAGGCGATCGAGCTGGTTGTGAGCCAGCAGGTCTTCCACCGCCCCTATATCGCGCCGCCCGGCATTCCGCCGGTCGCGCTCGACACGTTGCGCGCGGCCTTCAATACCACCGTCAAAGACCCGCAGTTCCTGGCCGACGCCGAGAAGACCGGCATCGACATCCTGCCGCTCGGTGGAGCACAAATTCAGGAGCTGGTGCATAAGCTTGCGGGCGTCTCGGAGAGCGTCGTCGAGCGCGCCAAGCGGGCGATCCGACCGTAAGGCTGTTTTCACGACGGCGGCAATCCACAGGCGCCGCCGATCCACGTCGTTGCCACAGTCGGCCGCTTTATAGGCAGCCTCGCAACAGGGGGCAGGCCTCATGAGCCTATTGTCCGATATCGGTTCCGCCGCAGCGTTCGTCGTCTCCGCCTACAGCCTGTACCAAACCACGCTCAAGCGCGCGTCCCTCAAGATGTTCGTGTCGCCGGTCATTCGCTATGCGTCGCCCTATCAGAACAGCAATTTCGAGGCGTTCGCGGTTCCGATAACGATCACGAACGAGGGCGCGCGCACCGGAACGATCATGTCCATGGATCTGCAGGTCCGAGCACCCGAACGCGACGTAATCAAGCGCTTCTATAGCGCGGACCTCGGTCAATGGAGCATCGAGAGGAGCCGCACCGGCGACTTCCGCCCGTTTTCGCCCATCGTGCTCGCCGGTCGCACAAGCCACACGGAAACGATCCTGTTCCATGCAAGGCGCGACGAGCCGGTGATGCAGATCGTCGACAAGGAAGGCCCCTATCATTTCATGCTGGCGATCCAGACGACAATGAACGAGAGCGTCGGTTTTTTCAGCCGCCTGAAGCAGAAGCCGCCAAGGCCCCTGCTGTTCGAGATGGTGCTGCCCGTGCTCGATCACCGCGCGTTCACGAGCGGCAGCGGAACGCTGCCGCTGCATCACAAGAATTTCCAGACCAGCGTCAGCGCCCCTTAGCGCCGCGACCTTGCGCCGCGACCGAGCGCCGCAAGGACGAATTGGCAAGGAGGAGCTGGTTGTCTGCCCCATGTGAATACCCTAGCCTCCGGGGCGATGGAGAGCCCGGGAGGGATCACAATGTCTCGCAAGCGAACGCTGCCGCGTGCCGGCTTCGTCATTGCGGCGCTGCTGGCGACGACGCCAGCGCCGGCGGCTGATTACTACGCCGGCAAGACCATCGATCTCGTGGTCGGCAACTATCCGGGCGGCGGCTACGACATCTACGCCCGCGCGCTTGGACGGCATCTCGGCCGCAACATCCCCGGTCAGCCGACGATCGTGGTCAAGAACATGCCGGGCGCCGGCAGCGCCAAGGCCGGCCATCACATCCAGACCATCGCGCCCAAGGACGGCCTGACGATCGGTGCCGTCACGCCGGGCGCCATCATCGGGCCGCTGCTCGACGAGAAGCCTGAAGCCATCTTCGACCCGCTGCGGGTCACCTATCTCGGCACGGCCAACGCAGGCTCGCGCATCTGCGCGACCTACGGCGCCAGCAAGATCAGGACCTTCGCGGATACGCTGAGTCAGAAGACCCGGCTGGGCGGCGTATCGCCTGGCGATGCCGTGCACGACTACGCCTATCTCATCAAACGCACCACCCATGCGCAGATCGACGTCATCGCCGGCTACAAGGGGACGCTCGATCTGGCGCTGGCCATGGAACGCGGCGAGGTCGACGGCGCCTGCGGCTGGGACTGGTCGAGCGCCAAAGCGCAGAAGCCCGAATGGATCCGCGAGCGCAAGCTCAATATCCTCGCCCAGCTCGGCCCTAGCCAAAGCACGGAATTGACCCAGATGGGCGCACCGCAGATCTGGGCCTATATGCGCGACGATGCGGCCCGGCAGGTTCACGCGATGGTGGTCAGCCAGCAGGCCTTTACGCGTCCGTATTTCATCGCGACCGGAACGCCGCCCGAGCTTGTGGCCACCTTGCGCACCGCGTTTGACGCCACCATGCGCGATCCGCAATACATCGCGGATGCCGAAAAGATGCGTATCGATATCTCGCCGTTGCCGGGTGCTACGGTCCAGGACATGATCGGAAAGCTCTACGCGACCCCGAAAGCAGTCGTCGAGCAGGCACGTGCGGCGATCAGGCCGTAGCGCGGCCAGGGAGGATGAGATGGCGTCGATGGCAGCCAAGCTTTCCGCGGTCCTTGCCGTAGCCGCGCTTTCAGCAACAGGCGCGCACGCTGCCGACTACTACGCCGGCAAGACCATCGATCTCGTCGTCAGCAATGCGCCCGGCGGCGGGTTCGATATCTACGCGCGCACCATTGCGCGGCATATGCACCGCCACATTCCGGGCAATCCGACGATGATCGTGAAGAACATGCCGGGCGCCGGCGGGGCCAGGGCTGGCTACCACATCAGCACGGTCGCGCCCGCGGATGGCCTGTCGATCGGGGCGATCATGCCGGGAACCGTCATGGCGCCCCTGCTCGACGACAAGCCCGACACCTCGTTCGACCCGAGCAAAGTGCTCTACCTTGGCACGGCCAATAGCGGCACCTATGTCTGCGTGACCTTCAGCCATTCGAAGATCAAGACTCTCGACGACGCGCTCAGCCAGAAGACCGTGATGGGCGGCATCGCGGCCGGCAACTCGACCAACGACATCGCCTATCTGGTGAAGCGGACGACCGGCGCACAGTTCAATCTCATCTCCGGCTACAAGGGGACCTCGGAGGTCACGCTGGCGATCGAGCGCCGCGAGCTCGACGGCACCTGCGGATGGAACTGGTCGAGCGCGAAATCGCAGAAGCCCGATTGGGTCCGGGACAACAAGCTCAACTATCTCGCCCAGATCAGCCTGCAGCCGAACGCGGAGCTGACCCAGCTCGGCGCGCCTGAGATCTGGCGCTACATCAAGGACGCGGACGACCGCAAGGTTGCCGAGCTGGTCGTCAGCCAGCAATCCTTCGAGCGCCCGTACTTGGTGGCGCAAGGCACGCCGGCGGAGCTTGCGGGTATTCTGCGCAATGCCTTTGACGCAACCATGCGTGACCCGCAGTTCGCGGCCGACGCCCAGAAGACCGGCGTCGACATCTCAGCCCTGCCGGGCGCCAGGGTGCAGACGCTGGTGCAGCAGCTTTACGCCACGCCGAAAGATATCATTGAGCGCGCCAAGCAGGCGATCAGGCCGTAACAGGGATCTGCAATAAGGGACCAGCAATCAGACATGCCAATCATGACACGAACAGCCGGCCTGCTGGCCGCAGTCACAGGGGCGGCGCTCGCCGCGACGCCCGCGGCGGCCGCCGACTACTATGCCGGCAAGACCATTGAGCTGGTCGTTGGCGGCGATGCCGGCGGCGGCTACGACATCTATGCGCGCGCGCTGGCCCGCCATCTCACCCGCCACATCCCGGGCAACCCCGCTGTCGTGGTCAAGAACATGCCGGGCGCCGGATCGACCCGTGCCGGGATTTACATCAGCACGGTCGCCCCCAAGGACGGCACCTCGATCGGCGCCCTGATGCCGGGCGCAATCATGGGGCCGCTGCTCGACGACAAGCCCAATCTGCAGTTCGACCCGACCAAGGTCCTCTACATCGGCACGGCCGATTCGGGCGTGCGGGTTTGCGTGACCTACGACACCTCGAAGATCAAGACGTTCGAGGATGCAAAGCGGCAGAAGACGGTGCTGGGCGCGAGCTCCGCCGGCGGCTCAACGCGCGACTACGCCTACATGCACAACCACACCGCCGGCACCAAGTTCGAGGTCGTGTCTGGCTACAAGGGCACAGTCGAGGTCGCACTCGCGATGGAGCGCGGCGAGGTCGACGGCATGTGCGGCTGGGATTGGTCGAGCGTGAAGTCGCAGAAGAGCGACTGGGTCAGCGAAAAGAAGGTGAACGTGCTGGTGCAGGTCAGCCTCGAGCCGCTCGAGGAGCTGACCGAGCGCGGCGTACCCCACATCTGGACATTCGTGCCCAAGGACGATGACCGCAAGGTCGCCGAGCTCGTGGTCAGCCAGCAGGTGTTCCAGCGCTCCTACATCGCGCCGCCGCAGACGCCCGCGGAGCCGCTCGGCATCCTGCGCACGGCCTTCGACGCGACCATGAAGGACGCGGCGTTTCTGGCCGACGCCGACAAGATGAAGATCTCGATCACGCCGCTCTCGGGCGGCAAGGTGCAGGACCTGATCGCAAAGCTCTACGCAACGCCAAAGGAATTCATCGAACGCGCCAAGGTGGTGATCAAGCCGTAGAAGCTCACTCTACCTTGAGATTGAGCTTCCGGATCAGGGTCGACCACTTGGTCTCTTCCTGGTCGATATCCTTCGCATATTCCTCCGGCGTCGAGGTCATGGCATCACCGCCCTCGGCCTGGATGCGCTGCTTGACCAGGTCACTCTCCGCCAGCATGCGCAATTCCCTGTTGAGCCGCTCGATAATCGGGCGCGGCGTCCCGGCGGGCGCCACCAGTCCGTAGTGCAGCACGGCGTCGAATCCGGGCAGGCCAGATTCCGCAGCGGTCGGCACGTCAGGCAGAAGACTGAAGCGGCGCGTTCCGGTCACCGCGATCGCGCGCAAGGTGCCGGACTGGATGTTGCCGATCGCCGGCGGCAGCACCCCAAACGACACCGGCACGTGCCCGCCGATGAGATCGTTCATCAGCGGCGCGGTCCCGCGGTAGGGAATGATGACCATGTCGAGGCCGGCCACCGACTTGAAATATTCCGCGGTGAGATAGCCGCCGGTGCCGACAGCGGATGTTCCGAAATTGAGCTTGCCGGGGTCGCGCTTGGCGATCGCGATCACATCGGCGACCGTCTTCGCGGGGAACGACGGATGCGCGATCAGCGCGACCGGCATCGAGCCAATAAGACCGATCGGCGCGAAATCCTTGCGCGGGTCGTAGCCCGCATTGGCGTAGAGACTTGGATTGATCGAGATCGTGCCGGTGTGCGCGAGCATGAGGGTGTAGCCATCGGGCTCGGCCTTGACGACCTGGCGCGTGCCGACCGTGCCGCCACCGCCGGTCCGGTTCTCGACGACGACACTCTGCTTGAGCGCGACCGAAAGCCGCTCGGCGAGGATGCGCGCCAGCGCATCGACACCGCCGCCAGGAGGAAACGGCACCACCAGCGTCACCGTGCGAGTCGGATAGGACTGAGCAAACGCCGGCCCGCCAAAGGCGGCCACGATCAAGGCCAGCGCCACAGCGATTGAGAGCTTACGCATGCAATCCACCCCGGCACGTCAAGCGCACCAGATTTCAAATAAAAGCTCACTGATGCTCTCCGCCCGCCTCCCGAACGCAGAGCTGGCAACCAAGGGCCTTTAACAGCGCGCCTAGTGTACGCTGACGTCCCCGCGCAGGCGCGCGATCTCGTCCTTCACTTGCAGCTTACGGCGCTTGAGCTCGGCGAGCTTCAGGTCATCGGTCGAGGGATGCGCGAGCGCGTCGTTGATCTCGTTTTCGAGGGCCTCATGGCGTCGTTCGAGTTCCGCAAGATGCGCTTGAATGGACATGTGGCATGTCTCCTTTGGTCAGATTGGTGCCTGACACTGAAAGTTTACACCAAGCATCCCCCTTGTCGACGCTCGTTTAGGATGTGCATTGCAGCAATCCCCTGATTGCAATGCCCCGCCAGGGCCACGGCCTGCCTCCCGGTAAACCGAGGTAATATATTGGAAATGCAGGTGGTTGGGGGTCCCTCTCCACCAATTCCGTCCAGCACGTATAGGAACTTCAAATCCAAAACTAACCATACAATGCTAGTGTCCTGCTTCGGAAGTCGGATTTGGGATACCAGCGGTGGCAATGAGCAAGGACGAGGAGCGCGAGTTGCGGGAGCAGCTGGGGCGGCTGCAGCAAGAGCACCGCGACCTCGATGCCGCCATTTCGGCCCTGGAAGTGGCGCCCGGCTCCGACCTGCTGCAGGTGCAACGCCTGAAGAAGCGCAAGCTCTATCTCCGCGATCGCATCTCGCACATCGAAGACCAGCTCACGCCCGACATCATTGCGTGAACGCCATTATTGCTTGAACGTCATTCCGGCTGGATGCCGGCTTTCCTGATCACCTCGCCCCAGCGGCGGGTCTCCTCCTCGACCAGCTTCCGCATATCCTCAGGGCTGCCGCCGACCGGCTCCAGATGGAGCTCGGCGAACCGCTTCTTCATCTCATCGAGCTTGATGATGTCGTTCATGGTCCGGTTGAGCTTGGCGACGATTGGCGCCGGCGTGCGCGGCGGCGCGCTGATGGCATTCCAGGTGTCCGAGATAAAGTTCGGAACCCCGACCTCGATCATCGTCGGCACGTCCTTGAGCAGGTCCATGCGATGGTCGGTCGCGACCGCCAGAATCCGCGCCTTGCCGGAATCGTGCAGCTTGTAGGCTGACGACAGCTCCATAAATATGAGGTCGACGTGACCGGCGACGATGTCGTTGAGCGCGGGACCCGTGCCGCGATACGGCACATGCGTCATCTTGATCCCGGTCAAGGTCATGAACAGCTCGGCCGTCAAGTGCGAGGTCGTGCCCACGCCCTGCGAGGCATAGTTGAGCTTGCCCGAATTGGTCTTTGCGTAGGCGAGGAATTCCTGCGCGGTCTTGGCCGGGAAATCATTCCGCACCAGCAGCACGTTCGGAAACTTGGTCATGACCGCGACCGGCTCGAACTTGGTCGGATCGAAGTTGAGCTTCTTGTAGAGCGCCACATTGGAGGTGATCGGCGCCGGCTGCGAGGCCATCAGCGTGTAGCCGTCCGGCGGCGCCACAAAGACCGCTTCGGCGGCCACGTTGCCGCCTGCCCCGCCGCGGTTCTCCAACACGAACGGCTGGCCGAGCTTCTGCTGCAGCTGCTCCGCAAAGATGCGCGTCACCGAGTCGACGCCGCCGCCAGCCGGGACCGTCACGATGATCTTGACCGGCTTGTTCGGATAATCGGCCGGGCTCTGGGCGGCCGCCGGCGACAGCACCATGACTGCCGCCGCGATCAGGGCCAGACGGTTTACCATGAAGATCCTCCTAGAGAGCTGCTGACCTGCAGATAGCCCACGTTCGACATATTGCGAATGTGGCACATTGTGCCAGCAGCGGTAAATCGGCTGTGAAAGGCCGAGCCTGCGACGTCAGACGGCGCGGCGAAGGCCCCGGCGCGCCATCTTGCGGGCATACATGGCGCGGTCGGCCCGATCGAGCAGATCCTCCGGCCGATCCAGCGGCAACAGCGGCGCCACGCCGCATGACGCTCCGACCTGTAAGGCTGCCCCCGCATGGGTGGGGGTCATGCGCGCGATCGCAGCCTCGATGGCCTGCGCCTTGGCGTGGCCGTCTGCTTCGCTGCAGTTCCACAACAGGAGCACGAACTCATCGCCGCCCACGCGCGCCACGACATCCGACTCGCGGATATGGCGAGCGAGCACCATCGCCACCGCCTTGAGCACCGTATCGCCGGCGGCATGGCCGTGACGATCGTTGACGCGCTTGAAGCCATCGAGATCCACATAGACCAGGGCGGCGCTGGCGCCGTACCGCTTCACATGCGCCAGCGAGCGCGCCAACTCGCGTTCCAGGCCGCGCCGGTTGAGGATATCGGTCAACGGATCGATCTGGGCACGCGCCGCGAGCTCGGCCACCTGCGCGCGTGCGGTCGCCAGTTCCCGCTCGAGCCGCGCGACCTCGGCGGCGAGTTGGAGGCCCACGGCCCGGCCGGGCCGCGCGGGCGCCGCGACCGGCTCAACCGGCTCGGCCAACCGACGCTGCGACACACGCGCCGGCTTCAGCCCGGTGCGCGGTTTGGCCGCCCTGCTCCGCTCGTCCGCCTTCGCCATCGCCCCCTCGACGAATCGCCATGCAGGATAACGTCGTCGCAGGGATGACGCGACGCAAAATTCGGATTCCACTGCCGCTTTCAGCCATTTGGCTCCATGTGGCCTGCTGTGTCACAATGTCCGTGATCGCTGCCTGTGAGGTGAGGGACCATGTATCGATCGCTCCTGCTTGGCCTCTGCGTCGGTCTCGCCGCCTCGCCCGTGGTCGCGCAGGACTATCCGACCCGCGCCATCACATTCATTTGCCCATTCCCGGCCGGCGGCGGCACCGACATCCTGACCCGCATGCTCGCCCAGGAGCTGCAGGACAAGCTCAAGCAGACGGTGATCGTCGAGAATCGCCTCGGTGCCGGTACTGTCATCGCGGCGCAGGCGGTCGCGCGCTCGGCGCCCGACGGCCACACGCTGCTGCTCGCGCCGGTGACCACGCTGGCGATCGGACCGAGCATCTACAAGAGCCTGCCCTACGACACGGTCAAGGATTTCGCGCCGATCGGCCTGGTCGGCTCGGCGCAGTTCGTGCTCGTCGCCCATCCGTCGCTCGGCGCCAGCACGCTGCCGGAGCTGATCGCGCTGATCAAGCGCCGCTCGGGGCAATTGAGCTACGGCACCTCCGGCGCCTCGACGCCGCACCATCTGTTCATGGAAATGTTCCTCAAGGCGATCGACGCCAAGGCGCAGCATGTGCCTTATCGCGGCAGCGCGCCGGCGCTGACCGGCGTCATCACCGGCGAGATCCAGATGATGATGGTCGACCTCGCGGTCGCGCTGCCGCATATCCGCGAAGGCAAAGTGAAGGCCTATGCGGTGCCCTCGCCGACCCGCGCGCCCACGGTTCCGGACATCCCGACCATCGCGGAAGCGGCGCTGCCCGGCTTTGGCGCGCGCGGCTGGTTCTCGGTGGTGGCGCGCGCCGGCACGCCGCGGCCGATCGTCGACCGCCTCAACGGCACGCTCACGGCCTATCTCAAGCGCCCCGACGTCAACGAGCGGCTGCAGGCGCAAGCGATCGACGTGCTCACCTCGACGCCGGACGAGCTCGCCGCCTTCATTCCCTCCGAGATCGCCAAATGGGCGCAGGTGGTGAAGGACGCCGGCATCGTGCCGGAATAGCTCACGCCGGCTTGCCGAACCCGTAGAGCGTCTCCGGATTCTGCACCAGGATGCGATTGCGCGTCGCCTCGTCGGGCGCCCACTCGCTCAACAGGTCGAACAGCAAGGCATCGTCCGGCTTGTTGTTGGGCAGGCCCGGGTGCGGCCAGTCGCTGCCCCAAACGAGGCGTTCCGGTGCCGCCTTGACGAAGGCCTGCGCGGTCTTGGTCGCCTCCGGATAAGATGGCGGCCCGACCTTGCTGTTCGAATAGGCGCCCGAAAGCTTGACCCAGGTGCGGCCCTTGTCGATCAGCTCGCGCACCACGCGATGCGAGGAATGCTCGGTCCCCGCCGGCAGCGGCGGGTGCGCCAGATGATCGAACACCATCGCGGACGGCAGCCGTCGCAACACGCTCGCCATCTCGTCGATCATCTCGCCGTCGACATTGAACTGCACGTGCCAGCCAAGATCGGCGACGCGCTTCGACAGCGGCTCCACCATGTCGGGCGTGACCGCCCGCGACGACGGATCGGCCAAGCTGAAACGAATTCCGCGGATGCCGCCGGCGTGGAACGCCTTCAGCTCCGCATCCGTGATTGCGGGCGTGACGACCGCAACGCCCCGCGCATTCGCTCCGAGCTGGGCGAGCGCGTCGAGCGTCACCCGATTGTCGGTCGCATAGTTGCGCGGCTGCACCACGACGACGCGCGTCGTGCCGATCCGCTGCTGCAGCAGCCGATATTGCGGCACCGCCGCGTTGCTCGGCGCCGCGCGCGGATTGGGCGGCATCGGAAAGCGCGCCGGATCGTAAATGTGCATGTGACAGTCGGCGGCGTTCGGCGGCGCCTTGAGCTTGGGCGGCTCGGTGCCGGTCGAATTGGGGACCTGCTGGGCCTCACTCTGTCGAACGGCCAACCCAGAACAGGCCGCCGTCATCGCTAGCGTCGAGGCTCCCTTGATGAATTCGCGGCGTAGGATCATGTTTTCCTCCCGGCCCGGCGCTCTGATGGCACGCTATCGAAGGCCATTATAGTCCGGAAGCAAGACCCGTGTATCGGCGGAGCTAAGCAGTTTGGGCCGTCCAACACTCGGTATCATGACCCAACCGCCGGTCCTCCCCGAAAGCCGGCGGATACCCGGGACGTCATGGGCCAATTCCAGACTCATACACCGCAGCAAACAGCCGTTTCATTCAATCATTTCGTCGCGCGGGCGAGCAGCGTCGGCGGCACGGTGAGGCCGAGCATTCTGGCCGTCTGGAGGCTGATGGCCAACTCGATTTTGGTTAGCCGACGTGCTGCCCCTGACCACGCCCGTGCCCTGAGCGCCTATTCGCTACCTCCCTGGTTGGCTAAGATGGCCGCGATCCTGCTATTGGGCCAACGACCAACTTGAAGGGGTCATTCCGTGGAAAAAATGATGCGCGCGTGTTTCGTCGCTCTCGCGGCAGGCATGCTGCCGGCTGCAGCACTTGCCCAGTCCTGCAACACCGCCGACCGTTCGGTCCTGTTGATCCTCGATGCCTCGGGCAGCATGAACGCCAGGCTGCCGAACGGCGAGACCCGGATCGCGGTGGCGCAACGCGCGATCAAGGGCGTGGCCGGCTTCGTGCCCGCGCAGGCGCAACTCTCGCTGCGCATGTATGGGGCGCAGTCGCCGGCGAGCCAGAAGAATTGCCAGGACACCAACCTCGCCGTGCCATTCGGCCCGGCAAGCGCGAACGGCGGCCCGATCACGGCGGCGGCGGACGCCGCCAAGGCGCAAGGCTACACGCCGATCGCCTATTCGCTCGGACAAGCCGCGAACGATTTTCCCGCTGCCGCCAAGGAGCGCGTGATTGTGCTGGTGAGCGACGGCAAGGAGACCTGCCAGGGCGATCCGGTGGTGGCCGCGAAGGCGCTCACCGCCAAGGGCATCACGGTTCACACCGTGGGATTTGTCGTGGACACTGCCGCGCGCGGGCAGCTGCAAGCCATCGCGCGCGCCACCGGCGGGACCTATTTCGACGCGCCGGTCGGGCCGGAATTGCCTGACACGCTCAAGCAGGCGCTCAACGCCTGCAAGCAGCGCGTCGTCACCCTGCCGCCGCGCCCGCAGCCCGGGAAGTTGCGGACGACGTCCGCCGTTTATTCTCACGACATCATCAATTCGGAAACCGGCCAGAAGGTCTCGTATTTCGACCGTGTGCGCACCCAGGTCGATCTGCCGGCAGGCATCTATGAGGTGAAGTTCGGGCCGGCGAGCTGGAAGGGGATCGAGGTCCGCTCCGGCGAGACGACCACGATCGCGCCAGCGGAGCTGAGAGTCCAGGCCGGCAATCCCAGCGTGCATGTCAACGCCCGCGTCGTCGATTCCGAAACCGGCGAGAGGCATGGAACTTTCGACCCTGTGACGTCAAGGGTGACGCTGATGCCCGGCGTCTATGACCTGCAATTCCGCACGGCGGTGTGGCGCTTCGTCAAGGTCGACGGCGGCAAGATCACCACGCTCCGGCCAGCGGCGGTCATCCTCGCGGAAGGCTTGAAGTGGAAGGCGGCGCGGATCACGACGCAGGATGGCACGGAAGTCTTCCGCTTCGACGCGGTCACCTCGCGGGCGGCGCTGCCGCCGGGCGACTACATCGTCGATGTCGACGGCAACAAGATTCCCTTCCCGGCGACGGAAGGCGAAGTGCTGGAGATCAAGCCGCAGTAGCAGGAGAGCAGCATGACACGCCTCATTCGTTCCGGCCGGATCGGCGGGAGCGGAACCGAGACACGCTGTTGCCCGCGGACACCACGATCGCCGCCGCGCTCGCCATTAGCGGCGTGAGTTGCTTGGCTCCGATCGGCTCCGTCTCCGCGCAGACCCCGGGAACCGCAGGGCCGATCTCGCTTGTCATCCTAATAAGTCACTTCCGAATAGGCTTGCAGATATATACTTTTTTGCCATCGAGTGTTCCCCAATCGCATGTGCACGCTGATTTCGGATTGCAATGATCTATTGGCCTCTTCTTCGCTGAAGGCGGGTTTTTTTTCATCGGCGGGCTTTTCGTCGTCGGCGTGCCTCTTTGTGTCTCTGACGAGGCGAAATCCGTGATTCCGAGGGAAACTCCCACTGCGATTAACAGCGCAATACTGAACGCAAGAGTATGTGAAGTCGTCATCAACCTCTCCCCTGATGTCCAGACCGGTTCGTTGAACGGCTGGCGATCGCCGTGAGCAATGTCTCTCAGGGGGCCTGGCTCCGGTTCCTTCCGCACTAACTTGGCGACCTAGACTCCCTGCGGCTACCGCCATTATAGGCGAAGCCGGCTCGCGCTGCCTCACTCATTTGAGTGAGGCAGCAGGTAGTAAGTGTGATGCGTGAGGCAGCGACACGGGGCCAGCAGGCATACGGACGCCCCAAAAGGTTAACCCTGGATGCGCCCTAAAAGCTCGCGTCTTGAGCGGCAGGCTGCGCCCGGCTTGCCCATGGCCCGAAAGATCGCGTTCATCACGACCGGCGTGGCCACACGGATGATCGGCTCGCCGACGCCGCCCCCAGATGTCGTTGATCGGCTTTGGGTCAAAACCAACCGCGCCACGTTACTTTGCGGCAGCACGCGGCCGAAAGCGGAAGATATGCCTGCAGCGAGGGCCAGAGCGCGCCAACCTGCTCAGGCGCCGCCGAAGCCGAAGCGCCGCGTCCGCAGCCTTGCGCCCCACCGCACCCGCCACTCGCGCATGTTCTCGATCGCCATCAGCATGGCGGGCGTGACGATCAGCGTCAGCATGGTCGCGAAGCCGAGCCCGAACACGATCGCGGTCGAAAGCTGAATCCACCATTGCGTGGCCGGCGCGCCGACCACGACCTCGCGGGCGAGGAACTCGACATTCATCCCGAACGCAATCGGCAGCACGCCGAGGATCGCGGTCACCGCGGTGAGCACCACCGGGCGTGCGCGCTCGCGGCAGGTCTGGATGATGGCGTCGTAGGCGGCGACGCCCTCTCGGCGCAACCGGTCATAGGTGTCGATCAACACGATGTTGTTGTTGACGATCACGCCCGCGTTGGCGATCACGCCGATGCCGGCCATCACCACGCCGAACGCCTGCCCCATGATGAGCAGGCCGAGCAGGACCCCGAAGGTCGACATCACGACCGCGGTGAGCACCACGAACACGGATGTGAGCCGGTTGAACTGCGCGAGCAGGATCGCGAAGATCAGGAAGATCGCGGTGCCGAACGCCTTCATCAGGAACGCGCCCGCCTTCTCGCGCTCCTCGTCCTCGCCCTTGAGCTTGAAGGTGACGCCCGCGCCGAGATCGGCCTCGGCGAGGTCGCGCGCGATCTCCTGCTGCACCTTCGCGGTCTGGACGCCTTCGGCGACGTTCGCCGACACGGTGGTGACGCGGTTGGCGTTGACGCGATTGATGTAGCCCACGCGCTGCGCGGGCACGCGCTCGACGAAATTGCCGATCGGCACATGGCCGACCTGGGTCTGCACCCGCAGGTCGTCGATCTGGTCGAGGCTCCTGCGCTCGGGCGGGAAGCGCACCAGAATGTCGACCGACTTGTCGCTGTCGACCGGGCGATACTCGGTGGCCTTGAGGCCATTGGTCACGAGCTGGACCGCACTGCCCACGGTGTTCACGCCGGCGCCATACTTGGCGGCCTGCGACTTGTCGACCTCGATCCTCCAGTCGATACCGGGGAGCGGCTGGCCGTCGTCAAGGTCGCGGATGTCGCTGCGCGGCGCCAGCAGCGTCGCGACCTTGTTGGCCGCCGCCGGCAGCAGGGCAGGATCGATTGCGGCAAGCTGCACCTGGATCGGCTTGCCGGTCGGCGGCCCCGCGCGCGGCGCCGTCACCTCGACCAGGATGCCGGGGATGTCGGCGGTGCGCGTGCGCATCTCGTCCATGATCACGTGCGCGGGCGCCCGCGCGCGCCAGTCGTCGAACTCGAACTGGATGACCCCGATGGTGTCCTCGGTCAGTTCGCCCAGGCCACGCGGCTGCTCGCCAACGCGGGTGTAGACGGTCTTGAGACCTTGGAAGGCGAGCACACGCTTTTCGACCGCGGCCACCGCCGCGTTCTTCTCCTCGAGCGCCAGATTGCCGCGGCCGTGCACGATCACCTGGCCGAAGTCGGGCTCGACGTTGGGGAAGAACTCGACGCCGCGCCCGAGCTTGCCGTAGGCCATCTGCACCGAGACCAGGAGGAAGGCCGCCAGCGCCAATGTCGTGCCCGGATGGCGCAGCGCCAGGCGGACCGCACGCATATAAGGCCCGCGATCCTTGACCCGATCGTCGTGCGGCACTGCCGCGCTGGCGAGCAAAGCGAGCGGCCAGCGCGGCGACTTCTTAGTGCGCGCGCATAGCGCGTCGAAAAACGCGCGTAAACGCGCTGATGACACTCGCCCTGAACCGGGCTCGTCGGCGCGCGGCGAAGCTTTGCCGAGCAGCGCGCCGAGTGTTGGCGTGAAGAACAGCGCGACCGCAAGCGAGGCGGAGAGCGTCGCGATCAGGGTGATCGGCAGATATTTCATGAACTGCCCAACCACGCCGGGCCAGAACAGCAGCGGCGAGAATGCGGCGACGCGGGTTGCGGTCGCCGCGATCACCGGGCCCGCCATGCGCTTGGCGGCAAGCGCATAGGCCTCCTTCGGCGCCATGCCCTCCGCCATGCGCCGCTCGGCGAACTCGGAGACGATGATGGCGTCGTCGACCAGCATGCCGACCGCCAGGATGAGCGAGAACAGCACCACGATGTTGACGGTCAGTCCGGCCAGCTGAAGGCCGAGCACGCCGGCGAGGAAGGAGGCCGGGATCGCGATGCCGATGAACAGCGAGGCGCGGAAGCCGAGCGCGAACAGAATGATGACGACGACCAGCAGCACGCCGGTGACGACCGAGTTCTGCAGGTCGGACAGCATCTGCCGGATCACCTTCGACTTGTCCTGCGTGAAGGTGACGTGGACCGCTTCCGGCCACTGCTTCTGCAGCTGAGCGACAACGTACTTCACCGCATCGACGGTCTCGATCAGATTGGCGCCGGTGCGCTTCGACACCTCGATGGTCATGGCCGGGCGGCCGTTGACGCGGGTGATGGAGGTCGCGTCCTTGAAGGTCGGTTTGATCTGCGCGATGTCGAGGAGCGTCACCGCCGCGCTCGAGGAGGCGATCACCGGCACCTTGGTGATGTCCTGCGGCTTCTCGAACAGCGAGGGCACCTTGACGGCGAAACGGCCGCTCTGGCCTTCGAGCGCGCCGGCCGCGATCAGAGTGTTGAACGACTGGGTGAGCTGCCCGAGCTGGTCGAGGCCAATACCGTAGCTCTTCATCAGCGTCGGCTCGATGATGATCTCAACCGCCTCGTCGCGGGCGCCGCGCAGCTCCGCCGACAGGACGCCGGGCGCCTGCTCGATCGCATTCTTGGCGGCGCGCGCGATGCGCAACAGCGTGCGCTCAGGCACGTCGCCCGAGAGCCCGACGACCAGCACGGGATAGAGGGAAAGATTGACCTCGAGCACCTGCGGCTCGTCCACGTCACGCGGCAGATCGTGCTTGGCGATGTCGACCTTGGCGCGCACGTCGGCGAGCGCGGCCTTGGAATCGAAGCCCGCCTCGAACTCGAGCAGGACATAGCCGCCGCCCTCGAACGCGGTCGAGCGCATCTCCTTGACGTTGCCGACCGACTTGAGCTGGGTCTCGACCGGGCGTAGCAACAGCCGCTCGGAATCCTCCGGGCTGATGCCGCGCTGGGAGAGCTGCACGTAGATGATCGGAATCTTGACGTCCGGCTCCGCCTCCTTCGGGATCGTCACATAGGCGACGAGGCCCGCCACCAGCAGGAACAAGAGCGTCGCGATCGTCAGTCGCGCGTGCGAGATGGCGTAGTCGATGAGCTTGGACATCGGTTGACCTGCGTCTTGGGGCAACGAGGAGCGAATAGCGAATGGCGAGTAGCGAATCGGGAAGAAAGAGTCAGCGCCGCCGCATTCGCTACTCGCTACTCGCTACTCGCTACTCGCTACTCGCTACTCGCTACTCGCTACTCGCTACTCGCTACTCGCTACTCGCTACTCGCTACTCGCT
>Ga0209797_10000521_pt1 | contig 19259 bp, 13 predicted proteins | sample DOMMetBare3Fresh_2_FD_187472 | JGI IMG/M metagenome (GOLD analysis project Ga0209797, IMG submission 187472) | Wetland sediment microbial communities from St. Louis River estuary, USA, under dissolved organic matter induced mercury methylation -... | ecosystem: Environmental > Aquatic >... | reverse complement strand
AGCCAACAGCCACAAACATCTTGAACTCGGCAGGCGGATATCTGCTCGCGACCTCTTCGAAGGGGACCAGCGGCAACCCGAGCTTCTCCCCACCGGCCATAAACGCAGCATCAACCGTGAAAGCGACAATTTCATGCGGGCTATCATTCTTTAGATAGAAATATGCTTCGTCGGCGATCTTGCCGGCGCCGAATAGCACGACCTTGCTCATCCGTTGACACTTCCTTTTGCGGTTTCAGAGTGGATGTACTTTTCTGCCAGAAAGCGGCGATCGACTTTGCCGCTGGGATTCTTCGGCAGCACCTCTTCGCGATGAAATACAGTGGGGATCATGTAGTCGGGAATGATCTGTCTGAGGTCGGCCCGGATTTGTTCACTATCGAGTTCCGCGCCCGCTGCCACCACGGCGATGATCTTGCTCAGGCCGCTGACGCTACCGTGTAACACGGCCGCTTCGGAAACATAATGCAAACAATTCAGGGCCGCCTCAATTTCTTCGAGTTCGATGCGGTAGCCCATGTGTTTGACTTGATTGTCCTTTCGCCCCTGGATATGCAGATCGCCCTGCTGATTGAGACGAGCGAGGTCCCCGGTCTTGTAAATAATTTCCGGAAAATGCTGGTGAGCAGGGTTTTGTACAAAGCTCAGCGCCGTGCGTTCCGGATCGTTGTAATATCCCAGACCGACGTTGGGCCCGAGCAGGCATAGCTCCCCGATTTCACCCACTGCGGCCGGCTTCCCAACATCGTTGAGAATCAGAAAATCGAAGTTTCTGGCTATGCGGCCAAGACGAGGCAGGCCCTGCAGGTCGGCAAAGTCTTCCGGCATCAGTTCCTGAGCGGAGCAGATACAAGTGCACTCTGTTGGACCATAGACATTGAATAAACGCGCCTCAGGATACGCATCGTACAAGGCCTTTAATTTCGCTTTAGGGTAACCCTCGCCGCCAAAAATGAAGCGGCGAATGCTGCGCAGCCGCTGGCCGTCGGTGGCGCGCATCGTCTGGAGGAAGATTAATAAAGAAGGCACTGAAAACCATAACGTGCATCCGGCAGCATCGAGTTTTTCCACGAGCAGCTTTGGGTCCCTGGTCTCGGTTTTGTTGAAAGGCACCAGCCGAGCGCCGTTAAAGAGCGCGGCATAAAAATCAAAAACCGAGTTGTCGAAGTAAAGCGGGTTTACATTGGTAAGAATGTCGCCGGCAGTAATTTCGAATGTTTCCCGAGCCCATTCAATGAGGTTGAGAACATTGGCATGAGTCATCACTGCGCCCTTGGGAAAGCCGGTCGAACCCGAAGTGAACATGATGTAGGCGGGGTTGCTTCCCGTGAATTCTTTTGACTCAGCCAGATTGTCGCCGGCAAAACCGCGGGTCATGGCTTCAATCAATTCCGGATCTTTTCCTAAGACCGCAAAGCCCATTGATTCCACCTGGGCCAGGAATTCCCTCTCACCGATCACCAAACTGGGGACACAGGTTGAGAGTATCTTGCGCAGCCGTTCGGTCGGACTATCAGGATCGAAAACCGAATACACGGCGCCCAATTTCAGACAGGCGATCACAAACGCGAAGGTGGCAATGGTCTTCTGACCGGAAATGCACACCACATCCCCCGCCCGGATCCCCTTTTCGCTGAGCAGCCGCGCCAACCGGTTTGCTAACCTATTAAGTTTCCCATAGTTGATCGAGGTGGGTTGATCCAGCCACAACGCAGTCTCGAGCGAGTATTCTTCTGCGATGCGCTCGAAACGGATGGCGAGATTGTATTCGTACATGCTTGTTAGTGTGGTGGGGCGAATCTTTGGCTCAAACAATCAATCCGCCGTCGAGCTCAAAAATTTTGCCATTGAAGAAGTCGTTCTCCAGGACGCTGACAACGCCTTGAGCGATCTCTTGCGGCTTGCCTAACCGTCTCAGCGGTACGCGCTTGGTCGTTTCGCGTAACACGCCTTCGCTGAGAGCTTCTTTGGTGGAATCAGTTTCCGTGAAACCCGGGGCCACAGCCACAACTCTGATTCCCATTGGACCAAGTTCTTTGGCCCAGACCGCGGTCAGCGCATTCACCCCGGCCTTGGCGGCGGAATAGGCGGACTGCCCCGCGTTACCGCTCGCCGCGACCGAACTTATATTTGCAATCACACCTCTGGTGCGAGTGGTGATCATCTTCGCGACCACGCAGGAAGTCATGTAAAAGACAGAACTGAGGTCCGCCGCTAACACTTTGTTCCAGGATTCGGGGTCATGCCTTTCCACTCCTGAACCTGAAATTCTGATTAGCGGTTCGCTGTAAAGAATGCCGGCATTATTGATCAAGACGTCAGCGGCGCCGAACTCTTCGTGATAAAGAGTTGTAGCCATTACTACGTCGGCATGATTCGAAACATCACACTGGACGCAATGCACTCCAGGTTGCTCGCGCGCCAGCTCGCCCAGTCCGTCTGCGTTGAGGTCGAAGACGGCTACGACTGCTTCCTTCGCAATCAGACTGTCAACCATTGACCGTCCCAATCCCCGGACGCCACCCGTGACGATTATTTTCTTTCCGCGCAGCTCCACTTCAGTTCACCGCTCCACGGTCTTTCAGAACTCGCTTGATGCTGCCTACACTTTGCATCGTCACGATTTCCTCAAAACTGAGTTGCAGCCCGAATTTTTCTTCCAGCGAGACGATGAGTTCCATATGTTTTAAGGAATCCCACACGTCCACATCCTGCATCGCCAGGTCATCATTGATCGTTCCGGCTGGTATCTGCAGCACTTCAGCAACCAGCGATTCTACATTTTGATCCACGTCGTATTTAGCCTTCCCTACAAGAATCCCTTAACAGAAACCGATTTCAGCCGAATTCACCCAGGCGATAGGCGGGGAAATAGTCCGTCGATCCCACTCTTTTTGCTCGCACCAGTACCTCGTACTTTACGGGATCGAGAATCCTGCCACAAAAGTATGCGGTTCGAACACCTGTCGACCACCCTTCCTTAAATCGGCCCAGGCCCGAAGTTTGACCATCGCCCGTACCGGCCGCGCCGCCCAGATTCAGCCACTGCAGCCGCTGCGCGGCAAAGTACTCGATGGCCTGGCTGAACAAAGCGAACGAGGCTCGCAGATCATAGCCTCGCGCGCTGTAAGCTCCCAAATGGTAGTAGGCTATGTCGCCCTGAACGTACCACAACAGCATGCCCACAGTAGAATCGTCGCAATGCGCGCGAAACGCAACCAGGCCCGGTACCGCCAATTGCCCGGCAAACGATTCTCTGGAAAACGCCGTTAGACCGCTGATGCCATGCCGCTCGGCCAATCCCTGATAAAGTTCAGTCCACTGGTCGAGAAATTCCAGCGGCTGGCTGCATCGCTCCACTGTGAGATTTTGCAGTGCTTTGCGGGCATTGCGGCGATGATGCGGGTGCACAAACTCATCCAAAGGCTGCTGCAGATCGACGACGAAGTGCTGCTTAAAGGGTATAACAGTGTCCACGAAGCAAGCCTCAAGGGTCGCGGGATCGTAAGCCCCAAATGGGTCGGTCACGACAGCCAGGCTCACTAAATCATTTGCTTCGGCCAGTTCTTGCAGGTCAGAGCCAAGTTGAGACCAGTCAGGGCAGGAAAACAATGGGTAACAACCCATCGCGTCCCGATAACGAGATCCAGGTATCGCGCGTTGCAGTACCCACCCCCCGCTGCCTGGCAATTCGAGTGGTGAGCCGAATTCGCCCAGCGCCGCGGCGTAAGCGGGATGCATATAACCACTGACGTGCGGGCCTGCTAGATTTGTTGCTTGCCAAACTTCATCTTCCATCATCGCTTCTCGACCACATAAAGGACACTCTGTTCCGTTATCCCATACTTGCGAAAAACTTCCCGGCCGAAGTGCTCGTGGCCGAATTGCTGAACGGCAAAGCCTACTTCGTGAACACGAGCCAGAAATCCTGCCTTTGAATAGAGTCGCACGTGGTCCCATTGTCCGAACCGGCGCCAGCGCTCGGCGACGTCTGTGACGCTCGGATCTTCATCTACCTCGTCAAGGGTTAGCACAATCGGCACCATTAGAATTCCCCGGCCGCCAACGTTGAGAATTCGGTAAAGTTCACGAAGTGCCTGGCGATCGTCAGAGACATGTTCGAGCACATGTGAGCAGACAAAGAAATCGATGGACTCATCAGGATACGAAGGCATATTAGTAATGTCGATTGGATCGTTGACGTTATCCATCAACAAGTCCGCGGTCCGATAACGAAATTTTTGCGGCAGTGCGGTCGTCAATCGCCGGATGAACTCTGAAAGCGGTGGTGAAGGGGCAAAATCAATGACCGTGGCCTCAGTTGGGCTGCTTACTTTGGGCAAATGCTCCTGCAGGAAAAGCGCGTAAAGGCGATCTCTGTCAGCGGCGCCGCAGAGGGGACACGAATAATTTTCAGCATTACAAGTTTCTGATTCGGCGACCGAATAGGGATAACCATGGTTGCGCGGCTCGTCCAAAAACATAGCCGGCAATGGCTGAAAACCGAAAAGCCTTCGCCCGCATACTGAACACGCTCTGCTTCCAACCAGTGACCCGGTCTGAAGTCTGAGCCTGCGCTTCAACCGGGTCCCACCATTTATGGCGGTTTTAAGGATCTTCCGGAGCGAAGGTGGTGATGAGTTTAAAACCTGTCTGAGATAGGCGCCGCTAAACACTTTTCGCACATTGTCTTTGTTTGGCGTCAACTGCGTTCACCGGGTGACCTGGGACAAACCTTTTGGCAGAACTGGAAAATGAGCGCGGCGGGTTCGCCTACAGTGTTCCCAGTTGCTCTGTGGTCCAATCCAGGGCAGGTTGGACCACGCCTGGTTCACGTCCGTACCAGCTCAGGGTTCTTTCCTCGAGGTCTACTATCTCAAAGGTCACCGCACTCTCATGGCGGTATATTACCGAACTCTTGTTCTTGACCACCAACACGCTAAAGCGATGCCGGCCGACGTTCATCAGATCGCCTGGAATGTGGCAAATCGAGCGAAATAAGCCTGCCGGCTGTGGGCGATTCGACCAAATCGGTTCCAGTCCGCTACCGGTGGTGAAGGCAATTATTTCGTGCTCGGTATAGACGTGCAGGGTGACATGCAGTTGCGTTTCCGGTTGCAAATTCCAATATTCAACTTCAATTGAAAATGGAGTCTTCATGGTGAGCGGCGCTGCTGGATCAGTGCCCTTGTTCCTGACACGGACGGCATGAAGACGGACTTCATCGTTACCCGGCGCGCCGGCTAGATCTGGCCAGACTTCTTCCGAGGCAACCCCGCCGCCAAAAGACTTGTTGAGATAGTTGCTCACAACTGCACCGGCGGGGCCATTCTCGAGAACTTTGCCCTGCTCGAGCCAAAGCACCCGGCGGCACAAACTCTGCACTGCGACCATGTTGTGACTCACAAAGATTACGGTCCGGCCTTCCTTGGCTACGTCGCCCATCTTACCCAAACACTTCTTCTGAAAAGCGGCGTCGCCCACGGCCAGGACTTCATCAACCAGCAGGATCTCAGGCTCGAGGTGGGAAGCGACGGCGAAAGCCAGGCGCATGTACATACCGCTCGAGTACCGCTTCACCGGTGTGTCGAGAAATTTCTCCAGGTCTGAGAAGGCGACGATTTCATCGAACTTGCGTGCAATCTCGGTTTTTCTCATCCCCAGGATGGCGCCGTTCAGGTAAATATTTTCGCGGCCGGTCAGTTCCGGGTGAAAGCCTGTGCCTACCTCGAGCAGACTTGCTACCCGCCCGTAAAGTTCCGCTCGTCCGAGGGTCGGTTCCGTAATGCGCGAAAGCACTTTTAAAAGAGTAGATTTTCCGGCTCCATTGCGACCTATCACGCCAACCACTTCGCCGGGCTCGACAATGAACGTCAGATCTCTCAGCGCCCAGAGGATCTCGGCCGCGCTCCCGTTCCGGGCTCGCAGTCGCTGGAACGGCATGCGCATGGCCTCGACGATAGATTCGCGCAGCGTGCCATAGGCCGCCTCGCTTTTGCCCAGACGGTATCGCTTTGCCAGCTTTTCTACGCGCACAATTGGTTTCATGCGATCTCAGATAATGTCGGCGAAGTTCCTTTCCATGCGGTGGAAAGCATAGGAAGCATAAACCAGCACCGCCAGGGTAATGAGGGCGGAGAGGGCGAGGGCGCCCCAGTCAAAAGCTCGGCCAAACAGCGAGGAACGATAGCCTTCGATAATCCCCGTCATCGGATTGAGCGCCAGCAGCCAGCGAAATCGCTGCGGCAAAAAGCTCGCCGGATAGATGACCGGAGATACGAACATCCACAACTGGACAATGAAGGGCAGCGCAAAACGAACATCGCGGTATTTCACGTTCAAAGCAGAAAGCCACATTCCCACTCCCAACGCCAACAGCGCAGTCAGGAAGACGACGACCGGAAACATCAAGGCGCTCCAGGTAAGAGTAATGCCGTAGTAGATCATCAACGGTATGAGGACAAGAAAGGAAATCGCCAAATCGACCAGGCCGGCCCCAATCGCGGCCGCGGGAATGATCAGCCGGGGAAAATAAACTTTAGTGATTAGGTTGGCGCTTCCGACCAGGCTGTTGCCGCTATTACTGATGGCGTTCGCAAAAAAGGTCCAGGGCAACAGACCTGCGTAGGCAAATACCGGATAAGGGATATTGTCCGAGGGAACGCCTGCCAGCCTCCCGAAGAAGATCGTAAAAATCATCATCGTAAACAATGGCTGAATGATGGCCCAGGCCACTCCCAGCACGGTCTGCTTATACCGCACCTTCACGTCGCGCCAGGTCAGGAAATAGAACAGGTCGCGAAACGCCCAGAGATCGTGAAAGTCGACTGCTCCCCAGCTCTTCCCCGGTTTTATTATGACTAAGGGTTCGTCGGGTAAATTGTGCTCGGGTAGAGCAGGGCGAACTACCTGAGAAGAATTGACCTGGGCGGCGGTTCTGGTGGAATCAGGGGTGTCCTGGGTTGCGCTGGTAGTCGTGTCCATCAAGTTGCTGAGCGAGCGGCCTGGGAAGGACAGAAAGTGCTTCAAATAGCACACTTGCCCGCAGAAAAGCCCGACATTTGAAAGAATTCAGTTTAGTCGGCACGTTCTTAAGTGTCAATTGGCCCAAAGGGCGAAACTATAAACGAAGACCTGGTGTGTCAGGGAATCGAATTGAACTCAGTGGCAAGATGAACCGGTAGCAAATGGTTCATTGAACAGCCGGGCAGATTGAGTCCTTACTAAGGTGAGGAGTGGTCCCATAATTAGCTTCCAAGCAAAATGGGGAAGTGGCCCTGGAAACGAATAGTACCGTCCGGCGCCAAGCGCGCCGGACGGGTCGCTGATAGGAAGAACCTGGCCAGTTCATCAGTGGGGGGTCAGCGGCGTGCAACCGGTGCAGACGGCGCCATCAGCATTGCCGATGAATCTGTTGTTACCCCACGTATCGACCTCGCCACCTGCCCCAACCAGAGCTCCATTGCCAACGTTCTGGATAATGTCGCAATCGTTGATACGTGCCACAGCGCCACCTGTTTGGGCCTGAACGCCTGCGCCACCATTGTTGAAGATGGACGAGTTGCTGATGTTGGCCACTCCCACCGCGGTTGTGCCGTCGGCAAACACGCCGGCGCCGGTGTTGTTGGAGAAGGTGCACCTATCGGCCGAGACACGCGAGTTGAACTTTGCGTGCAGACCGGTACCGCACTCAACGAAAGAGGAATCACTAATCGATACCTTTAACTGGCCTGTCGTGGTCGAGGCCGCGAGTCCGTCGCCGCCACAATTTTTAACGTATGTGTTCTTAATCTGGACAACCGTGCCGGTTGCTGTCAGAGCCAGGTCAATACCATTGGTAGACTGGTTGAGGATGATACAGTTGATCACATTCAAGCCTTTTCCGGCGAGCATTCTGATGCCGGTAGTTCCGGGGGAAGTGCTTTGACTTACGCCCTCGATTGACAGTCCCCGGAGAGTCACAATAGCAGTAGCCGGCGCATTGATAGTAATTCCAAATGTTCCGGCGTTCAGCACCGAAGCAAATGTCCCCGAGCCGTCAATGGTAATTGCCTTGGTGATAGTAAGCGCGCCAAAGCCGCCTGGATCGAGCGCATCGATTTCACCGCCGGTAGCAGTCTTTGAAATAGCGCCCGCAAAAGTTTTACATGGCGCTGTCCGGCTGCAGGGGTTGGCATCGTCCCCCACGCCCGACACCCAGGTCCGAGTTGCCTGCGCATTGGCCAACGATGCGAAAGCCAGCGTGAAGATCACGACTGCCAAAGCGTTTATGGTTAACCGAAACTTGTTCATTTGGAGTCTCCTTTGTTTAAAGTTCCGAGATGGGCCACCAGTAGAACACGGTTAAGTTCCGGCCACTGCTGTGCCAAGTCTTCCCTATTTGTTGACGAGAGAAATTTTGTCATCAAGACCTTTCGCTAAAGATTCCTGCGCCCTTGCTTCATCGCCCCACTTGATGGGCCACGACTCAGGGGCCAATCAGTAGCCAAATATCGGGCCACACACTCAGCAGGCGAGTGTCGTAATGGATCATCCCGCTGTTTGAAATCGTAATGGTCTTCCCGACAGCTGTGCCGAATAGTGGGGCCAACCCTGTAATCGTAACCCCGGTGCCGGGAGCATATACCATTAAGTAGGCACTATTACTGTTGCCAAGAGTCACACCATTGGTCCCAGTGAAGCTCGACAGGATTCGAAGATTCCCTGGGATTGCAGTCGTGTTGTTGAAGTTTGTCAGGCCGCTGGCGTTCAAAGTGCCCGTCAATTTGATCACCACCGCTCCGTTGACCTTCAACTGTCCGCTATTAGTTAAAGTCAGGTTGTGGAAGCAGTAAGTGCCATTAGCGAGAGTGGCGATATTATTCCCACTCAAGGTTAAGTCGCCGGTGCTCGGGCTGTAGGAATAGGTCCCGCTGATGCCGCTGTTGGGACTGTACGGAGGTCCGCAAGCAGGCACTGCCGGCAGGGTGATTAACGGCACCAACTGGTTATTGGTTATGGCTCCACCTACAGAGGCACTACCGGTCCTGGTGACGGTGGTTCCGGCGGTGGCATTGCCGGTTATCACGCTTAGTCCCGACATGGCCACACCAGCGCGAGTTGAGCGGACATTCCCGGCTACTTTACCGCTTCCACCCATGGTGATTGTGCCATTGCTGACGACATTGGCCTGGCTTCCTTTGGTAGCCGGATACCCGCCGGCAGAGTCGTAACTATCCGCCAGTCCTGAGCCGTTTATGAGCACGCTGTCAAGACCGATGATCGAGGTCAAGGCAACGGTTACCTTGAATGAGCATTGGGCCGTGAGTCCGACAGCATCGGTAACTCGATAGGTGTTGGTGGTCGTGCCAACGGGGAAGGTCGCACCGCTGGCCAGGCCAGCCGTGCGGTTTGTCACCGCGCCCGGACAATTATCGGCGCCGACCGGAGTGGCGTACGTGACCACCGCCCCACCAGCTACGGGATCGAAATTGGCGATAATGTCAGGACTACAACTAATCGTCGGCGGCGTGTTGTCCACGACCGTAACTAGCTGTGTGGCGGACGACATGTTGCCGGCGGCATCGGTTCCCACATAGGTCACGGTCGTTTGCCCAACTGGGAAGACGTTTCCGGCCGGGACGCCAGTGCGAGTTATAGATACAGCCGAACAATTGTCCGTGCCTGAGCCGGTTCCCAGCGTCGCGTTCAGATTAGCTACAGTTACTCCGCACGATGTTGCACCGGGTCCGGTGAATAGCGTTACAGCTCCCGGCGCGGTTACCACCGGCGGCGTGTTGTCAACCACTGTCACCGTCTGCGTAGCGTTGCCGGTGTTGTTATAGGCGTCCGTAGCTGAGTAAGTAAGGGTTGTCGTTCCTACAGGGAAAACGTTCCCAGCGGGCACGCCGCTCCGAGTCACCGCGATCGCGCCCTGACAAGCGTCATTCGCGCTGCCGGCGCCCAGCGCCATATCGCTGACTACCGCGCTACACGAGGTTGCACCGGAGCCGGTATTGACCGTAACAGCCATCGGCGCCGTAACCGTTGGCGCAGTGGTGTCAACCACATTCACTGTGCGTGTGACCGCTGTGGCGCTGTTGCCGGAAGGATCCTGAGCGTCATAGGTGATTGTGTACTGGCCGACGGTGTTGGCGTCGACTGTACCCGAGGCGGTCGCTGCGAAATCACCGGCACAGCTGTCGTGTGCCGTGGCGCCCGGATCGGTGAAGGTGCCGTGGCACTCCACACTCAAAGGGTTCGCGCCGTTGACCGTAATTGTTGGCGCCGTATGATCTTCTACGATGACCGTCCTCTCTACAGACGAAGTTCGCGCCGGATCGCAAACACCCGGTGAAATCTCTACGCACGCGGTGTAGGTGAGGGTGTATGTACCCGGCGTGTTGAGAACCGTGCCTGATGTTGTGACGGGGACCGAACCGCCACACGGTACTGATGCGGTTGCGCCTGGATCCGTGAAGCTGCCGCATTCGACAGTAATCTGTGGATCGCCAATGAGTGTAATCGTGGGGGGCAGAGTACCCCCGCCAGCCTCGACAATCACGGTTCGTGTAGCAGTCGACGTATGATTCGCGCTATCTGAAGCGGTGTAAGTGATCGTATAGGTGCCCGGAACATTTGAGTCGACCGTGCCGGAACTGCTGACAGCCTTACTGCCTTCACAGGCGTCGTCGGCAGAGACTCCGGGATCCGTGAAGGTCTGACCGCAAGCAAGCGTCAAGGGGTTTGCACCGGCTATGGTGATTACTGGCCCGGCCGAGTCACTGACATTTATTGTGCGCGTGGTTGAGGTCGAATTCTGGCCTTCCGTTGCTGTGTAAGTCAGCGTGTAGCTTCCAGGAGTGTGGTTATCAAGCGTGCCCGATATAACGACGGGAACGCTCTGGCCGGTGCCGTTAACTGCCGTTGCTCCGGGATCGTTGAAATCGTCACCGCACTCGAGAGCAAAAGGATTGGCGCCGGTCAGACTGATCGAAAGCGCCCCTGGGTTTTGCACAGTAACCTGGAAGGTACATACGCCATTGGTCTGACCGCTGCAGACTACTGTAGTTGTACCGGCCGGGAAAAATGAGCCCGATGCGGGGCTACAACTAATTGCGGGAATCACTTCTCCGCCTTCTCCCGTGCTCGGCTGGCCGCAATCGCCCGTTGACGCCGGGAATGCGTAAGTCACCACTGCTCCAGCCTGGCCTTGATCCGCGTTGACATCGATGTTGCTGGGACACGTAATGACACAAGGTGCAGCCGCGACTGTCTCAGCGGCCGAGGCACTGTCGTCCTTGTCGTTTTGGTCAGCCGTCGCCGGCGAGCTCTGGGTAGCGACCGAAGCAATATTCGCTACATTTGTGATAGTCGTACCCGTTGAAACACCGTTGTTAACCAGGTACGTGGCGATGAAGGTGGCCACTGAATTACCCGGCCAGTCCAGACTTGCGATGGAACACGTTGTCGTGCCGGTACCGCCCACTGACGGGCTACTGCACGTGAAGACTGGCCCACTCAACTGCTGGAAGGAAACAAACGTTGTGTTGGCCGGAACCACATCGGTCAACTGAACATTGGCCGACGTGTCCGGACCATAGTTATTCACCTGGATCTCAAACACGGCTTGTGAGCCTGCGGCAACACTGTTGCTGCTGGCGGTCACTGCAACGCCAAGATCGGCGGTCGCATTCTGCGGATCAGTAACAGTGAAAGTGGCGCTTGCCTCAGGAAAAAAGAAAAAGGGATTGCGAACTAGAAGTTGCCACGTGCCTCGATTATCGATCGTTCGGCCATTAATGATCGAGGTGGCGTTTATCAACAAAGTGCCGGTCTGCGGATCGCTGGTGATGTCAGCCGCCTGAACTACAGTCGAGTCGGGAGCGGCCCAGGTCAGACGCCGAGGGAAAAAAGGAGAAATCGTAATTCCAGTGACCTTAACGCAAATTGTCTCTCCCACCGCGAATTCTGACTTAGCTGTCGTGCAATCACTGGCAAAGGTCGCAATGGCCGCCGGTAAAGGCGGAGGTATGGGTGCCAGGAGCAAGCGACTAACGAAGCGGTTCGACGTAACCGCTAAGGGGGCAGTGAGAGCCTGTGTTTCTATTATTCCGGAACCGCCAGCAGGCGCGGACGCAGATGAAGTTGAATAAGAACCGGTTACCGCCAGCCCAACCAGGCCCAAAAATAAAGCCGCTCTCGCTATCAGGCCGCGATTGAGTATATCTGCCAGATTACGATACGCGAGTTGACGTGTTGAAGGTTTAGCGGAGGTGGCGGATCTCATGTAGATTTCTCCTTAAACAAACCCGTGGTAGGCTGGGAAGCATTACTTCGGCATGTTGACACACCGTTAGAAGGCGATTAGAGCCAGCTAAAAGAATCTGAAAAAGAACGACGGGGGCGGAGATACTATTAGCAACTTTTATTACTGTCAAGGATATTCTCTCTTTCTTTCTTTTCAATGGGTTCCCACGAACTTTTTCAATTGGCTCAAGGGTCTGGAAACAGGAAACCCGCCCGCTTGGGGAAGCGGGCGGGTTCAAGTTCGGGCACTGGGAAGCTCCGAATTCGGAGTTTAGGTGTTAGGTGCCCCGATCACGGTACAACCCGGGCAACCGTCGATATTGTTGCCGAAGATCTGGTTGTTAGAGTAAGTATCTACCTCTCCACTGGCTCCGATGTTGATGCCGGAGGTTCCGCTGCCGGTAATGTGATTCTTATTCAGGCGGACGATTGAAGTGGCCAGGGCTCCCCCGCCTCCCGCCTGTACTCCAAAACTCCCATTCGCCGAAAGCTGGCAGTTTGATACATTGACCACGGCGACTGCGCTGGCAGTCAGACTACGGGCTAGCGCCCCGGCGTTGGAATTGCCCGATAGCGAGCAATTATCAACTGAGATACGCGAGTTCGCCCCGGCATTGACGCCGTTCTGGTTACCGTTCAGATGACTGTTCTCAATCGTCCCTCTCATGAAGTTCAATGTATTGTTCGAACTCATGGCCACACCGGCCAGCGCGTTGTCGCGCAGTACGCTGTTGCGGACGAACAGATTGAAATTGTTGGCTACGTTCGCGACGTTAATCGCGTTTTGGGAGAACTTGAAAATAGCGCAATCCTCCACAAAAACCGCGGTAGCCGCAATCACGTTTACCCCGTTGATGCCGGTGCGCGTACCGACGGTACCGCTAAGGCCGGTGCCGTTGATCGACAGCCCGCGCAGCGTCACAGTACGGAGGGGGTCATTGGCGTTAACAGCAATGTTCACAATCACGCCAGTGGTGCCGCTGGCCAGGATTGAACCAAAGGTGCCGGTGCCGTCGATGGTGATCGATTTCGTCACCGTGACGGCGCCAAAGCCACCCGGATCGAGACAATCAATCTCGCCGTTAATCGCAGTCTTCGAAATTGCACCGGCGAATGTCTTGCAGGGAGCCGTGCGGCTACAGGGATTGACGTCGTCGCCGACTCCGGAAACCCAGGTTCTGGTTGCCTGGGCCTGGGCCAATGTGCAGACCGACAAGGTAAAACACAAGACCACTAATACTTTTAAACTGGGACGTAATATCTTACTCATTTCTGGTGCTCCTTAATTGAATCAGGTCAAACTCACAGTTGGTGGTCCGGAGTCAGTGATCAACCAAGCTCCGGGTTATGCAGCTTCACCCGCGGTTGGTGGTCCGCCGGTAGATGATGCCTGTCGGTTCCCTCAGGATCAGTCTTACGATAATTAAGCCCAGGAAGAATACTCAGAAAAGAGCAGTGTAGTAACATAAGTTGCTAAAGGTGCGGACTGTAATACGGCATCGATTTGAATTTGTCAAATAATAATTTTGTTAAAGTTTTATTACGGCCAGAGCCGCCAAGAGGGCCGGAAACCGGTTTCCCCTCGTCCGTGCCGGGCTCTCAGGTCGTACCTATTTCCTCAACGACGGGACAATACCGCAATAGGATCGGACCGTCCTTCTCAATTTCGGAAATACTTCGGAAGTTTTTCCCCCGATAATCGGAGAGGTCGGGTTCGGTCGTCGGTTTTGTCAAAGATTCGTGGTATGCCCTGAATCTAAGTTGGGCCGTACTTGCTTGCAGAGGTTGAGGTTTGACGGTCAGGTCAGCGGGTTTCGCCATGGTCAGCTGCACAGCAATCGTCGCTGGAATGGCCGGGGTTGTGTGTGGTCTAATACGCCAACGGAGTTCCAGCCAGTTTCGGTCGAAGGGATCCCAAGTTAACCATTAATGCAAAATTTTTTTGTTACCGGCGGAGCGGGCTTTATCGGCTCCGCTTTTGTCCGCCTGCTACTCGACGAGTTGCCGTCGGCCAGGATTACCAACTTTGACGCTTTGACCTACGCCGGTAATCTCGACAACCTGCAAAACATTGATCCCGCCAGGCATCAGTTTGTGAGGGGTGACATCGCCAATCGGACGGCAGTCCTCGCAGCCCTTGAAGGTGGCGTCGATTGTCTAATCAACTTTGCTGCAGAATCTCACGTAGATCGCAGTATCGCATCGGCAGATGAATTCCTGCGGACCAATGTCATGGGTACTCAGGTGTTGCTGGATGCCGCGCGTGAGCGAGGTGTAGGGCGGTTCGTCCACATTTCCACGGACGAAGTGATGGGCAGCCTGCCCGAAGCCGGCGACGAGTATTTCAGGGAAGATTCTCCATTTGCTCCCAACAGTCCTTACGCGGCCTCCAAAGCCGCGGCCGAGCACCTGGTGCGCGCAGCTCGCCATACTTTTGGTCTCGACACTGTTGTTACACGCTGTGGAAACAATTACGGCCCGCGTCAATTCCCAGAGAAATTTCTTCCGCTCATGCTTGCCAACGCCCTGCAGGATGAGCCAATCCCGGTTTATGGCGATGGCTGTAACGTTCGCGATTGGATTTATGTTGAGGACCACTGCCGGGCTATTTTGCTGGCTTTGGCAAAAGGCCAGCCAGGGGCTGTTTACAATATTGGAGCTCGAAACGAGCGGCGAAATATCGACGTGGTCCGCTCAGTACTGGACCACCTCGATAAACCGCACTCGCTGATGAAATTTGTAAAGGATCGTCCGGGCCATGATCGACGTTACGCCATCGATCCCTCCTTGGTAGAGAACGAGTTAGGCTGGCGGCCGCGCGAAACATGGGACAGTGGTCTGGAGAAGACTATCCGCTGGTATCGGGACAATCCGGAATGGATTGCGCGCGCGCGCAGCGGCGCCTATCGAGATTTCTACTCCAGGCAATATGGATCCGAGGTCGGAGCGCAATGAAGGTTCTGATAACAGGGGCTGGGGGGCTGGTTGGGCGCGCGGTCAGCGAGGTTTGCCTTGCGCACGGTGACGAAATATTTGCCTGCGATCACCAAACGCTCGACATCACCAGCGCTACAGCGGTTGAGCGAGAAGTGGGCCGTTTGCAGCCGGAGGTAATCATTAATTGCGCTGCCTGGACGGATGTGGACGGCTGTGAGAAGGATCCGGACCGGGCGCGCGCAGCAAACGCACAGGGACCTGAGAATCTTGCCCGGGCGAGTTACAACCAGGGCGCCGTATTCGTCACGATATCGACCGACTATGTATTTGCCGGAGACAAGGACGGCTTCTATACGCAACTCGATCAACCGAATCCTCAAAGCGTGTATGGCCGGATGAAACTCGAGGGTGAGCGCCAGTCGCAGCTTGTTTATGACCGCAGCATCGTGGTGCGCACCGGATTTATTTTCGGCGCCGGCGGTCGTAACTTTCTCAGCACGGTCGTGGATCGTTTGCGGCGGGAGGAAACTGTAGGCGCCATCGTAGATGCCTGGGGCACGCCCACGTTTGCCGGCCATCTGGCAGCCCGACTGCGAGAACTCGCAGAGCTGAACTTGCCCGGTGTCTACCATGTGGTCAACACTGGTGGAGGAGCGACCTATGAGGAGTTTGCGCGCGCCGTGGCCCTGGAACTGGGGAAGGACCAGTCGCTGGTACAAAGTATCCTGTCCCACACACTGAACCGGCCGGCCCCCCGCCCGCGAAATTCAAGGTTGCGGTGCCTGATTTCGGAATCGCGGGGTCTCGCCGCACTGCCCACCTGGCGTGAGGGTTTGACAGAGTTTCTCTCGGCGCCTAAATCGTCGCGGACGACCGGGTAAAGCTCCGGGTGCCTTTGCAGGCATTTGTCTGCTATTATTTCGCGTCGATAATAGCTTTTAGAGGTCTAACCAATGATGTCCCAAGACAACCGTCTATTGCCAATGCCCGCGATCGAGCGAGGTTTAGATCGCCCACTGAGCGATATCGCGCAGGCTAAACCGTACGGGGTCTCAGCCACTGAACCCACCAACATTCGCGATTACCTGTTCATAGTCCTTAAAAGAAAGTGGTTGATCCTCAGTCTGGTGCTGGTAATAACTTCGTTGGTGACCATCCAAATGTCGCGGCAACCCTCAATTTACGAAGGCAAAACCACCATTCGTATTGAGCCGAAAGCCAGAAGTGTGCTGCAAACCAAGGATCTGGTGATAAACAGCGGCACCGATCCCAATTTCTGGGGCACCCAACTAAAATTATTGGAAAACAATTCATTGGCCCGCCAGGTAGTTTTGACGCTGGATCTGCAGCACAACCCGAATTTTTTTGGCGGACAGGCCCAGGGTGGGATTTTTGCCTCGCTGCGCCGGGCGTTCGCCCGCGACAAGAAGCAGGCAGCATCGTCCTCCACTCCGGGTGATATCACAATTGTGGGCGAGAGTGCGCTCAAGGACCAGGCGCTGACGCCCGAACAGTTGGCTCGGCTTGAACCCTACGAAGATTCTATTATTGCCAACGAGACGGTAGAGCCCCAGGTCGGGACCAATCTGGTGGACATCAAGTTTCGCCACAGCGATCCGGAACTGGCGCAAAAAATTGCCAACACCCTGGCAGAAGTTTTTGTTGAGAATAATCAGGAGCGTGCCCGCACAGGCTCAGACAAGGCCGAAGATCTGCTGGCCGGGAAAATCGCCGAATTTCAGAGACAGATCAAACACGATACGGAGGTTCAGCTTAATTACGCCCGGGAACACAATGTTCCGCTAACCATCGATCCGGCGAAGGATTTGGATGCCGCCAAGCTGGCCACGCTCAGCAATCAGTTGCTGATGGCCGAAAACGAGCGCAAGAACCTACAGGCGGCTTGGGAATCAGCGGCGCGCGCCAAAGATTCCTATTCCGTCCCTGATGTACAGACTTCTCAGCGGATCGACAAACTGCGGGAACGAATCTCGGCGCTAAAAGAGAAAAGGGACGCTCTGCTGGTCATTTATACGGCGGAGTGGCCTGAAGTGAAAAAGCTTGACGCCCAGATCAAGCCGCTGGAGGCAGAACTCGAGAAAGCACCAGGAGAGGTGGTCGCCGCCATGAAGTCTCGCTATGAAGCGGCCTTGGCGCGAGAGAACATGCTCCGCCAGTCTTACAACCGGCAGCACGACGCAACCTCGCAACAAACGCGGTATCAGATCGAGATGGCCGCGATGAACACCCAACTGGAAACCAACAAGCAATACCTGAACACTTTGCTGCAGCGTCAAAGAGAACTTGAGGTCACCCGCGGCGACCGCCCAAACGAAGTCAGCATTTCAACGCTCAGCCGCCTGCCGCGCGAGCCAATCGGCCCGGCCCGGCTGCGCAACATCGCCCTGGCCTTCATTGCTTCCCTGATCGCCGGCATCTGCCTCGCTTTCCTGCTGGACTTCCTTGATGACACCGTCAAATCGATTGACGATGTGGACCGGTATATCCACCTGCCGGCGCTGGCACTTATTCCCGCCAGGCGAGATGAGCAGACTCGGTTGCTGGGGAGCGCGGCTCCGCCCGGAACTGTGAGCGAAAGTAATGCTCTGGCGATGAGCGATTATGTGCGCTCACCTATCGCTGAGTCCTACCGGCATCTGCGCACTTCACTCTTACTGTCCTCGGCTGGGCAACCGCCGAAGACCATTCTGGTAACGTCGAGCCAGCCTTCGGAAGGCAAGACGACAACGGCAGTCAACACGGCTTTCATGTTGGCGCAGACAGGTGTGGACGTTGTCATTATTGATTGCGATCTGCGGCGGCCGCGGTTGCATGCACACTTCGAGGTGCCAAATGTGAGCGGTTTGACCAACTTGCTTTCGGGTGATCCGGATATCGATGGTCATTTGCAGAGTTATGAGCGACAACCGAATCTCAAGATCCTGACGTCGGGCCCGGTGCCGCCGAATCCGGCTGAACTCCTGGGATCCGATGAGATGCGAAAGCTGCTGGCGGTCCTGGGAACGAAATTCACGCACATCATTGTTGATTCTCCCCCGACCATCTCTTTCACCGACGCATCAATTCTCTCGACCATGGTCGACGGAGTAGTGCTTGTGGTCCACGGAGGTCGCAGTTCGCGGGCTGTCGTGCGGCGTGCCAAGCAGCAGTTGCTCGATGTCGGCGCCCACATTTTTGGCGTCGTGCTGAACAACGTGAAGATCGAATCAAGGGATCCGTACTATGCCGGGTACTATTCGAACTATTACTACTCAAACGCCGACAGCGATGCGGATCCACCGGATGATGGCACGGGAGCAAATCCGCAGGCGCAGGGCACCGGGGGATGAAGGGGCAGTTTTGTGAAATTGCGCCCGATGTGAAACTTGGCCGCGACGTTACGATCTTTCACTTCGTAAATCTCTATGGCTGCGAGATTGGCGATGAGACCAGGGTCGGTTCGTTCGTCGAAATTCAAAAGGGCGCGCGCATCGGTAACCGCTGCAAGATCTCCAGCCATACATTTGTCTGTGAGGGAGTGACCGTCGAAGACGAAGTCTTTATCGGTCATGGCGTAAGCTTTATCAATGACAATTACCCGCGCGCCACTGCGGCCACCGGCGCACTCCAAACTGAGAACGATTGGCAGGTAGAACCCACCGTGGTGCGGCGAGGGGCCAGCATTGGCACCGGCGCGACCATCCTCGGCGGAGTGCAAATCGGCCCGCGGGCGATTGTGGGTGCCGGTTCAGTCGTAACTCGAGACGTACCCGCCGATACCATCGTCGCCGACGGTCGCAAGATCTTGATGAAGCCTGCCCACGTCGAGGAGGCGATGCGTTCCTTGCAGATCCTTTCGGGGCGCACGCACAGGGTGTTCACCGGGCTGTGCCTGATCACGCCGGACGACAAGATCCGCGCCAAGATCGTCGAGACGCGGGTGCGCTTCAAGCATCTGACGCGGGCCGAGATGGAAAGCTACATCGCCTCGCGCGAGTGGCGCGGCAAGGCCGGCGGCTATGCCATCCAGGGGC
>Ga0209797_10000520_pt1 | contig 19262 bp, 12 predicted proteins | sample DOMMetBare3Fresh_2_FD_187472 | JGI IMG/M metagenome (GOLD analysis project Ga0209797, IMG submission 187472) | Wetland sediment microbial communities from St. Louis River estuary, USA, under dissolved organic matter induced mercury methylation -... | ecosystem: Environmental > Aquatic >... | reverse complement strand
TTCAGCTCGATCGCGCGGCGGAACTCTTCGCCCGCGCCGGCCCAATCCCAGTCGAAGTAGAACTTGATGTAGGCCAGCGACGCGTGCGCCTGCGACAGCGACGGATCAAGCTCGATCGCCTTCAGCGCATACGGCCGCGCCACCGGGAACGTCGCGACCGGCGCATCCCAGCCGAGGTACCCCAGCGTCGTGTAGGCATCGGCAAGGGCGGAGTAGGCCAGCGCGAACGACGGGTCGAGTTCGATGGCGCGGCGGAACTGCCCGACGGCGCGCCTCAGGGCGGGCTCCGAGCGCTGGTTCCACAAGAAGCGTCCCTGCAGGTAGGCCTGGTATGCGGCGGTGTTCCGGGTCGGCTCCAAGGCGCGGCTTCTTTCAGCGTCCTCGGCCGGGTGCAGCCGAAGCGACCGTGAGAGGTCGTCGATCACGCGGCTCTGCAGGCTGGGCAACTCGGTGGGCGTGACCTCGTAGCGTCGACTCCAGACCTGGGCGGACCGGGCGACGTCGATCAGGTCGACCTGCAAGGTGACGCGCTCGCCGTCCTGCCCGAGCGATCCCGTCACGACGGCCGCGGTATCGAGTTTGCGGCCTGCCTCCAAGGGGTCTGCCCCACGGAAGCGGAAGGCCGAGGCGCGCGGCGCGACACGCAAGCTCGCCACGCGCGTCAGCGCATTGATCGTTTCCTCGGCGATGCCGTCGGCCAGGGGAGTGTTCGCGGGCAGGTCCGTCGCAAAGGGCAGCACCGCGACTGCCGGGTACGGCGCGCCTCGGCCCAGCGTCAGCCAGACGAGCCCGGCCGCCACCACGATCGCCACGGCGCCCAGGCCCAGCCACATCCGTCGCCGACCGCTGCGCTGCGGCGCTGCTTCCAGGGACGCCGGTGCCGGCGCGGGCGACTCGGCACCGCGCAGCCAGGCTGGCTCCAGGGTGGCGACATCCTCCACGCGCACCGGTGCCTTGAACCGGTAGCCTTGCCGCGGCACCGTCTCGATCCAGTCCGCCGTACCCGGGGCACAGGCCAGTGCTTTGCGCAGGGCCGACATGTTGACGCTCAAGTTGACTTCTTCGACGACGACGCCGGGCCAGACGCGACGCAGCAGTTCGTCCTTCGTCAGAAGGTGTCCCTGCTGGCCGACGATCGCCACGAGCAGGTCGAAGGCCTTGCCGGCCAGCGCGACCGGCTCGCCGTCGTGCAGCAGCATGCGTTCGCTCGGCAACAGCAGGAACGGCCCGAAACGATACGCAGGCCCTTCGTGGCCTCTCATCGGCGATGCCCTCCGTGTGTGAGCAGATCCCAGGCGATTCGCAGGCGAAAAGCAGGGATTTCGCAGGGACTTTAGGCGCGTCTGGTCCGAATCTTCCCAGAACCGGCGAGCCGCCGGTAGACCCGCAATGAAGGAGCTTGCCATGTCCCTGTCCGCCCGCCGCGCTATGCGCGCAGTCCTCACTACGGTCGCCATCGGCTGCATGGCCGCAGGCGCCCGAGCCGCGACCGACGACGAAGTCCGTGCCATGTTCGATCGCTTCGTCCAGGTGCAGAACGCACACGACGCCAAGGCATTCGAGATGCTGCTGGCCGACTCGCCGCAATTCCTCTGGATCACGGGCGGAACCCCGATCTGGGGCCGCGAAGCCGCGTTGCAGCGTTGGGCGAAACTCTATGAAGGCACCTGGCACCTCGACCCGGACGCGGCCAGCTTGCGGGTGACGCCGCTTTCGGACGGCGCCGCGCAACTGCATGCGGTGGTCCGGTTCACGGTCGGCGCATCGAACCAGCCCCCGCAAGTGAATCGAATCTTCCTGAACCAGGTGCTCGTCAAGTCGGGCGGCAACTGGCGGGTGATGAGCATCTTTCCGATTCCGGCGCCGGCGCAATGAGGCGCATGCCGACAGCGAAGCAAGACGTGCCGCGGGGGCGGTGGGGCAGGGTCGGCAGGGTCGCGCGGCCAGCGTCCGCGCTTCCGCCTTGAGCCCGCGCTCCTCCGCGCCCTAACTTTCGCCTCACTCCCACCTCACGAGCCCCTCATCGTCGCCGCCTAGAGTGCTCTGCATCGGTCCTGCAAAGACCGCATCGCACACAAGGAGCACACGATGTTGATGAGACGTCACCTGATCGCCGGCGCGGCCGCGCTGGCCTTGGCCGGCGGCACGCTCGCCGCCTCCGACGGCTGGAGCCTGCCGTCGTGGCTGCACCGCTCGACCGCCGCCGCCTCGGCGCCGGCCACCGAGCCCGCCGCGGCGCGCGTGGAGCCGCTGCCCGCGGGCGCCTCGTTGCCCAACTACCGCAGCATCGTGCAGCGCCAGGGCCCGGCCGTGGTGGGCGTCACCGTCTCGGGCCTGCGCAACGTGGACGAGGGCGACGGGCCGTCGATCGAGGACGACCCGTTCTTCGGCTTCTTCCGCGGCCTGCCGGGCTGGCGCATGCCCCCGCGCGGGGCGATGCCGTTCCGCGGCCAGGGCTCGGGCTTCATCGTCAGCGCCGACGGCCTGGTGTTGACCAACGCGCACGTGGTGCGCGACGCCAAGAACGTGACCGTCAAGCTCAGCGACCGCCGCGAGTTCGCGGCCAAGGTGCTGGGCAGCGATCCGGCCACCGACATCGCCGTGCTGAAGATCGACGCCAAGGGCCTGCACACGGTGACGCTGGGCGACGCGTCGGCGGTGCAGGTGGGCGACTGGGTGCTCGCCATCGGCGCGCCGTACGGCTTCGAGCAGAGCGCCACGCAGGGCATCGTGAGCGCCAAGGGCCGCTCGCTGCCCGGCGACGGCGTGGTGCCCTTCATCCAGACCGACGCCGCGGTCAACCCCGGCAACTCGGGCGGCCCGCTGTTCGACGCCGCCGGCCGCGTGATCGGCATCAACGCGCAGATCTACTCGCAAAGCGGCGGCTTCCAGGGCCTGGCGTTCGCGATTCCGGTGGACGTGGCGCTGCGCGTCAAGGACCAGATCGTCGCGCACGGCCATGTGGACCATGCGCGCCTGGGCGTCACGCTGCAGGACCTGTCGGCACCGCTGGCGGCCTCGTTCGGTCTGAAGTCGCCCGATGGCGCGTTGGTGTCCAGCGTCACGCCCGGCAGCGCGGCGGCCAAGGCGGGGCTCAAGGCCGGCGACGTGATCACCGCGATCGACGGCGACACGGTGCACGTGGCGGGCGACGTGTCCAGCCGCATCGGGCTGGCCAAGCCGGGCGAGCGCATGACGCTGGTGCTGTGGCGCGACAAGTCGCGCGTGGACGTGCCGGTGACGCTGGGTCGCGCCGATAGCGCCACGGCGCAAGCCGCAACCAGCGCCGACGGCGAGAAGCTCGGACTCGCGCTGCGGCCGCTCGACCGCGCCGAGCTGCGCAGCGCCGGGCTCGACCACGGCCTGCTCGTCGAGCAGGCCAGCGGGCCGGCGCGCATGGCGGGCATCGAACCCGGCGACGTGCTGCTCGCGCTCAACGGCCGGCCGGTGCAGAGGATCGAGCAGGTGCGCGAGGTGATGCGCAGCCATCCCAGGCAGGTGGCGCTGCTGGTCTCGCGCGACGGGCAGCAGATCTTCGTGCCGGTGGAGCTGGGTTGATGAACGTGACTGGCCGCGAGCGGGCACGTCGAACGCGACCGCCGGGCTGCGCGGCACCCGCCTCCGATGCCACGACGACCTTGTTGCCGAGGTCAGGGGCTGCGAGGGCCCTTGCGCACGCTCCAGAAGCGTTCCATCGACAGGTAGGTGAATGACGCCGACCAGGCGATCAGCAGCAGGCCGTTGAGCGCCTCCAGGCCGATCAGCAGGCGCATGTGACCTTCTGGCGTGACGTCGCCGAAGCCGAGCGAGGTGTAGGTCTCGGCCGAGAAGTAGATGCAGGCCTCGAGTGACAGGGCCGCGGTGCCGCGCAGCGTGCCCACCCCGGGGACTTGCGCCAGTCCGTACGTCGCCAGCCCCCACAGCACCATCTCGATCAGGTGGGCGATCAGCATCACGAACATCACCACCAGCAGCTTGCTGCGGTTGGGTATGCGCAGCGACGGCAATCGTTCGTTCAGCGCGCCCAACACCTCGTAGTGGAAGACCGTGGTCAAGGACACCACGACCACGCACACGACAAACACGATCAGCATCGAGGCCCTCCCGTGGGCGATCTTATCGAGGCACCGTGTTCACCTGTGCGATCGCACTCTGCTCACTTGCTCATGACTTCGATGTCGTCGACGCGGCCGCGCAGGTAGGGACTCAGCGCCTCGCGCGTCAGCCGGCTGCGTGCGCCGGCGTCGCCCTTCAGGCAGGCGTCGAAGAAGGCCAGCGTGGCCGCACGCACCACGGGCTGGACGTCGCCGCGCGAGCGCGACGGCAACACGCCGTGCGCTGAGCCGGTCGAGTCGGAGAACCCGGTGTGGTCGGCGTTGGCGAGCCAGATCAGGTACTTGTCCCCCGCGGGCCAGAGCGCGAAGGCGCGGCGGCGGTTGTCGGGGCTGGCCTTCTGCTGCTCGTCGCGGCTGCCGCTGATGCCCAGCAGCGGCACGGCGAGAGACGCATAGCTCGCCTCGATGAAGAAGGGCTCGCCGGGCCCCTGCGGCGACAGCGCAACGCCGCAGGCGACGCGCCTGTCGCGCAGATCGGGCCCGAGGCCGCGGCCCGGCGGCACGGTCGGCACGAGCCAGTCGAGCGCCGGGCGCATGCCGGCCACGGCCAGCGTGGTGTAGGCGCCGAACGAATGGCCCAGCGCTCCGACATGGGCTGCATCGAGACGCCCGCGCAGGCGCTCGTGCGAGCCGCTCCACTGCTCGGCGCGGTCGACCGCGAAACTCACGTCCTTCGGCCGCCCGAGCACCTCTTCGGCGTCGCGTGTCATCGCCTCGAGGTTGGCGCCCCAGCGCAACGAACGCTTCATCACGGCAGTGTTGCTGCCGACATGCTCGAGCGCGAGCACCACATAGCCGTGCGACGCAAGGTGCTGGGCCTGCGCGAAGTTCGCATCCCAGTGGCCGCCGCCGCCGTGCGACAGCACCACCACCGGGTAGGGACCGCCGGTGGCTGGCAGGTGCACCTTGATGGGCACCCGGCGGCCTGCTCGCGCGGGGTCGGCGAGATCGGGGAACTCGATCGTCTCGACCGCCAGTGCGCCGGGCGCGAACGGATCGACGCGGTCGTTCGCGCCCGCCGTGCCAGCCGCCCACGCGGCGACACCGCACAGCCCCACGGCCACGCCCGGCAGCACCGCGAGCAGCCCCCGACGTGAGTGGTGAGGCGCCCCCGTCGCGCTGCTGCCGAGCCGGGGCTCGGACATCAAGACGTGGCGGCCGTGAAGGCGACGAGGGGACATCGAGTGGTGGAGTTCGCGCGCGGAAGTCGAAGCCTCCCCTGGATCGAGGATACGCGGCCCGAGCGCTGGGTATCCCGGTGCGGTTCGGGCGCGCGGAAACTGCTGCGAACCACCCACTCCGGGGTCGTTCGGTCGTTCGCTTTTGCTGACAATGAGCCATCGGATCGCACCCATGACGATCCGCGTGCGGGAGGCGGATGGTCTGGAGCAGGGGGTCCTGGGTCGGCGCGCTGATCGCGGCCGCCGCGCTGTTCGCAGTCGTCGCGGCGCCCGCAGCCGGCCGGGAGCCGAAGGCCCATGGGCGCGAACTGCTCGCGCAGTACCGGCTCCCCCCGGAAATGATCGCGCGCTACGCGGCGCTGGCGGCAGGCACGGCTGTCGACGACTCGTCGCGCCAGGATTCGAAGTTCGCCGACCGCTCGCCGTGGGTCGGCCCGGAGCAGCGAGCCGGTGCCGGACGCAATCCGTACACCCTCGTGGTCACCGTGAGCGGCGTGGTCCGCACGACCGGTGATGTGCAGTCGCATTGGCAGGCGGGTTGGGAGCTCTACGAATCCGCGGACGCGAGCCGTGAGGTGCTGATGGCGTTGTCGCGACTCGCGCGCAAGGGTGTGGCCGCCGGTCAGCGCTTGACCCTGACGACCAGCAGTGCCCCATTGAGCTTCCGCGGTGAGCGCAAGGTCGCGCCGATGCTGGGACTGGTGCAGTCGCGCAACCTCGACATCGACGACGTGCGCCTCGAGGTGTGGTCAGGCACCGCGCCGATGGCATGGCCAGCGCTGCCGGCCGCGGCGCTGGCCGTAGCAGGAATGGCGGCAGCGCTTGGGTTCGGCCTGTGGGCGCTGCGGCATCGGCTGAGGCTGGTCCCAGCACCTGCGCAGGAAGCGCAAACACCCTCCGAGCCGCCGCCGGATCAGGGGGTCACCGACGACGCGGCCCCTCAGCTTGAATCTGCCGCCGTGGTCGACCCGCCACCAGCGCCGACCCGCGATCACGAACTCCGGGTGTTCGAGTCCCTGCACGAGGTGCTCAGGGGCGGGCTGGGCGTGGAGACCGTGCTCGACGAGACACGCATGCAAGCGGCGCGAAAGAAGAAGCGCAAGCAGGTCGCCGAGCAGCCGACCTGACTCAGCGACCCACCGGCGCGGACTTGGCGAAGACGCGGCCGATGAACGCGGCGCGCGCCGAGTCGTACTCGGCCAGCGGCGGCACATGGCAGCGCCCGGGTACGAGGTGCAGCGGCAGCGAGCCCTTGAGCCGCTCCTGCAACGCGAGCGCCGACGCCAGCGGTGTGACCGGGTCGTCCTGGCAATGTACCTGCAGCACGGGCACCGCGACGTGCGCTGCAACGAGGTCCGCGCGATAGGCATCGCGCAGCAACCAACGCACCGGCAGCCACGGGTACGCGCGTCGTGCCACGTCGAGCGCCGAATCGAAACTCGAATCGAGCAGAAGCGCCCGCACCGGCACCTCGGCGGCGAGCATCACCGCGACGGTGCTGCCGAGCGACTCGCCATAGAGCACGATGCGATCCGGCGCGATGCCGCGCGCACGCAGCGCGTCGTAGGCCGCACGCGCGTCGGTGCGCCAGCCGGCTTCGCTCGGCGTGCCCGACGAGCCGCCGTAGCCGCGCCAGCTCAACGCCAGCAAGCCGGCGCCATCGCGCGCCAGCTGTTCGAAGCGGCGCGCCCGCGCGTGCAGGTGCGCGCCGTTGCCGTGCAGGTAGAGGTAGACCGGCGAAGCCGCATCGTGCGGCGCGACCCACCACGCAACGAGACGCTCGCCGTCGGGCGCCGCCAGCGTCTCGACCCGGACCTGCGGCAACCCGACGGCGGCCGGGTCCATCGGCGAGGGGTCGGGGTAGTACTGCAGCGAGCGCTGGAACAGGAACATCAGCACGCACGCGCCGAGGTAGACCAGCAGCAGGCCGACGAGCAGGGACAGCAACATTCGCATCACACCGAAGGTAGTCGAGAACGGGGTGCCAAGCGCGACTTGAAGTCTTTCATCCTGGGCGCACGCTCCCGTGCGCCCGAATCTCCGCCGGTGGACAATGGCGCCCGGACTCCTGACTCCAACGACCCCGCCATGACCACCCCCTCCTATCCCTCCACCCAACTCCTGATCGACGGCCAATGGTGCGACGCCGCTGACGGCCGCACGCTGGCCGTCGTCAATCCGGCCACCGGCGCCGAGATCGGCCGCGTGGCGCATGCCGGCCTCGCCGACCTCGACCGCGCGCTCGCCGCCGCGCAAAAGGGCTTCGCCACGTGGCGCGCGATGCCGGCGATCGAGCGCGCCAACATCATGCGCCGGGCCGCTGCGCTGCTGCGCGAGCGCCTCGATGCGGTTGCAACCTACATGACGCTCGAGCAGGGCAAGCCGCTGGCAGAGTCGAAGGTCGAGACGCTGTCGGGTGCCGACACGCTGGAGTGGTTCGCCGACGAGAGCCGGCGCGTCTACGGGCGCATCGTGCCACCGCGCAACATGGCGGTGCAGGCGCACGTGCTGAAGGAGCCGGTCGGGCCGGTCGCGGCATTCACGCCATGGAATTTCCCGATCAACCAGGTGGTGCGCAAGGTCAGCGCGGCGCTGGCCAGCGGCTGCTCGATCATCGTCAAGGCGCCCGAGGAGACGCCGGCGTCGCCCGCCGCGCTGATGCGCGCCCTGGTCGACGCCGGCGTGCCGGCCGGGGTGATCGGGCTGGTCTATGGCAACCCGGCCGAGATCTCGAGCTACCTGATCCCGCACCCGGCAATCCGCAAGATCACCTTCACCGGCAGCACACCGGTGGGCAAGCAGCTCGCCGCGATGGCCGGAGCGCACATGAAGCGCGTGACGATGGAACTCGGCGGCCACGCCCCCGTGATCGTGGCCGAGGACGCCGACGTGGCGCAGGCGGTGAAGGCTGCGGGCGCCGCGAAGTTCCGCAACGCCGGCCAGGTGTGCATCTCGCCGACGCGCTTCCTGGTGCACAACAGCATCCGCGCCGAGTTCGAGCGCGCGATCGTGGCGCACACGCAATCGCTCAAGGTCGGCGAGGGTCTGGCCCAGGGCACCACGCTCGGGCCGCTGGCCAACCCGCGCCGGCTCACCGCGATGCAGCAGTTCACCGAGGACGCGGTGCGGCAGGGCGCCAAGGTGCTGGCCGGCGGCGAACGCATCGGTGCCACGGGCAACTACTTCGCGCCGACGGTGCTCAGCGACGTGCCGCTCACCGCCAAGGTGTTCAACGACGAACCGTTCGGCCCGATGGCCGCGGTGCGCGGCTTCGACACGCTCGACGAGGCGATCGCCGAGAGCAATCGGCTGCCCTACGGCCTGGCCGGCTATGCCTATACCAAGTCACTGGCCACCGCCCACGCGCTCGCACAGCGTGTGGAGGTCGGCATGCTGTGGATCAACCAGCCCGCGCTGGCGGTGGCCGAGATGCCCTTCGGCGGCGTCAAGGACTCGGGCTACGGCAGCGAGGGCGGCCCCGAGGCGCTCGACGCTTACCTCGTGACCAAGTCGGTGTCGATCTTCAACGGCTGACGCGCGCCGCGGTCGGGGTCCGGCGCGGCCTGCGAGTACACCGGCGCGCACGTCGACACGGTGCGCCGGTCGAAGGCAACTGCCTGCGGGCGATGGCGCGTGAAGGCCGGCGCGGGGCTTGACCTTTTCGGGTGGCCAGCCCGCCGGCGGCAGGCCCTTCATAGAATGTCCGGTTCATCGTGGCCCAAGACCCTCCAAGCAACCGTCCTGCCGGTGGCGTGATCCGCATCCGCGGCGCACGCCAGCACAACCTCAAGAACCTGGACCTCGACATCCGCACCGGCGAGATGACGGTGGTCACGGGCCCGAGCGGGTCGGGGAAGTCGAGCCTGGTGTTCGACACGCTGTACGCGGAAGGGCAACGGCGCTACGTGGAAACGTTCAGCGCCTACGCGCGCCAGTTCCTCGATCGCATGGACCGTCCGGCGGTGGACCGCGTCGACGGCGTGCCGCCGGCCATCGCGATCGACCAGACCAACCCGGTGCGCACGTCGCGCTCGACGGTCGGCACGATGACCGAGTTGAACGACCACCTCAAGCTGCTGTATGCCCGCGCGGCGCAGCTGTTCGACCGGCAGACGGCACTGCCGGTGCGGCACGATACGCCGGAGACGATCTACACGGACCTGATGACGCGAGCGGCCGCCTTCGCCGGGCCTTCCCAAGAAGGCGGGCCACTGCGGGGAGTGGGGGACTCGGCACCCGCGGGCGATCCCCGCCTGGTGGTGACGATGCCGGTGGAACTGCCGGCATCCACGACCGGTGACGAGGTCGCGCAGTGGTTGGCGGCCAGCGGCTTCACGCGCGTGCAGGCCGAGCGGGTGGTCGGCGAGCGCAAGGTGCTGGACGTCGTGGTCGACCGCTTCCGCGCCGGCCACGCCGAGAAGGTGCGCATCGTCGAGGCGATCGAACTGGCGTTGAAGCGCGGTGGTGGCCGCGTCAACGTCTACGCGGGCGAAGAGGGAATGCAGGACCTGTGGCGCTGGTCCACCGGGCTGCACTGCCCCGAAAGCGACCTGCGCTATGCCGACCCGCAGCCCGCGATGTTCTCGTTCAACTCGGCGTTCGGCGCCTGCGAGGCCTGCCGCGGCTTCGGCCGCGTGATCGGCGTCGACTGGGGCCTGGTGATCCCTGACGAACGCAAGACGCTGCGCTCGGGCGCGATCAAGACGCTGCAGACACCGGCGTGGAAGGAGTGCCAGGACGACCTGATGAAGTACGCCGGCGAGGCCGGCATCCCGCGCGACACGGCATGGAGCCAGCTGACGGCGGGCCAGCGCGAGTGGGTGATCGAAGGCTCGCCGCACTGGACGGGCAACTGGAACAAGCAGTGGTACGGCATCCGCCGCTTCTTCGGCTACCTGGAGAGCAAGGCGTACAAGATGCACATCCGCGTGCTGCTGTCGAAGTACCGCAGCTACACGCCCTGCACCACCTGCAACGGCGCTCGGCTGAAGACCGAAGCGATGCTCTGGCGGCTCGGCACCCAGTCCGATGCCGATGCCGTCCTGCCCCGCGCGCAACGGTTCCTTCCCGCCGGAGTGTCGTGGACGCGCGAGCAGCTCGAGGCGCTGCCGGGGCTGTCGCTGCACGACCTGATGCTGCTGCCGATCGAGCGGATGCGGCGCTTCTTCGACCACCTGGCGCCCGATGTGACGGTGCCGGACGAGGCTTTCAAGCTGCTGCTCGACGAGATCCGCACCCGGCTCAAGTACCTGTGCGACGTCGGCATCGGTTACCTCACGCTAGACCGCCAGTCGCGCACGCTGTCCGGCGGCGAGGTGCAGCGCATCAACCTCACCACCGCGCTCGGCACCTCGCTGGTGAACACGATGTTCGTGCTCGACGAGCCGTCGATCGGCCTGCATCCGCGCGACATGGGCCGCATCATCGAGGCGATGCACCGGCTGCGCGATGCCGGCAACACGCTGGTGGTCGTCGAGCACGACCCCGCGGTGATGATGGCCGCCGACCGGCTGATCGACATGGGCCCGGGGCCGGGAGAGCGCGGCGGCCGGATCGTGTTCGACGGCGAACCCGAGGCGGCCCGGCAGGCCGACACGCTGACCGGCGCCTACCTCGGCGCGAGGAAGCATGTCAGCGGCGGCATCAAGCGCATGGTGACCGACAGCACGCCCAAGCTCGTGCTCGAAGGCGCGCGGGAGCACAACCTCAAGGGTGTGACAGTGGCCTTCCCGCTGCAGCGGCTGGTGGCGGTGACCGGGGTGTCGGGATCGGGCAAGAGCACGCTGATGCAGGACGTGCTGTACCCCGCGCTGGCGCGCCACTTCGGCAAGGCTACCGAGGCCCCGGGTGCGCACGAGCGCCTGCTCGGCGCCGACTGGCTGGCCGATGCGGTGTTCGTCGACCAGAGCCCGATCGGCAAGACGGCGCGTTCGAATCCGGCCAGCTACGTCGGCGCGTTCGACGCGATCCGCGCACTGTTTGCCGAGGCGCCGCTCGCACGCGAGCGCAACTACGGCGCGGGCATGTTCAGCTTCAATGCAGGCGACGGGCGTTGCCCGACCTGCGGCGGCTCGGGCTTCGAGCATGTCGAGATGCAGTTCCTGTCCGACGTGTACCTGCGCTGCCCTGACTGCGACGGCACGCGCTACCGCGCCGAACTGCTGGACGTGAAGATCGTGCGCGGTGACCGGCGCCTGTCGATCGCCGACACGCTGGAGCTCACGATCAGCGAAGCAGCTCGCCTGTTCGCCGAAGACCGCGAAGTGGTCGCCAAGCTGCAGCCGATCGTCGATGTCGGCCTCGACTACGTGCGCCTCGGCCAGCCGGTGCCGACGCTGTCGGGCGGCGAGGCGCAGCGCCTGAAACTGGCCGGCTTTCTCGCCGAAGCGGCATCGCGGCCTTCGCAGCGCGTCGCCAACAAAGGCACGCTGTACCTGTTCGACGAGCCGACCACCGGCCTGCACTTCGACGACATCGCCAAGCTGATGCGCGCGCTGAGGAAACTGCTCGACGCCGGCCACTCGGTGATCACGATCGAGCACAACCTCGACGTGATCCGCGCCGCGGACTGGGTGATCGACCTCGGCCCGGAGGGCGGCGAGGCAGGCGGCGAGCTGGTGTTCGCGGGCACGCCGGAAGAGATGCGGCTGCATCCGACCTCGCATACCGGGCGCGCGCTGGTCGACTACGACATCGCGCTCGGCATCGCGTTGCGCGCGGAAGAAGGCCCGTCGCTGCAATCCCTGCTGCGCGCGAAGCGTCCGCGGCGCGACGACAGCGACGACCAATCGATCCGCATCGTCAACGCGCGCGAGCACAACCTGAAGTCGATGGACGTGTCGATCCCGCGCGGCAAGTTCAGCGTGATCACCGGCGTGTCGGGTTCGGGCAAGAGCACGCTCGCGTTCGACATCCTGTTCAACGAGGGGCAGCGGCGCTACCTCGAATCGCTCAACGCGTACGCGCGAAGCATCGTGCAGCCGGCAGGACGGCCGGAAGTGGATGCGGTGTACGGCATCCCGCCGACGGTGGCGATCGAGCAGCGCCTGTCGCGCGGCGGCCGCAAGAGCACGGTCGGCACCACGACCGAGGTGTGGCACTTCCTGCGCCTGCTGTGGGTCAAGCTCGGGCTGCAGCATTGCCCGAAGGACGGCACGCCGGTGCTGCCGCAGTCGGCCGAGAGCATCGCCGCGCAACTGCTGCGCGACCACCGCGGCGAACACGTCGGCCTGCTCGCACCGCTGGTGGTGGCACGCAAGGGCGTGTACACCGATCTCGCGAAGTGGGCCAAGGCGCGCGGTCACACGCACCTGCGCATCGATGGCGAATTCGTCAAGGTCGACCCGTTTCCGCGCATCGACCGCTTCAAGGAGCACACGATCGAGCTGCCGGTCGGCGACCTGGTGCTCGACCCAGCGCGCGAGGGCGAGCTGCGCGCGCTGCTCGCGCAGGCGCTCGATCTGGGCAAGGGCGTGATGCACCTGCTCGCGCCGCTCGATGGCCTGGCGGCGGCGATGAAGGCCGGCACGCCGACCACGACCCTGGGGGCAACCAAGGTGTTCTCGACCAAGCGCGCCTGCCCGACCTGCGGCACGAGTTATCCGGAGCTCGATCCGCGTCTTTTCTCCTACAACAGCAAGCACGGCTGGTGCCCGAGTTGCGTCGGCACCGGCCTGGCGCTCACGCGCGAGCAGCGCAAGGCGCTGGACGACTCCAGGCGCGATGACGACGACAAGGGCCGCGAGCAGACCTTTCCCGCTGAGGAGGCCGAGGTCGAAGGCCTGGCCGATGCACCTTGCCCCGAGTGCGAGGGCACGCGCCTGAACGCCGTCGCGCGCGGTGTCACCTTCTCCGGCGAGCCGATCGGCACGGTGGCCGGCTGGTCGGTGCAACGCACGCGGCAATGGAGCGAGGCTCTGTCGCTGGCGGGTCGCGCGTCGGACATCGCGCGCGATGTCGTCGTCGAGATCAGAAGCCGGCTCGAGTTCCTCGAGCAGGTGGGCCTGGGCTATCTCACGCTCGACCGCGCAGCGCCCACCCTCAGCGGCGGCGAGGCGCAGCGCATCCGTCTGGCCGCGCAGCTCGGCAGCAACCTGCAGGGGGTGTGCTACGTGCTCGACGAGCCCACGATCGGCCTGCACCCGCGCGACAACCGTGTCCTGCTCGACGCGCTGCACACGCTCGGCGCCAAAGGCAACACACTGGTCGTGGTCGAGCACGACGAGGAGACGATCCGGCGCGCCGACCACGTGATCGACATCGGCCCGGGCGCCGGCAAGCGAGGCGGCCGCGTCGTCGCGCAGGGTTCGGTGGCGGCACTGACGGCGAACGAGGCCTCGACCACCGGTCGCTTTCTCGCACGCCCGCTGAAGCACCCGCTGCAGGCGCGGCGCGACGCGGGGGGCGCGTCGATGCAGATCGTCGGTGCCTCATTGCACAACCTGCGTTCGATCGACGTCCGCGTGCCGCTGCAGCGGCTCGTTGCCGTGACGGGCGTGTCGGGCTCGGGCAAGAGCACGCTCGCGCGCGACGTGCTGCTGGCCAGCGTCTCGGCCCTCGTCTCCTCGCGCGGCAAGGCCGCCCCCAGCGGCTGCGAGCGGATCGATGGCTGGCACGCGGTCGATCGCGTGCTCGAGGTCGACCAGACGCCGATCGGCAAGACGCCTCGCTCGTGCCCGGCCACCTACATCGGCTTCTGGGACGCGATCCGCAAGCTCTTCGCCGAGACGCTGGAGGCGCGCGCACGCGGCTATGCGCCCAATCGCTTCTCGTTCAACACCGGCGAGGGCCGCTGTCCGACATGCGAAGGCCAGGGCATGCGCACGATCGGGATGAGCTTCCTCCCTGACGTGAAGGTGGCCTGCGACAGCTGCCACGGCCAGCGTTTCAACCCCGAGACGCTGGCCGTGTCATGGCGCGGCAAGTCGATCGGCGACGTGCTGCGCATGGAGATCGACGAGGCGGTCGGGTTCTTCGCGTCGATGCCCGCGATCTCGCACCCGCTCCGGCTCCTGCAGGACGTGGGCCTGGGCTATCTCACGCTCGGCCAGCCGTCGCCGACGCTGTCGGGCGGCGAGGCGCAACGCATCAAGCTGGTGACCGAATTGTCGAAGGTGCGGGACGACGTCACTCGACGCGGCCAGAAGCCGCCGCACACGCTGTACGTGCTCGACGAGCCGACGGTGGGCCTGCACATGGCCGACGTCGAGCGCCTGATCCGCGTGCTGCACCGCCTGGTCGACGCCGGGCACAGCGTCGTCGTGATCGAGCATGACCTGGACGTGATCGCCGAGGCGGACTGGGTCATCGACCTCGGCCCGGAGGGCGGCGCGCAGGGCGGGCGCATCGTGGCCGAGAGCACGCCGGAAGGTATCGTCGCCGCCGGCACGCATACCGGATCGGCCCTCGGGCACGTGCTGGCGCGCTGACCGTTCTGGCCCGAAGGCCCGCGCCGGGGCCTTCAGGCCACCGGGGTGGTGCCGGCGTCGACCGGCACGACCGGCACGGCGCCGGTGATCAGGCCCAGCGCACGGCATTGCAATGCGATCGCATCGTCGTGATCGCCGAGGCGATCGAACAGGTCCGACACACGCAGCAGCACGGTGACCTCCCACTGCGGGTCCGCGGCGTGCTGGGCCAGACGCGTGGCCTCGAAGGCGTGGTCGCGTGCAGCGTCTCGCAGACGGCACGCACCGCGCGCCCCCTCGTCGCCTTCGAGCCGGTCCGCGCGCTCGAGCGAGAGCTCGGCCAGCACGCACAGCGCGTCGACGCTGGCATCGGCGGCGCCCAGGCCGCGCGCCACCGCCAGGCCGCGACGCGCGTACCAGTCCGCTTCGGCCAGGGCGCCGACCTGTCGATGGCAGCGGCTGACCTCGGCAAGCGCCTGGCTCAACCGCGCGGGTTCGGCGGCGGCTTCCGCCTTGTCGAGCATGGCGACGGCGGCGCGCAGGACATCTCGTGCTTCGCTGCGTGAAAGGTCGGGCTTGGTGTTCATGGGGTTCACGTCGATAAGAGACCGGGTTGCTGCGCATGCTGAGCGCCGAACGGGTCGCGGGCACTCCCTGTGGCGCGGGGTGCCCCCCCGAGCGCGGGGTTGGCCCCGACCCGCGTCGTGACGCTTCGCACGGCCAAGTCCACGGCGCGGCGCGCGGGCGTTGCACCTACACTGCGCCGCGCGCCTCAAGGAAAACCACGGCCTGGGCCGGTGCAGCCCGATTCGACAATCGAGCGCAGCGGGCCCCGGCCCTCACATCACGACCAGCAGGAGTTCCTCATGCCCTTGCCGACCTTTCGCCATGCGCTCGTCGCCGCCGCCGTCGTGGCGGCCAGCCCCCTGGCCCTGGGCCAGACCGTGCTCACCGCCTCGAGTTGGCTGCCGCCGACGCACATCCTGTCGGAGACCCAGAAGGCCTGGTGCGACGAGCTGGAGAAGAAGGTTCCCGGCAAGGTGCGCTGCAACATCCTGCCTCGCGCCGTGGCCGCGCCGCCGGGCACCTTCGACGCGGTGCGCAACGGGCTCGCGGACCTGTCTTACACGGTGCAGGGCTACACGCCGGGCCGTTTCGTGACGACGCAGATGGCCGAGGTGGCCTTTCTAGGCAATTCTTCGGAATCCACCTCGACGGCCTTCCAGCGCATGTACGCCAAGTACCCGGCGATCGCCGCCGAGCACCAGGGCGTGAAGGTGATCGCTGTGTTCACGCACGGCCCGGGCATCGTGTTCAACACCAAGCGGCCGATCGCCAAGGCCGACGATCTCGCGGGCTTGAAGTTCCGCGTTGGCGGCGGCATGGTCAACGAGATCAGCAAGGCCTTGGGCATGAACGTCACGCTCAAGCCGGCACCCGAAAGCTACGAGCTGTTGTCGACCGGGGTGATGGACGGCACGCTGTTCCCGGCCGAATCGGTCGAGTCGTTCAAGATCGACAAGGTCATCAAGTACGGCACGTCGTTCCCCGGCGGCCTGTACAACACGGCCTTCGTCTTCATGATGAACCAGGCCAGCTACGACAAGCTGCCCGCCGACGTGAAGAAGGCGATCGACGAGCTCTCGGGCGAGTACGCCGCGCGCATGTTCGGCCGCGGCTGGGACAGGGTGGACCGCCGCGGGATGGCCTTCATGCAGGCCGCCGGCGTGCAGTTCACCCAGGCCGATCCGGCCTTCGTCAGGGCGGTGCAGGACAAGATCGGCGCGGTCGAGGACCGGTGGGCCGCGGCGGCCGAGGCCAAGGGTTTGAAGGACGCGAAGAAGGTGCTCGCCGAATACCGCGCCGAGATCAAGAAGCTGGAAAAGTGAGTCGATCAGCGTGGCGCGGCTGAAGTCGCTGCTCACCACGCTCAGCAGCGCCATCGCCGCGTTGGCGTTGTTCGGCATCATGGTGCTGACGCTGGTCGATGTCGCCGGCCGCAAGGTGATCAGCACGTCGGTGCCGGGCTCGCTGGAGCTGACCGAATTGCTGATGGTGGTGGTGATCTTCGCCGGGCTGCCGCTGGTGTCTCTGCTCGGTGAACATGTGGTGTTCGACTCGCTCGATCCGGTTCTTCCCCGGTCGGTCCGGCGCGCGCAGGCGCTGGTGGTGGATCTGCTCGTGGCGGCGTTGCTCGCCGGCATGGCCTGGCTGATGTGGGCCAAGGCCGCACAGATGGCCAGCTACGGCGACACCACGGCGCAGCTGAAGATCGCGCAGGCCCCGTTCGTCTATCTAATGGGCGGGTTGCTCGCCCTCACGTCGCTGGTGCACCTGTTGCTGGCGTTCTCACCGACCCCACACCACCACCCTCGCGTGGCTGACGGATGAGCGCCGCCGGGCCGCTGCCAAGGCGCGTGTCTACCCCCGGCGCGGCGACACCCAGCGTGTCGAGGGCAAGGTCGTGACCGAGGCGCTGCTTGGCTTCGGTGCCGTGTTCGTGCTCGCGCTGCTGCGCGTGCCGCTGGCCTTCGCGATGGGCCTGGTCGGCTTCGTCGGGCTGGGTCTGATGCGCGGCTGGACGGCCACTTCCGCCAGCGCGGCCCAGGTGGTCTACGAGACGGGCTTCGCCTACACGCTGTCGGTCGTGCCGCTGTTCATCCTGATGGGCAACTTCGTGGCCCGTGCGGGGCTGGCGCAGGAGCTGTTCCGCGCCGCCTACGCCTTCGTCGGCCATGTGCGAGGCGGCCTGGCGCATGCCACCGTCCTGGCCTGTGCCGGCTTCGGCGCGATCTGCGGCTCGTCGATCGCCACCGCCGCGACGATGAGCAAGGTCGCCTACCCGTCAATGCGCAAGCTTGGCTACGCCGACTACCTGTCGACCGGTGTCATCGCCGCTGGGGGCACGCTGGGCATCATGATCCCGCCGTCGACGATCCTGGTGATCTACGGCATCGTCACCGAGACGCACATCGGCAAGCTGTTCGCTGCCGGCGTGCTGCCCGGTCTGTTGTGCGCCGCGATGATGATGGGCGCGGTGGCCTTCATCACCTGGCGCGACCCGGCGGCCGGCCCGGCGGGCGCGCGCACGTCCTGGCCCGAGCGCGTGCGCGCGGTGCGCAACATCTGGGGCGTCGCGTTGCTCGTCGTGCTGGTTCTCGGCGGCATTTATGGCGGCGTGTTCACCGCCACCGAGGGCGCGGGTATCGGCGCCTCGGGGGCCTTCTTCTTCGCGCTCGTACGCCGCGCGCTGACCTGGCGCGTGTTGTTCGAGGTTCTGGTGGAGTCCGCGCGCACGACGGCGATGCTGTTCACGGTGCTGATCGCCGCGATGATGTTCTCGAGCTTTGTCAACTTCACGACGATGCCCGGCGACCTGAAGGACTGGATCCTGCAGCTTGGTCTTCCGCCGCTGGCCATCGTCGGCGCGATGATGGTGATCTACGTGGTGCTGGGCACGATCATGGAAGAGCTGTCGATGGTGCTGCTGACCATTCCCGTGTTCTTCCCGATCGTTGTCCAGCTCGGGTTCGACCCGGTCTGGTTCGGCGTGCTGATCGTGCTGGTGGTGCAGATCGGCCTGATTTCGCCTCCGGTGGGCATGAACCTGTTCGTGCTGAACGCGCTGCTCAAGGAAGTGCCGATGTCCCAGATCTTCCGCGGCGTGTGGCTGTTCGTGGCCGCGCTCGTCGTCGCACTGGCCATCGTGCTGGAGGTTCAGCCGCTGGCGCTGTGGTTACCCGGCTTCATGAAGTAGCCGCAGCGGCCGCACCCACGCAGCGCGGCGCAGCCCGGGGCGGCGACCGTGCGCTGGGGCGCGAAGGGGCTTGCCGGGCCCGTGACCGGGCGCGCGTCCAAGGGCCCGCGAACCGCTTTGGCCGGCGCTTGGCGGGCCGCGGCCCACCGAGGGGCAGCGCAAGTGGATGCGCCGGCTGGCCTGGCCGGCTGTCCCAGGGGCGCGCAGCACAAGAATCGCGTGGACTTGATCCTGATCGGGTGCGCCGCCGGGCGTCCGACCAAGAATCGCACTGTTGCAAGTGCCGTATCGTCGCGGGGTGGGGCATGTCCGTACGTATTTCCCGACCGCTGCGGGACCCGCGGCTGCGTACCATTGCCTGACTGTCAGATCCCCTTCACCGAAAAGGAGCCCCCCATGATCCAGCGCACCCTGATCGCCCTGGCCGCCGCCCTGGCCGCAGGCGCCGCCCTTGCCGATTACCCCGACAAGCCGATCACAATCGTCGTACCCTTTGCGGCGGGCGGGCCGACCGACAAGGTCGCGCGCGACCTGGGCGAGGTGTTGCGCAAAGGGCTGAACAACCAGCCGATCCTGATCGAGAACGTCGGCGGCGCCGGCGGGACGTTGGGGGCCAACAAGGTGGCCAAGTCCGCCCCGGACGGCTACACGCTGCTGCTGCACCACATCGGGATGGCCACCTCGCCGGCCCTGTACCGCAACCTGCCCTACAAGACCCTGGACGACTTCGAGTACCTCGGCATGATCAACGAGGTGCCGATGACCCTGGTGGGTCGGCCCAGCCTGCCGGCCAACAACTACG
>Ga0209797_10000518_pt1 | contig 19348 bp, 20 predicted proteins | sample DOMMetBare3Fresh_2_FD_187472 | JGI IMG/M metagenome (GOLD analysis project Ga0209797, IMG submission 187472) | Wetland sediment microbial communities from St. Louis River estuary, USA, under dissolved organic matter induced mercury methylation -... | ecosystem: Environmental > Aquatic >... | reverse complement strand
CAGGCAGCCGGCGGTGCCCGCGCCGACGACGATGGTGTCCCAGGCAGGCACGGCCACCCGTCCGGTCAACGCAAGGCGCGTGACTCCAGCACCGGGAACAGCTTGCCCAGGCCGTCGGCCAGCAGCTCGACCGCCATCGCGGCAAGGATCAGCCCCATCAGGCGCGTCATCACATTGATGCCGGTGCGGCCGAGCACCTTGGCGATGCGGCCCGAGGCGCTGAACGTGGCGTAGGTGATCAGGCCGATCACGACGCCATAGCCCACCAGCACCGCTTGCTCCCAGAGGTGGCGCGTCTTCTCGGCATAGATCACCATCGTCGAGATCGTCGCCGGCCCGGTCAGCAGCGGGATCGTCAGCGGCACGATCGCGATGCTGGCGCCCGCGTCGGCCTTCTGATTGCCGTCGACGACGTCGGTCGCCTTCGCTTCGGCCGGCTGCGCGTTGAGCATCTGCAGCGCGCTGATCAGCAGCAGCGTGCCGCCGCCGACCTGGAACGAAGCGATGCTGATGCCGAAGAACTCGATGATCTTCAGCCCTGCGATCGCACTGACCGCGATCACCGTGAAAGCCGAGAACGAGGACACCGAGATGGTCTTGCGCCGCTGCTCGCGCGAGAGGTTCTGCGTGAACGCGATGAAGAACGGCACGACCCCGATCGGGTTGACGATCGCCAGCAGCGCGATCAACGGCTTGAGCAGATCCATGTCAGCGCCGCCGGGCCGCCCCAAGGCGCTGACGCTCCCCTCGGGGGGCGCGAGCGTAGCGAGCTTGGGGCCGTTTCATGTCAGCGCCGCTGGGCCGCCCCAAGGCGGTGACGCTCCCCTCGGGGGGCGCGAGCGTAGCGAGCTTGGGGCCGTGTCACTCCCGCATCCTACGTGCTGGCGAGTTCGCGCAGGTAGCGCAGGCCCGCCGCGGTGCGCGATCCGTACCACGACAGCCGCTGGCCGTCGACCAGGCGCACGCGGGCACGCGGGCACATCGCCTGGCACAGCGCCAGGTGATCGTGAGTGAACGCGTAGGGTTCGCTGGACAACAGCACCTCCTGCACCTCGGCCAGCCAGGGTTCCCGGCCATCGAGCGCGGGGTAGCGTGCGGCGCCGCTGGCGCCGCCGCACACATCGGGCAGCGTCAGCCAGCCCACGCGTTCGAGCAAGCGTGAGATGTAGGTGTCGCGCGCGACGGTCATCCATGGCTCGCGCCAGATCAGGTAGAGCACGCGGCGCGGGGCCAGCGACCGCGTGGCGTCCAGCTCGGCAAGCAACTCGCGCTGAAGCACCGCCGCGCGCGCCGCCACGCCGTCGATGGCAGCGAACGGTGCACGAACCTGCTCGATCAGCGCCGGCACGTCTTCGGGTCCGCAGGGATGGGTCACGATCACCTGAGGCACGAAGGCACGCAGGGCCTGCGCCGTCTCGGCCCGGTTCTCGTCGACGTTGACGATCGCGTGGGTGGGCGCCAGGCGCTGCAGCTTGGCAAGGTTGACGTCCTTGGTGCCGCCCACCTTGGGCACTGCGGCCAACAGGTCGGCTGGATGGGTGCAGTAGCCGGTGCGCGCCACCAGCCAGCGCGCCAGCCCCAGTTCGGCCAGCAGCTCGGTGACGCTGGGCACCAGGCAGGCGATGCGCGGCGCTGCGGCAGGTGGGTCGTCCATGGCGGCGCCGATCGTAGCAATCGTGTGCACTACGGGTAGACCCGTAGTGCGCATGGCGAGCGGCGCGTTTCAGGCCAGAAAACAACACTTTCGAGCCCGCATGCTCACGCCGCCTTGCGCTTCGCGAATAATTCAGACTCCCTGTCTGGTAGCGGCGCCTTTGCTTGATCCTTTCGAGCCCGGCTGAAAGCTCCACTAGGTATTTTTGGGTGTTTGGATAAGGAGCTTGCCGAATGGGCAACAAGCTTTACGTGGGCAACCTCGCCTACAGTGTGCGCGACGAGTCACTTCAAGGCGCTTTCTCTCAGTTTGGTACGGTCACGTCGGCCAAGGTCATGATGGACCGTGAGACCGGCCGCTCGAAAGGCTTCGGCTTTGTCGAGATGGGCAGTGATGCCGAGGCTCAAGCCGCCATCAACGGCATGAACGGCCAACCTCTGGAGGGCCGGCCGATCGTCGTCAATGAGGCTCGACCGCGCGAAGAGCGCCCGGGCGGCTTCGGCGGCGGCGGCGGTGGTCGTAGTGGTGGTGGTGGCGGCTACGGCGGTGGCGGCGGAGGTCGCAGCGGCGGCGGCGGCTACGGCGGTGGAGGCGGTGGCGGCTACGGCGGTGGTGGTGGCGGCGGTGGCCGCAGCCCCTACGGTGGTGGCGGCGGCGGCGGCGGCCGCAGCGGCGGTGGCGGCAGCTATGGCGGCGGCAGCCGCGGCCAAGGCTACTGAGCCGCGCTGGCTCGCGATTCCTGACAGGGCGCTTCGGCGCCCTTCGTCGTTCTGGATCGCCGCGGGTGCATTGCGGGACCTCAGTACCGCTCGGGGCGCAGCACCTTCACGTCACTGAAGTACAACGCCACCGCATAGTGCGGCGCGTAGGTGGTGATCACGTGCTGGGCGATCGCGTCGGCCACCGAAGCTTCACAGATCAGTTTCAGTTCGATCGTGCGATCGGCCTCCCACGCTCCCTCGCGCACGCCGTCCAGACTGGCCCCGTGCACTTCGCCCACCGTCCAGCCCTGGGCGCCGCGCTCGCGCGCGTCGCGCACCAGGCTCTTCTCGAGGGCAGCCTCGGCCACGATGACCAGCAGCGTCTTGGGATGTTTGTCCAGGCTCATGGCGTGATCCTCTGGGCCAGCGCGATGTACAGGGGAATGCCGATCACGATGTTGAACGGGAAAGTGACGCCCAGCGCCGCGGTGATCGACAGCGCCGCGTTGGCCTCGGGTACAGCGATGCGCATCGCCGTCGGGGCGGCAATGTAGCTCGCGCTGGCTGCCAACGTGGCCAGCAGCGCGACGCCGCCGGTGGACAGTCCGAGCGCCCAGCCCACTGCGGCGCCGGCCAGCGCCAGCAGCGGCGGCACGGCCAGGCCCACCACCAGCACCGCCGCGCCGAAGCGCTTCACCTCGGCCAATCGCGCGCCGGCCACGAGGCCGAGCTCGAGCAGGAACAGCGCCAGCACGCCCTTGAACGGGTCGATGAACACGGCCTTGATCGGGGCCGTGCCCGCGACACCGGCGATGGCCCCGATCAGCAGCCCGCCGATCAGCAGCAGCACGCTCTTGCCGAACAGCACGTCGTGCGCCAGCTCGCGCCAGCGCGTGTTCGCATGACCGGCGGCGCGGCGCGCCAACAAGATGCCCGCGATCAGGCCGGGCGCCTCCATCACCGCGACCCACAGCGCGGCATGACTCTCGGCCTCGATGCCCTGGCGCGCCAACGCGGCGCTCGCGACCGCGAACGTCACGACGCTGACCGACCCGTAGTGCGCCGCCACCGAGGCCGCGTCGGCGCCGTTCAGCTTCAGGCCGCGCAGCAGTGGGAACAGCGCGAAAGGGATCGCGAACCCGAGCGCCATGCAGGCCAGCACCTGTGGCGCGAGTGCCGCGATCGGCTGCCTGGACAGCTCGATGCCCCCTTTCAGACCGATCGCGAGCAACAGGTAGATGGCCAAGGTCTCGTACAAGGCCTCGGGCAGGCGCAGGTCGCTGCCGACCAGGCGGGCAAAGACGCCCAGCAGGAAGAAGAAGACAACGACATCGACCATGTCTCGATCTTCAGCGAGGCCGAATAGTCACAGCGCCACTGCGGCCTTGAAGAAGACCTCGTCCTTGCGTTCGCGCGCGGGCTCGAGCCTGGTGCGCGTGGCGCCCACGCTCAGACTGCGCGACAGCCCCACGCGATGCTGAACCACCAGTGACCACGTTCGCGTGTCTTCCTTCGCGGCGGCGATCGCCAGCGCGCTGTCGGCCGCGCGGCGAAAGCGCGACGCCTGCCAGACCACGCGCACGGAGTCGCGCGCACTCAGGTGCAATACGCCGAGCCAGCGCGCGGCGCTGTCGGCAAGCGCGCGTCGGCCGTCCCGGTTGATCACCGCATGCTGCAGCTTCTGTTCCGACTCGACACCCAGTCCGCCAATCGTGGTGCGCAAGTTGGCCTCGACGAAACCGCCGGCGCCAAGGCCGACGCGATCGGCTTCGACATCCAGCCGCTCGCCGACATTGAGTTCGATCGCCACGCGAGGGAACCAGGGCGCCGGATTGACGCTCAGCTGGCCGCCGCCTCCGCGCAAGGCATGCAGGACGCCGCCGGGGCGCACCCGTTCGGCATCGAGCGTGAGTTGCATCCAGCCTTCGGAATTGAGCGGCCCGGCGAACCAGAACCCGGGGTGCCAGCGCCGTGCCACCAGCTGGCCCGCCGTGACGCCCGCGGCGGCATCGTCCACGGTGGCGATCTGTCGCGTCCAGAGATAGGTCTCGAACTCGTGCGCGATGAATCCCGGCATCGGCATCTCGCCCCAGCGTCGGATCAGCTCGGCCTCGACGCGCCGCACACCGGCCTGGTCGACGAAGCCGTTGTCATTGCGAAAACGGGGAGAGACCTCGTCGACGATCACGTTGGCCACCCAGTCGGCCGTGCGGCGGTTCCAGCGCAGTTCGACCCAATGGCCGGACTCCCCCGGCACGGCCAGGGCAGCGCCTTGGGCGTCGAAACCCGCACTGGTGCGCGAGCCGAGCGCGCGCACCTTGACCTGATCCTGCGCGCCGAGCAACCAGTAAAGATCCGCACCCACCACGCTGTTGCGCCCGCGTTCGCCGTAGTCGCGCTCCGACACCAGGGCACCGACGGTCAGATCGCCGCTGTGACGGCGCGCACGCAGCAGCGTCGCCTGCGAAGCCCCGTCCTGCGCAAACACCGCGGTACCGAACGGGCCCGGCCGCAGCACCACGCCGCCGCCCTCGTCGCGCAGCGACAAGGCGGTGGCGTCGGAGCGCGCACCGCGCCAGGTGGCGCGCAGCCCGTAACGCGGGTCGGTCACCGAGCGCGAGTAGAACCCCGCGAGCGGCAGGTCGATCACGTCGGTGCTCTCGAGGAAGAAGGGCCGCTTCTCGGGTACCGAAAGCGCGAATCGCGTATTGCCGGCGAGCTGCGGCGCGTCGAGCTCGACCTGGGAGAAGTCGGGGTTGAGCGTCGCGTCGACCACCCAGTCAGCGCGAGGTCGCCATTTGAATTCGGCGCCCAGCGAGGCCTTCTCCTCGCGCGCGACCCGGATCCCGGCCACGTGCTCGCGGGTCGCGCGCAACGTCAGCTCGGGGCGTAGCATCAACAGGCTCTGGTGGCGCGCACGCTCGGCCACGGCTTCCAGCCCCTCGACCACCTGGAGCTCGGCGATGAACGACAGTCCGTCCTTGGTCAATGGTGCCGACAGGAACAGCATCGAGGAGTCGCGCGGTACGCTGCGCACGACCATCAGGCGCCAGGGGCTGCCGCCCTCGTGCGGGTAGCGCAGCGCGATGAAGGGCAGGCGCAGCTCGACGCTGTAGCCATCGGGCAGCCGCGCAACCGCCGCCTCCACATCGAAGTCGGGCGCGATGTCCTCGTTGTCGGTCGATGCCTGGTAGACGCCGTCGGCGATCACGCCCGCGGCGTTGACGCGCACGAACTGCGCGGCGCGCCGGTCGCCCACGGCGTCGATGAACACCGAAATGAAGTCCTGGTCGCGGCGCACCTGATCGCGCCGCGTCAGCGGGGCGCGGATCTGCTGCGGCGCTGGATCGTAGGCGCGTACACCAACGACCAGTGCGTTGTCCTCGGCCACCACCTGAACCGTGGTGCGGTAGCCCGCCGGCGGCGGCTGCCGATCGGTAGGCAGGAACTGCACGAAACGCTCGTGAGCCGGGGCGGCGCGCCACGCCGTCTCGTCGAGGCGGCCATCGAGCACGAGGCGCTCACCGGCGCCCAGCACCAGCGCTCGCGCTTGCGCCGGCGCAGCACCTGCAGCACATGAAATCGCCATCGCTGCAGCTACGCGCCGCGCCCATAAGTTGCTCATCGATGATTCCCTGGTGCCGGCATGGCGCCGGCACGACGACTGCATATCACGGCGTGCTGCGCACGCCCCGTCCTGTGCTGCACGCGGCAGCTAACCGAGGATGTCCTTCTGCGTCATGGGAACCTCCAGGCCGCGCCGATGCGGACAGATGGGAAGGCGCGCACTGTAGCGGCGTGAGCGCGACGCCACAAGCGCCTGTGGCCTATTCGCCGCGCCGCCGCTTGCGCCCGCGACCTTCGACGAGTTTGTCGAACAGCGCATTGGGCAGCGCACGCATCAGCTTGGCCACGATGGCCATCTGCCACGGGATCACGCTGTAGCTGCTGCCTGCGGCGATGGCCCGACATGCGCGCTCGGCGAACTGCCCGGGTTGCAGCAGGAACGGCATGCCGTAGCGGTTGCGTGCGGTCAGCGGGGTGGCCACGTAGCCGGGCAGGATCGTCACCACGCGCACGCCCGAACCCCGGCACTCGCCTCGCAGGCTCTCGCAGTACGCGACCACCGCGGCCTTGCTTGACGAGTACGCTGCATGCCCGGGCAGGCCGCGGATCGCCGCCACGCTGGCCACGCCCACCAGCGTGCCACGACCGCGCTCGCGCATCGCGGCGAGGAACGGATGGAAGGTGGCGGCCAGGCCGACATTGTTGATGGCCAGCGTGTCGGCCAGCACGTCGAGGTCCTCACGGACCGCCGTGTCCATGCCGATGCTCACGCCGGCGTTGGCGATCACCACGTCGGGCAGGCCCTGTTGCTCGATGCAGCGCCGGCCCGCCGTCACGATGCTGTCGATCTGCGCCACGTCGGCCGCGTAGGCGACGCAGCGCTCGGGGCCGAGGCCTTGCGACTGCGCCCAGGCCTGCATGTCGCCCAGGCGGCGCGCCACGAGCGCGAGGCGCCAGCCCTGCGCGGCGTAGTGCGCGGCCAGCGCCTGCCCGATGCCGCTGGACGCACCGGTGATGAATACCAGCGGCGCGCTCATCGTCGGGCCGGCACGTCGAAACGCCCGCGCACGGGCCCGCCCATCCTGGCGGTCTGCGTCAGGTGGTTGTAGTCGAGCGAAGCCATGTGCACGTCGCTCGTGCCTTGTCGCAGACGCACCGGGCGGTTCGAGCGCAACTGCTCGGTGAGGGTGAAGAGATGCAGGAACTCGCTGTCGAACTCGATCGGCGCGCTGCCTGCGGCTGCGCCGTCGGCGTCGTACACCACGTGCGCGCGCCCGATCAACTGCACCTCGCTCGCGTCGGCATTGGCAAGCGCGCGCTCGGCCGTGGCCACCGTCACGCGGCCGTCGGCACCAAAGGCGTCGATCGTCACGTTGTCGATCTCGATCGTGTCGGTGTCAGGGTAGTGGCGCATCTGCGCGCCCCGGACCTTGACGCGCACGCTGCCGTCGGCGGCGTAGCGCTGCATTGCAAAGCCCTGCATCGTGTAGTCGGGCTCGTGGCGCGCGGGGCCGGCCTCGGCGTAATCGGGCGGTCGAGGTGTGTTCTGCACCAGCCACCAGGTGACCAGCGCCAGCAATGCCATCAGCAGCAGCGGCAGGTAGGCCGAGACGACCTGGCCGACGCGCCACCAGAACGGCTGCCGCGGCCGCGGCGACGGGGTCTGAGGCCACGATGCGGGCAGCGGGTCGAGCGGCTGGATGAGCGAGTCGAGATCGAGCGACACGCGCCGTCCTCAGTCGGGCGCCGGGCTGCCCCGGCGGGCCTCGACGCTGCCCGGGCCCGGCGAGCTGCGGGCCGTCATGTCGCGTCGAGCGTTGTCAGGTGACCGTCCAGCAGCGTGCCATAACGGCCGCAGGCCATCAGCAGCAGGTCGCAGCATTCGCGCACCGCGCCGGCGCCCCCCGAAGCCGCGGTCACGTGGTGCGCCTTGGCCCGGACCTCGGCGTGCGCATGGGGTGGCGCGCAGGCAAATGCGGCGCGCGCGAACAGCGGCAGGTCGGGCCAGTCGTCGCCCATCACCGCCGTATCGGCCCAGTGCAGGGCCAGCGACTGCAGCAGCCGGGTTGCGGCGGGCCCCTTGTCCTGCGCACCGAACACCGCGTGCTGCAGGCCGAGGTCGGCGATGCGGCGGCGCACCGCGGGCGAGTCCCGCCCGCTGACGATCAGCGGCGTGATGCCGCCTTGCATCAGCAGCTTCAGGCCCTGCCCGTCGAGGACATGAAAGGCCTTGAACGACTCGCCATGCTCGCCAATGAACAGGCGACCGTCGGTCAGCACGCCGTCGACATCGAAGATCGCAGCCTTCAGCCCGAGCGCGCGCCCCTGGGCCTTGAGCAGCAACTCGGGCGCAAAGGTCAGGGCAGCACTCATCGTCAGATCACCTTGGCTCGCATCAGGTCGTTGGAATTGAGGGCACCCACCAACCGATCGTGCTCGTCGACCACCAGGACGCTGGTGATGCGGTGCTGTTCCATCAGGTCGGCGGCTTCGACCGCGAGCGAGTCGGCGCCGATGCGCCGGGGGCTCTTGTGCATAACGTCCTGCGCGGCCAGGGCGCGCAGATCGGCCCCTCGCTCGATCAGGCGGCGCAGGTCGCCGTCGGTGAAGATGCCGTGGATCACGCCAGCGTCATCGGCGATCGCCGTGAACCCCAGGCCCTTGCCGGTCATCTCGCGCAGCATCGCGTTGAAGCTGGCGTCGGGCGCGACGCGCGGGACGGACTCGCCGCTTCGCATCAGGTCGCGCACATGGATCAGCAGCTTGCGCCCGAGTGCGCCCCCGGGATGCGAGCGGGCGAAATCGCTTTCCTCGAAGCCGCGCGCATCGAGCAGCGCCACTGCGAGCGCATCGCCCAAAGCCATCTGCGCCGTGGTGCTCGCCGTGGGCGCGAGGTTCAGCGGGCAGGCTTCCTGCTCGACCGTGCTTTCGAGCACCACGTCGGCATGCTGGCCCAGCGTCGATGCCGGGTTGCCGGTGATGGCGATCAGCGCCACATGTGCCCGCTTGAGCACCGGGATGATGACGTTGAGTTCGTCGCTCTCGCCCGAGTTGGAGATCGCGATCACCACATCCTGGGCCGTCACCATGCCCAGGTCGCCGTGGCTGGCCTCGGCGGGGTGGACGAACATCGCCGGCGTGCCGGTCGAGGCGAGCGTGGCGGCGATCTTGCGCCCCACATGCCCACTCTTGCCCATGCCCATCACGACGACGCGGCCGCGGCTCGCGAGGATGGTGTGCATGGCCTGCGTGAAGCTGCCCGACAGGCGGGCCTTCACGCCAGCCAGCGCCTGGGCCTCGATGTCCAGCGTGCGCGCGGCCAGGGTGAGCGCGCGCTCGGGGTCGAAGGCGGTGTCGGGCATCGTGCTCGTGTTCTACTCGCGATCGATTCTAGGCTTCGGGCACAAGCCTTGCGTTCGCATCGTCGTCATGGCCTCGACCCTCGAACTCGTCCTGCTCTACCTGATGGCCGCCGTGCTCGGCGTGGTCGTCTGCCGCTCGCTGAAGCTGCCGCCGATGCTGGGCTACCTGGTGGTGGGCGTGCTGATCGGCCCCAATGCGCTGGCGCTGGCCCGCGACTCGGCGGCGGTGAAGTATCTGGCCGAGTTCGGCGTCGTGTTCCTGATGTTCGTGATCGGGCTGGAATTCAACCTGCCCAAGCTGCGCGCAATGCGCAAGCTGGTCTTCGGTCTGGGCCTGTCGCAGGTGTCGCTGACGATAGCCGGGGCCCTGATCGGCAACGCCGCTTTGATCTGGCTCTTTTCGTGGATCGCACGGCCGTGGGAACTGGGCTACGCCGGCGCGATGGTGCTGGGCAGCGCGATGGCGATGTCGTCGACCGCGATCGTGGTCAAGCTGATGGCCGACCGGCTCGAACTCGAGAGCGACCACGGCAAGCGCGTGATGGGCGTGCTGCTGTTCCAGGATCTGGCCGTCGTACCGTTGCTGGTGCTGATCCCGGCGCTGGGCCAGTCGGGTGGCGCGATGGCGACGTCGCTCGGCTGGGCCATGGTGAAGGCCACGGTGCTGCTGACGCTGCTGCTGACCGGCGGGCAACAGGTGATGCGCTGGTGGTTGACGCTGGTGGCTCGGCGCAAGAGCGAGGAGCTGTTCATCCTCAACCTGTTGCTGGTGACGCTGGGCCTGGCGTGGCTGACCGAGCACGCAGGACTGTCGTTGGCGCTCGGCGCCTTTGTCGCCGGCATGCTGGTGGCCGAGACCGAATACAAGCACCAGGTCGAGACCGACATCCGTCCCTTCCACGATGTCCTGCTCGGCCTGTTCTTCATCACCGTGGGCATGAAGCTCGATTGGCGGCCGGTGCTCGACCAGTGGTTGCTCGTGCTGCTGCTCACCCTCGGCCCGGTGCTCGCCAAGTTCCTGCTGGTCGCGCTGCTGGCCCGCCTGTTCGGCGCAGCGCCGGGCACCGCGCTGCGCACCGGCCTGTACCTGGCACAGGCCGGCGAGTTCGGTTTCGTGCTGTTGACGCTCGGCGCCGAGGGCGGCCTGGTGGCGCCGAAGTGGATGAGCCCGGTGCTGGCCAGCATGGTGCTCTCGATGATCGCCACCCCTTTCATCGTGATGTACAGCAACCGCATCGTCGCGCGCCTGAGTTCGAGCGACTGGATGATGCAATCGGTGGCGCTGACGACGATCGCCAGGAAGTCGATCGCGGCCACGGCGCACGTCATCATCTGCGGCTATGGCCGCAGCGGGCAGAACCTCGCGCGCCTGCTCGACGGCGAGCGCATCCCCTACATGGCGCTCGACCTCGACCCCGACCGCGTGCGTCAGGCGGCCGCCGCCGGCCAGAGCGTGGTGTTCGGCGACGCGGCGCGCCTGAAGAGCCTGATGGCCGCGGGCCTGGCGCGTGCCAGCGCGGTGGTCGTGACGTACCACGACACCCCCTCGGCGCTGAAGATCCTTCACGTGGTTCGGTCGCACGCGCCCCACGTGCCGGTCATCGTGCGCACGGTCGATGACGCCGACCTCGACAAGTTGAAGGCGGCTGGCGCCACCGAGGTGGTGCCCGAGGCGATCGAGGGGTCGCTGATGCTGGCCAGCCACGCGCTCGCGCTGGTGGGCGTGCCGATGCGGCGCGTCATCCGCATCGCACGCGATGCGCGCGATGCGCGCTATGGTCTGCTGCGCGGCTACTTCCACGGCGCCGACGACGACACGGTGGAAGAGTTGCAGCAGGCGCGCCTGGCCACCGTCTCGCTGCCGACTGCGGCGCCTTGCCTGGGCCAGCCGCTGGCCGACCTGGCACTGCACGCGGTGGGCGTGCAGGTCGTCTCGGTGCGCCGCGCCAGCGGGCCGGCGCAGGAGGGGCACGACGACCTGGTGCTCGCCGCTGGCGATACGCTCGTGCTCTCGGGTTTGCCCGAGGCGCTGGCGCTGGCCGAACAGAAGCTGTTGCACGCATGAACACCCGACGTACGCTTCTGTTGTGGGCGGGCTCATGGCCGTTGGCATCGACCGGCCGACAGCCGCCGGCGCCGGTGCTGATCCTGCGCCACGCTTTGACCGAGCCTGGCGTGGGCGATCCACCGGGATACCAGTTGGGTCGCTGCGAGACGCAACGCAATCTGTCACCTGACGGCCGCGCTCAGGCTCGCGCGTTTGGCCGGCGTCTGGCGGATCTCGGGCTGCAGCCGGCCGGCTGGCGCTCGAGCCGATGGTGCCGATGCCTGGACACGGCCTCCGAGATCGCTGCCGGCATGGCTGCGGCCGCTCACGCGGTGCAAGCCTGGCCGGCGCTCGACTCGTTCTTCGATGCGCGCGAGCGCGAACCGGGGCAAACCGCCCAATTGCGCGACCGGCTGGCAGCGCTGCGCGGACCGGGCTTCGAGCTCTGGGTCACACACCAGGTCAACATCAGCGCGCTGGTGGGCGCGAGCCCGTCGATGGGGCAGGCCTACTGGCTGACCCCTTCGCGGGGCGCCCCACTCGTGCGCGCACAGCCCTTCGAGTGAGCACGACGACCATGCGTATGCACGATCCCATCGCCATCAACGACCCGTCGGCCTACATCCGCGAGCGCATCCGCAGCGTACCCGACTGGCCCGAGCGCGGCGTGATGTTTCGCGACATCACGCCGCTGCTGGCCGATCCGAAGGTCTTTCGCGTGCTGATCGACCAGTTCGTCCACCGCTATTTCGATGTGAAGCCCGATGTCGTGGCAGGGCTGGATGCACGCGGCTTCATCATCGGTGCGGTGCTGGCCTTCGAACTGGGCGTCGGGTTCGTGCCGATCCGAAAGAAGGGCAAGCTGCCGTTCACGACGGTCGAGGAGACCTACGAGCTCGAGTACGGCAGCGCGACGGTGGAGATGCACACCGACGCGGTGCGCGCAGGCGACCGCGTCCTGCTGATCGACGACCTGATCGCCACCGGCGGCACGATGATGGCCGGCAAGCGACTGCTCGAGCGCATGGACGCGGTCGTGATCGAGGGCGCCGCGATCGTCGACCTGCCCGAACTCGGCGGCTCGGCGCGCCTGCGTGATGCGGGGCTCGCACTGTTCACGCTGGTCGACTTCGGGGGGCATTGACCAGCAGCCCCCCCTTGAGGGGGAGCGCCGAAGGCGCTACGGGGGGCCTAGCTGACGGCTTGGCCGTGCTCGATGTTGGCGCGCATGCGCACGCCCATCACGGCGGCCGCGGCGCGCACCAGTTCCAGCGTCAGCGCAGGGTTGCGCGCGGTGAGTTCCTCCAGGCGCGTGACCTGGAGGGCCCAGACATTGCACGCGGTCATGGCCTCGCAGTTGGCCATGCGCGGCTGGTCGCTGAACAGACCGGCTTCGCCCACCACCGAGCCGGCTCGCAGGATCGACAGGCGCGACTGGCCCGGCTTGGGCTGGTTGACGAACACCTGCAGCGTGCCGCTTTCCAGGATGTAGAGCGTGCGGTCGTGATCACCTTGCTTGAGCAGCAGATCGCCGGCGCGCAATTCATGCCGCGTCAGGAAGGACTGCAGGATGCGCCACTGATCGAATGACAGACGCGGCTTGAACGCGTCAGGCGCATTGAGCGAGTGAATCGCGTCGTACAAGGGCTGGATGTCCATGGCTCGGATTATCGAAACCCTGGTTCGGGCGGACAACCTCCATCCAAGCGGATGCTTCCCGCCCGTCGCGCGCGCGGTGCCGCCTGTCACCTGCCTACTTGCCGATGCAGAAGCGCCCGAAAATCTCCCCCAGCAAAGCGTCTGCGCTGACGCGGCCGGTGATCTCGCCCAGCGCGTCGTGGGCCAGGCGCAGTTCCTCGGCCAGCAGATCCAGCGCCGCGTCGGCGCGCATCGCCAGGGCCGCGGCCAACGCCAGATGCTCGCGCGCGCGCCGCAGTGCGCGCACGTGGCGGGTGCGCGCGATGAACAGGCCTTCCGGGCTGGCGTGCCAGCCCGCGCGTTCGAGCAGCGCGCGTCTCAGGGCAGCCAGGCCTTCACCGGTGAGCGCCGACAGGCGCAGCCCGCCCGCCGCCCCGTCGGGGACCAGATCGGCCTTGTTGAAGACGTGCATCACCTGCGCTGCGTGCCCCAGTCGATCGGCAATCTCGCGCTCGCCGGCCTCGTAGGCCGATTCGCCGGCACGCGTGAGGTCGTGCAGGAAGATCACCGCATCGGCGCGCTCGATCTCGGCCCAACTGCGCTCGATGCCGATGCGCTCGACCTCGTCCCGAGCGCCCTTGCGCAGACCGGCGGTGTCGATCACGTGGACCGGGACGCCCTCGATCTGGATCGTCTGCCCGATCTTGTCGCGTGTGGTGCCGGGAACGGGTGTCACGATAGCCAGCTCGGCGCCGGCCAGAGCGTTGAGCAGCGAGCTCTTGCCGACGTTGGGTTGTCCGGCCAGCACCACCGTCATGCCCTCGGCAAGCAGGGCGCCTTGCCGGGTGCGGTCGAGCGCCCGGTCCAGCGCGGCGGTCAACCGGTCGAGACGGCCGCGCGCGTCGGCCTTCTCGAGGAAGTCGATCTCCTCTTCAGGAAAGTCGAGCGTGGCCTCGACGAGCATGCGCAGATCGATCAGGCCCTGCGCCAGGGTGTCGATCTCGCGCGAGAACGCACCGGCCAGCGAGCGGCTGGCCGAGCGTGCCGCCGCTTCGGTGCCGGCGTCGATCAGGTCCGCCACGGCTTCGGCCTGGGCAAGGTCGAGCTTGCCGTTGAGGAAGGCGCGCTGGGTGAACTCGCCGGGCTCGGCCAGGCGCAGGTGCGGCAGCCGGGCGGCAGGGCCGTGGAGTTCGCCCGCCGCCTCGAGACAGCGTGCGAGCAGCAGCTGCAATACGACCGGCCCTCCGTGCGCCTGAAGCTCGAGCACGTCTTCTCCGGTGTAGGAGTGTGGTGCGGGAAAGAAGAGTGCGAGTCCGCGGTCGATCGCGTCGCCATGCGCGTCGAGCAGCGGCCCGTAGGTCGCGAGCCGCGGCGCGAGCGCCTTGCCCAATAAAGCGTCGATCAACGCCCCGAGTCCGCGTCCCGACACGCGCACGATGCCGACCGCGCCGCGCCCTGGGGCGGTGGCAATCGCGACGATCGGGTCGTCGGGCAGCGGGATCAATGACGAAGGCACCGGGTGATTGTCATCGCCCGGTGCCTTCTTGAAGTGGCGCGGGGGGAGTGGACTCTCACCCTCCGAAGCCGGACGCCGCGTCTTTGTGTCGACCGCGCCGGGTCATCCCCGCATGGAGCGCATCGTCGGCGTAACCGCGTCGCTGCTCAACCCCCCGAACGCGGCATCCCCCCTCGATCGTGCCTTCCGCACGATTTCATTTCACGCCGAGCTGGCGGTTGATCCACCACTGCTGGGCGATGGACAGGATGTTGTTCGTCAACCAGTAGAGCACCAGGCCGGCCGGGAAGAAAAAGAACATGACGCCGAAGGCCAGCGGCATGAACCACATCATCTTCGCCTGCATCGGATCGGCTGGCGCAGGCTGCAACCAGACCTGGAACATCGACGAGGCGGTCATCAGCAGCGGCAGGATGTAGAACGGATCGGGCGCCGACAGGTCGTGGATCCAGCCGATCCACGGCACATTGCGCATTTCCACCGACGACAACAAGACCCAATACAACGCAATGAAAAACGGCATCTGCGCCAGGATCGGCAGGCAGCCGCCCAGCGGGTTGACCTTTTCCTCGCGGTAGATGCGCATCATCTCCTGCTGCATCAGCTGCGGCTTGTCCTTGTATCGCTCGCGCAGGTCGGTGATGCGTGGCGTCAGCGCCTTCATCTTGCCCATCGAGCGGTAGGCACTGGCATTGAGCCAGTAGAAGGCGATCTTGAGCAGCACCACCAGCGCCACGATCGACCAGCCCCAGTTGCCGATCAGCTTGTGCAACCGGTCGAGCACCCAGAACAGGGGCTTGGCCAGCACGGTGAACCAGCCGTAGTCCTTGACCAGCTCGAGCCCGGGCGCGATGGCCGACAGTTCATGCTCTTCCTGCGGCCCCGCGAACAACGTGGACTCGTGGACCTTCGAGGCGCCGGGAGCGATCTCGCCCAGGGCCTGGACCATCTGCACCGCATAGAGGTTGTTGCCGACCTTCTGGGTGCGGAATTCGCGCGGCGTGCCTGCCGGCACGAGCCAAGCCGAGGTGAAGTAATGCTGCACCATCGCAATCCAGCCGTCGTTCGCGCTCGTGACGTGGCTGGCCTTGCCCTTGTCGATGTCCTTGAAGTCGATCTTTTCGTACTTCTTGGCCTCGGTGTAGATCGCCGGGCCGGTGAAGGTGAAGTACCACTTCGATTCACCGCGGGCCGGGTTGCCGTCGCGCTCCAGGCCGATGTAGAGCTGGGGCGCGACCGTGGTCGCGCTGCCATTGCTCACTTCATGCTTGACAGCGATCTGGTAGCTGCCGCGCGTGAAGGTGAACGTCTTGGCGAGCCTGACGCCGCCTTCGCCGACCGAGTCGTAGCGCACGACGAGTTCGTTGCTGCCCGCCGCCATCGTGGTGGGCCCCTCCGCGCGCTTCATCAGGCTGAAGTGGTTGGGCAGCGTCATCCCCGACTGTGCCGCCAGCCCGCTTTGCGTCTTGTAGACCCGTTCCGCACTGCGGTCGAACAGCACTACGTTGCGTTGCGGATCTTCAGCGTCCTTGTGGCGAAGCAGTTCGAGCCTGACCAGGTTGCCGCCCAGGCTGTCGAACGTGGCGCGCACGATGTCGGTCGTGACCACGGTTTCCTCTGCACTCGGCGAGGTGGCCGCCACCGGTGCTGCCGCAGGTGGCATGGCCGCTGGCGCGGACGAGGCCGGCACGGTGGCCACGGGCACGCCAACGGGGTTGGCCGAAGCGGGCGGTAGCGCCGCCGGCGCACTGGCCGCAGGTCGCTGTGCGGGCGGACCGAACAAGGACGGCTGACCGTTGTGGCGATTCCAGCCGTCCCACAGCAGGACGAGCGACATGGTGAACACGACCCACAACAGGGTGCGGCGGATATCGCTCATGAGGGCGTTCTCGGAGTCAGGACAGAAGGAGCCCGCGCGGGCACGGGATCGTGGCCGCCATCGCACCAGGGGTGGCAGCGCAGCACCCGCCGAGCCGCGAGGTAGCTGCCCACGGCCGCGCCATGGCGGTCCAGCGCCTCGAGGGCGTAGCGTGAACAGGTCGGCTCGAAGCGGCAGGCGCTGCCGAGCCAGGGGCTCAGGAAGAAGCGATAGGCACGCACCGGCAGCGCCAGGATGCGACGTGGCCAAAGGCGAATCGGGGGCAGCGCGGCGACCTTCATCGCGCGGCACCCGCCCGGTCGAACAGCTGTTCGAGTTCACCGCGCACCGCGGCACGCAAGGCGCCCGATGCCGCACTCGGGTACTGCCGCACATCGAAGGCGACGCGCTGGCGAATCAGGAGATGCAGGGCAGCCCAGTCAGCCTGCTGCCGCCGAACCACCTCACGCATCTGGCGCTTGATCAGATTGCGTGTCACAGCGCGCCGCGCCAGTCGTTTCGGCACCACCAGCGCCAGTCCTGGCGACCCGATGCCTGGCACTTTATCCACAGTAGGGTTCTGATTTGGTGCTGCACCGGTGGGTAACTGTTGTGCAAGGGGCTCTGCCGTGCGCCCTTGCAACACGAAATGCTGTGACCGGCTCAAGATCGGCGCCATCAGGAGCGACTTCACCTCGTCGCCACCCAGAGCCACCCGACGCACAACGCACCCGGTCGCCACCACCGCGCCGGTCGCGCTGGTCATGACTCGACAGTCCTGCCGTCGTACTTGGCGCGGCGACCTCAGCGCGTCAGACGGACAGGCGCTTGCGGCCCTTGGCGCGACGGGCGTTGAGCACGGCGCGTCCACCGCGAGTCTTCATCCTGACGAGGAAGCCATGGGTGCGGGCGCGTCGGGTCTTGGACGCCTGGTAGGTGCGTTTCATCGGTCAGATCCTGTTGGGGTTGCGGCGCCGGCGGTGGGTCGACCGCCTCGCGGCGGTCTAGGGCGCGTCAGGGAAACCTGCGATTGCACCATGAACGCGCCGGATGGTCAACGACGGGCCCCTTCCTACACTCCAGGCGGCGACGGCCGCCTTCGCCCGTCCACTGTGGATAACCCTGCCTGCCGGGTCCTGGACTGGGCTAGACTTGGGCTGCTCCAGAAGAACTTGTCCACAATGAGCGATGACCTCTGGCAACGTGGCTGCGCGCAACTGGCAGCCGAGTTGCCTGAACAGCAATTCAACACCTGGATCCGTCCCTTGCCGCCGGCCGAAGTGGCCGTCAACGGGGATTCGGCCGTGGTTTCCCTGCGCGTGCCCAACCGCTTCAAGCTCGACTGGATCCGCTCGCAGTACGCGAGCCGCATCGAGCAGGTCCTGACACGCCTGGCAGGCAAGCCGGTATCACTGCAGTTGCAGTTGGCCCCCGCGGCGGTGCGCAGTGGTGCACCAGCGGCGCCGACCGGTGCGGTGCCCGTGACGCCCGTGCTCGCGCCTGCTCGGGCCGCCACCATCTTGCCGGTCCATCGGCTGAACTCGAGCCTGACCTTTGATTCATTGGTGGCCGGCCGAGCCAACCAGATGGCTCGCACGGCGGCACTGCATGTGGCAGGCAATCCGGGCCACATGTACAACCCACTGTTCATCTACGGTGGCGTCGGCCTTGGCAAGACGCACCTGATCCACGCCGTTGGCAACGCCTTGTTGAAGGACCGTCCCGACGCGCGCGTGCTCTACCTGCATGCCGAGCAGTTCATCAGCGACGTGGTCAAGAACTACCAGCGCAAGACATTCGACGAACTCAAGGCCAAGTACCACTCGCTCGACCTCCTGCTGATCGACGACGTGCAGTTCTTCGCCGGCAAGGACCGCACGCAGGAGGAATTCTTCAACGCGTTCGAGGCTCTGCTGGCCAAACGCGCCCACATCATCATGACCAGCGACACCTACCCCAAGGGGCTGGTGGACATCGACGAGCGACTGACGTCGCGCTTCGACTCAGGCCTCACGGTGGCGATCGAGCCGCCGGAGCTCGAGATGCGAGTCGCGATCCTGATCCGCAAGGCGTTGGCCGAAGGCGCCGAGATGCCCGAGGACGTGGCCTTCTTCATCGCTAAGAACGTGCGCGCCAACGTGCGCGAGCTCGAGGGCGCACTGCGCAAGGTGATCGCCTTTGCCCGCTTCTCTCAGAAGGAGATCGCGATCGGCCTGGCTCGCGAAGCGCTGCGCGACCTGCTGTCGATCCAGAATCGGCAGATCTCGATCGAGAACATCCAGAAGACGGTGGCCGATTTCTACAAGATCAAGGTCGCCGACATGTACAGCAAGAAGCGCCCCGCGTCGATCGCCCGGCCGCGCCAGATCGCGATGTACATCGCCAAGGAGATGACGCAGAAGAGCCTGCCCGAGATCGGCGACAGCTTCGGCGGGCGCGACCACACGACCGTGCTTCATGCGGTGCGCAAGATCGGCGGCGAACGGCAGAAGAATGCAGAGTTGAACCAGCAGTTGCATGTGCTGGAACAGACGCTCAAGGGATGAGCCGATGCAACGGCACGCCGAACCCTGGGGACAAGTCGCTGGCAAGTACCGGGTACTCGACCGATCATGGCAGCCGCCTGAACTTGTTGTATGCGAGTCCCGTTTTGCCCCCCTGCCCGGCCCACAGGATGACCCATCAACTAAGCCCCTGATAGTTCAGGCGAAAATGGCGTTCTCCACAGAAACTGGCGGGCCCTACCACTACGGCCAGTTTGAAAAGAAGACATCAAGGAAGACAAGATGATCGTGCTCAAGGCTGCACAGGAACAGGTGCTCGGCGCGCTGCAAGCGGTGGCCGGCATCGTCGAACGGCGTCACACGCTGCCGATCCTGGCCAACGTGCTGATTCGCAAGAACGCCGGTCGCATCGAATTCACGACCAGCGATCTGGAGATCCAGGTGCGTACAGCGGCCGAACTGGGCGGCGACGCAGGGTCGTTCGGCACCACGGTGGGTGCA
>Ga0209797_10000517_pt1 | contig 19372 bp, 12 predicted proteins | sample DOMMetBare3Fresh_2_FD_187472 | JGI IMG/M metagenome (GOLD analysis project Ga0209797, IMG submission 187472) | Wetland sediment microbial communities from St. Louis River estuary, USA, under dissolved organic matter induced mercury methylation -... | ecosystem: Environmental > Aquatic >... | reverse complement strand
GTAAACGAGTTGAGCGTCGGGTCGTGCCGCCGGATGGCGGCGAGCACGGCCTCGATCACGTCGCCTGCGTTGGCGGCGCCGGTGCGGACCGCGCTCGCGATATCGGCGGCCGATGCTGTGCCGAGATTGAGAGTCATGGGCGATGTCAGGCCCGGAACACTGGCGCCGGCTCGGCGTCGTCAGGCAAGGCAAACTCGGATACCAGCGCCGCCTGCCGAAGCGTCACCTCGAGGTTGGCTTTGACCGCCGGCCGCCATACCGGCTCGAGCGGCAGGGCGAGAGCGCGTGCGGCGGCGTCGATGAAGTCGTCGAGCGGATCGAGGTCCGGAGTGCTGCTCATGGCTATTCCTAGCTCGCCTGTTCGAAGCTCGGATGTGGAATAGCGCCAAGGAGCTCGCGTGTATAGGCGGCCTCCGGCGCGACCAGCACCCGCTCGGTCGGGCCCTGCTCCACGATCCGGCCCGCTTGCATGACGATGACACGATCGCACAGGAGTCGCACCACGTTGAGGTCATGGGAGACGAACAGATAGCTCATCCCGAGCGAGGCCTTGAGGTCCTGCAGCAGGTTCAGCACGACCGCCTGCACCGAAACGTCGAGCGCCGCGGTCGGCTCGTCGAGAATGACGAGATCGGGATTGAGCGCGATGGCGCGGGCGATGCCCACGCGCGCCTTCTGGCCACCCGAGAGCTGGTGCGGGAAGCGATCGAGCAGATCAAGCGGAAGCCCGACTTGGCGCGCCAGCTCTTCGCAGCGCTTGCGCAGGGCGTCGCGCTTCTTGACGTCGCCCAGGCGCAGGATCGGGTCGGCGATCGCGCGCGCCGCCGTGAACCGCGGATTGAGGCTGTCGGTCGGGTCCTGAAACACCATCTGGATGCGCTTGCGCAGCGGCAGGCGGGCGAACTGCTTGGCCGGGATCGCGCCGATATCCTCGCCGTCGAATGTGATGGTGCCGTCGGTGTGGTCGATGAGCCGCATGACCATGGTCGAGGTCGTCGACTTGCCACAGCCCGACTCGCCGACCAGCCCGACACTCTCGCCACGGTTGATGACGAAGCTGATGCCATCGACGGCGCGGAAGGTGTCGGGCTCGGTCGGCGGCCGTCGCCCGAACAGCTTGTTCAGCGCATGGCTGCCCTTGCGCGGATATTCCTTGACGAGCTTCTCGACGACCAGCAGCGGGCCAGTCTGAGAGCCGTTGCCGTTGTGCACGGCTGGTGCAGCGGCGGGCGAGGTCTCCGCGTCATCCGGCAGCAGATCGCGCAGCGACGCGCCTGGCCGCGGGGTCGCCCGCATCAGCTTGCGGGTGTAGGGATGTGCGGGGGCGGTGAAGATCGCCCGCGCGGCGGCGGTCTCGACCACATTGCCTTTTTCCATCACCACGATGCGGTCGCAATAGGTGGCGGCAAGGCCGAGATCATGGGTGATCAGGATGGTCGACATGCCGCGCTGGCGCGTCAGCTCGACGATGAGCTCCATGACTGTCTTCTGCGTGGTCACGTCCAGTCCGGTGGTCGGCTCGTCCGCGATCAGAAGCTGCGGCCGGCACGCCAGCGCCAGCGCGATGACGACACGCTGGCACATGCCGCCTGAGAGCTCGAACGGGTAGGCATGGTAGCGCTCGCGCGGCCGCGCGATGCGGACCTGCTTGAGAATGTCGATCGCCTTTTCGGATAGCCGTGCCGAATCCGCCTGCGCGTGTTGTTTGAGCACGTCCTCGATCTGGCGGCCAACCTTGCGGATCGGGTTGAGGGCGGCGCGCGGGTTCTGGAAGATCATCGAGATTTCGCGCCCGCGCAGCGCGCGCATGTCGTTCTCGCTCGCCTTGCCCACGTCGATGCCGGTGAATATCACCGAGCCTTCGGCGATCCGGCCGGCACCGTCGAGAATCCGCATCGCCGCGTAGGAGGTTACCGATTTTCCGGAGCCCGATTCGCCGACGATCCCCAAGGTCTCGCCCTTGGCGATCGCGATGTCGACGTGCTGCACCGCGCGCACGATGCCGCGTCGCGTGGCGAACTCCACCGTAAGGTCGCGGATGTCGAGCAGCGGGAGCGTGGTCATACGCGGCCGCCTCAGGTGCGCCGCCGCGGGTCGACGATGTCGCGCAGCCCGTCGCCCAGGAGGTTGAAGCAGAACACCGCGATCATCAGGGCGGCGCCCGGAAAGAACGCAATCCACCACTCGCCCGACACCATGAAGGTGGCGCCTTCGGCGACCATGATGCCCCATTCGGCCGTCGGCGGCCGCACGCCAAGCCCAATGAACGAGAGACCTGCCGCGTTGAGGATGGCATAGCCCATGGTGAGCGACATCTGCACCACCATGATCGGCATGATATTTGGCAGGATGTGGCCAAGCAGGATACGCGCGTCGCCGTTGCCGGAGAGCCGCGCAGCGAGCACGAAGCCGGCCTCGCGGCGCACATTGGCCTCGGCGCGCGCGACCCGCGCATAGAGCGGGAAGTTCACGATCGCGGTCGCCAGGATGATGTTCTGCACGGTGTTGCCGAGCGCCGCCACGATGCCCATGGCCAGCACGAACAGCGGGAAGGCCATGATCGTGTCGGCGATCCGTCCGACGATGCGGTCGGTCCAGCCGCCGAAGAATCCCGCCGCGACTCCGGCGAGCCCACCCATGAGAAACACCAGTGCCACGGAGGCGATGGCGATGAAGACATCGAGCCGGGTCGCGACGATCACGCGGCTGAACACGTCGCGCCCAAGCTGATCGGTGCCGAACCAGTGCTTGGCGGAGGGAGGCGCGAGCGCCGCGGCCGTATCACTGGCGAGCGGATCGTACGGCACCACATAGGGACCGACGAGCGCCGCCAGCACGATGAGGACGAACAGGCCGAACGCAAAGCCGGTTACGCTGTTGTCGCGCAGCACATAGCGCGCGTGGCTCAGTGCGGCCGCAAGCCCACTGGCCGGCCGCGCCGTCTCCTTGGGCAGCGTCAGCTCGCTCATGCGGCGACCCTCACGCGCGGATCGATGACGCCGTACAGAATATCGATCGCCAGGTTGAGCGCGACATACATGATGGCCATGGTCAGCACGAAACCTTGCAATGGCGCGAAATCGGACGCGATCAGCGCCTCGATCGCGAACGAGCCGATGCCCGGCCAGGCAAACACCTTCTCGACCAGAACATTGGCGCCGAGCAGGAACGAGAACACCATGCCGAGCGTGGTGACGACCGGCAGCATCGCGTTGCGGAACGCGTAGGTGATGGTGACGGAGAATGGCGACAGCCCGCTCGCCCGCGCGGTCCGCACGAAGTCGGAGGCGAGCACGGCGAGCATCGAGGCGCGCGTCATGCGCGCAATGGGTGCGAGCGAGAAGATTGCGAGCGTGAGCGCAGGTAGAATGAGCTGCTTGAGGCTTGCGATGAAAGAGGCCCCATCGCCGGCGATCAGGCTGTCGATCAGATAGAAGCCGGTGACTTGCGGCGGCGGGCTGAAGAAGATGTCGAGCCGCCCGAGCGGTGCCGGCGCCCAGCCGAGCAGATAGTAGAAGACGTAGACCAGGATGAGCCCGGTGAAGAACACCGGCAGCGAGACGCCGGCGGTCGTAATCACGCGGCAGGCATGGTCGATGATCGAGCCGGGCCGCGTCGCGGCCAGGATGCCGAGCGGCACCGCCACCATCATCGAAACGATGAGGCCAATCAGTGTGAGCTCGGCGGAGGCGGGCAGCCGGTTCCTGATCTCGGTTGTGACCGGCTGGCCGGTGGTGAGCGAGGTTCCAAGATCCCCGTGCACGAGATCCTTCACGTAGCGGCCGAACTGCACAATCAGCGGCTTGTCGAGGCCGAGCTTCACCCGGATCTGCTCGATCGCCTCCTTGGTGGCGGCGGGGCCGGCGAAATAGGCGGCCGGGTCGCCCGGCAGCGCGCGCGTGAGCAGGAAGGTGACGATCACCACCCCGACGAGGCTCGGGATGACGAACAGGAGCCGCTTGAACAGCATGCTCAGCATGGTCCCAAGTCCCTTTGCATCTCAAGTCCCTTTGCGTCTCACGTCCTTTTGCGCTCGTAGCCCCGGGCTACGCCTTCACCAGCGCGCGGTAGTCGAGCCGGCGGTGGAACCAGTACTGATATCCCGACACGTTCTTCTGCATCGCGACGTTGACGTAGGGCTGGTAGAGCGGGATGCGCGGCATGTCGGCGTAGGCGAGGTCGACGAAGCCCTTGACGTTCCTGTCGTAGGCGGACTTGTCGCCGACAGACGCCGCGTCTCCCGCCGCGTCGATCATCGTGTCGAGGTCCTTTGACTGGTAGCTCATCGTATTGAAGATCGAATTCTTGCCGTGGTAGCACCAGATGAAGAAATACTCCGGATAGTCGAGCCAGCCGGAGAATACGTTGGTGTAGAGCGGCAACACCTTCTTGTTGAGCTCGGTGCGCCAGGTCGCGCCGGGGATCTTGTTGATCGTGCACTTGATCCCGATCTGGGCGAGGCTCTCCTGTGTGAGCACGCAGAGCGGCTCGTTGACGCCCGCAAAGCCGAGGTCGAACGAGATCGTGGTCTCGAAGCCGTTGGGATAGCCGGCTTCGGCCATGAGCTGCCTCGCTTTCGCGATGTCGGTGTTGAAGCCGTGCGGCTGCGGCCACGCGACCTCGGTCGGCGCGCCCGCAGCCTTGCCGAACATCGGCTTGGCTAGCCCGAACAGCACCGCGTCCATGATCTTCTGATAGGGAATCGCGTGAGCCACCGCCTGGCGTACCTTGAGATTGTCGAACGGCGGCTTGGTGACATTCATGCCGATATATTGAATGCCGTTGGAATAGGGCGTCGACACGATGTTGAGCTTGCCAGCGTTCTTGAGCTCGACGAAGTCCTTGTTCGGAAGATCATAGGAGATGTCGGCGTCGCCACGCTCGAGCAGCGCGCGCCGGTTGCCCGAGGAGGGCACCATGCGCCAGACGATGCGCCTGACTTTGGGCAGCGGGCCCCCCACCCACTTGTCATTGCGTTCCAGCACAACCTCGGTGCCAGCGGTCCATTGCACCACGCGGTAGGCGCCGCTGCCGGCGGTCTTCTGCTTGGTGTATTCGAGCCCCCAAAGGTCTTTCTCGTTGGCGTTCTTCTTGACCAGCTCGGAATGGTAGATCGCCGGCACAATGACCGCGAGGTCGGGAACGGTGAGGCGGTCCTTGCGCAGGAAATCGACGCGTACCGTGTGATCGTCGACCACGACGAACTGCTCGGGCTTGGTCAGCGAGCCAGCGCCCATCTGGAAGGTCGGGAAGCCGCCGACGGTGACGGCGCGGTCGAGCGACCACTTCACGTCTTTGGCCGTGACCGGGGTGCCGTCGTGGAAGGTGGCGTTCTTCTTGAGCTTGAACGTCGCCGACATGTCGCCGACGCTCATGTCATCGGCAAGCTCCATCTTGAATTTGTCGCGGTCGTAGTAAGGCGTGCCGTCGACCGTTTTCATCTCGTGGCTGATCAGGCGGTCGTAGCAATTCCACGAGACCTCGTAGCCGGGAACGTTGGTCCCCACGCCATGGATGTCGATGTTGTTGGGACCACTCTCCGAGACGATCAGGAGCGTCTCCTGGCGCAACTGCGCCTTGGCGGACGACCAGATCGCTGGAGCTGAGACGGCGCTGCCCGCGGCGAGCGCGGTCATTGATTTGAGAAAGTCACGGCGCTTCATGGATGCTCCCCGGTTCCTGGATCAGGCCTCGGGTTCCTTCCGCAAATGCCATGCCAGTACGTCTACCGCCATGCTGCTCAGGCTTAACATCATGAATCTTCGCCGGTATTTCCATTTGTGGCGGATCGCTTGCGAGGCCGTCCCGGGTTTCCGGTGCACAATCAATAGGCACGGCCCTCCCAATGGCATGGCCCCGATCTTGCTCGGATGTCGAGGGCAGCTGATGAGGGGTACCAGTGGCGGTCGCAACCTTTGAAGCCGAACCCACGCCGCAGTCGATCGATCTCGACAAGACCGCGCTGATCATCATCGACATGCAGCGGGATTTTCTCGAGCCCGGTGGCTTTGGCGCCGCGCTCGGCAACGACGTCACGCGTCTGCAAGCAGCGATCGAGCCCTGTCGTGCCGTGCTGTCGGCCGCACGCAGTGCGGGACTGCTGGTCATTCACACGCGCGAAGGGCATCGCCCGGACCTCTCCGATGCGCCGCCGCTCAAGGTCGAGCGCGGCGATCCCGCGTTGCGTATTGGTGCGCCCGGACCGATGGGACGCATTCTGGTGCGTGGCGAGCCCGGCCACGACATTATCCCCGAGCTCTATCCCATCGCGGGTGAGCCGGTCATCGACAAGCCCGGTAAGGGCGCGTTCTGCCGGACTGATCTTGAGCTCATGCTGCACAATCGCGGCATCGAAACGTTGCTGGTTTGCGGAGTGACAACCGAAGTGTGCGTCAACACCACCGTGCGCGAGGCCAACGATCGCGGCTTTCGCTGCATCGTGCTCTCGGATTGCTGTGCCTCGTATTTTCCTGATTTTCATGAGGCCGGGCTCGCGATGATCAAGGCGCAAGGCGGTATATTCGGCTGGGTCTCGGCCTCGTGCTCGCTGCTCAATGTATTGGCGACGCATTCCTAGTGGGATCGGCGCTCGATGCAATTTGAAAAAATGGCATTCGCCAAGGACGGTTGCAGGTGTAAGCCGATTTGCACTTAAATTATTCTCTCGACGACCTCATTTTGATCATTAACCAAGTTTCCGGCCGAGCGCTCATCCATGAAATCAATGCGTCGGCACTCTAAATATTTCTGTGAATGACAGAAAAGACTTCGATTGATCCCGATTCTGTTGCCGCCAGCCCACACCTGCCGAGTGCTGATGACAGATCGATGACTTTGGCACGTGGCTTGCGATGTGGTGGTTGCGATCGCGACATGTCGCGAACGTTTCCGAGGCCGGCAACGGTTCCTCAGGAGAATGGCTGTGCTCAAAAACCGGGCGATGATCGCCTGGGCCATGGTCAATCCGCCTCAGGAACGAACAAGAACGCCACGGATCGGAAGCGTGGGGATCAGGCGTTTCTTGAGTCTCGAATGGGAGAATGGGATGGGGTTCAATCGAATTGCCTCTGCGCTGGTAGCGAGCGCAGTCAGCTTGGGGGTGACAGGACTGGGGGTAACGGCAGCATGCGCGGCCGACATGCCGATCAAGGCGCCACCAAAGGCGCCGCAGCAGGAATCGGACGTGCACGGGTTCTTCGATCTTTCGTTCAAAAACGACTACATAACGCCGCGCGGCCTCCTTGTCACCAATTCCGGGCTGACCACGCAGGTGCTCTCGGGGTTGGCGCTCGATCTCTACAAGGACAAGAGCGGGTTCATTAACAACGTCAGCGTCTACGGCTACGTGTGGAACGATCTGTGGAGCGATCAGAACCATCCGCGGGTCGGCTCGTGGAACGAGTTCGACTGGGCTGTCGGCATGACCGTCAAGTTCGCGCAGAACTGGAAGTTCGGCGTCGAATACGTCGAGTTCCTCAGCCCGCCCGGCAATTTCAGCATTGAGCGCAACATCGAGTTCACCCTCGCCTATGACGACAGCTGGACCGGATTGCCGATCACCATCAACCCCTATGTCAAGCTGTTCTACGAGGCGTCCGGGCCATCGACGGTCGTGACCGGCAAGAACGGCTCGACCTATGACGTCGAAATCGGCGCCGTACCGACCCTGGGCATGAAGAAATATACCGGAATTCCGCTGACGCTGTCGGCGCCGACATGGGTAACCGTCGGTCCGTCGACCTACTGGAACAAAGGCGGCAACTTCTGCGGCATCTCGCTCTGCAGCACCGACAACGCCGGCGTGTTCTCGACCGGCCTGACCGGCAAGCTGGCGCTTGAGTGGATCCCGCCGCGGCTCGGCTCCTGGTACGCCAAGGGCGGCTTCCAGTACTACCACATCATCAATGACAACTTGCTGCTGGCGCAGACGCTCGTCGGAACCGCAAGCTCGTTTGCCACAGCCCACAAGGACGTGGTGGTCGGCTTCGCCGGCATCGGCTTCAGCTTCTGAGGTCCCCGCGTGGAGGCGGATATCGCATTCTTGCTCGAATAACCTCCCGAACAGGATTTGCGGTGTCCGCCTTCAGCGCGCGTGGTCAGTTCTGATTTGTCCGGCCGCGACGCTGGAGTGCCCAACGGCAGCCCATCTGGCAGGAGCGTGTGATGACGATGGCGACGATGGAAAAGACGTTTCGTCCGAACGTGTGGACCGCTGGCGACTGGAATGCCTTTTTCGGCTTCGGCACCAACATCCTCGTCAATATGCTGGTCCTGACCGGCCTCTTGCGATTCGTGCTGAAGATGCCGGATTCGCTTGTGTTCGGCCGTATCCTGCCGGCGCTCGGGCTGATGATGTGCCTGAGCACATTCTACTATGCCTTCCTCGCTTATCGGCTTGCGCTGAAGACCGGCCGCACCGACGTGTGCGCGCTGCCGTCGGGAGTGAGCGTCCCGCACATGTTCGTCGTGACGTTCGTGATCATGCTGCCGATCACGCTCAAGACCGGCGATCCGATCAAGGGCTGGGAGGCCGGCTTGGTCTGGGTGTTCTTCCAGAGCTTCATCCTGATGATCGGCGGGTTCGTCGCGCCCTATATCCGCAAGATCACGCCACGCGCGGCGCTGCTCGGTACGCTCGCCGGCGTTTCGATCACCTTCATCTCGATGCGGCCGGTGTTGGAGATGTACATGACGCCGATCATCGGCATCGTGTGCTTCGCCATCATTATGGTGAGCTGGTTCGGCGGCTACAAATATCCGAAGGGGATTCCCGCCGGCCTGGTGGCGATCGCGGCCGGCATGCTGATCGCCTGGGGCTCGAACCTGTTCGGCCTCGGCTATGGCGGCATGAGCCTTGACAAGGTCACCGGCGCCTTCGCCAATTTCGGCTTCTCGGTGCCGGTCCCCGCCGTCGACCATGTGTTCTCCGGCTTTGAGTTCCTCGGCATCATCCTGGTCACCGCGATCCCGTTTGGCATCTACGATCTCGTGGAGGCCATGGACAACGTCGAGAGCGCGGAGGCGGCGGGTGATGCCTTCCCGACCACCCAAGTGCTCACCGCGGATGGCGTGGTCAGCCTGATCGGCTGCCTGATGGGCAACCCGTTCATCAACGCGGTCTACATCGGCCATCCGGGATGGAAAGCGATGGGCGGTCGCATCGGCTATTCGGCGGCGACCGGACTCATGGTCATTGTGCTGTCGTGGTTCGGCGTGATCGCGCTCCTGTTGTCACTTGTGCCGGTGGTTGCGATTTCGCCGATCCTGCTCTATATCGGCATGCTGATCGGCGCGCAGGCGTTCCAGGAGACGCCCAAGAGCCATGCGCCGGCGATCGTGCTGGCGCTGGTGCCGCATCTTGCGGCCTGGTGCAAGACGCTGATGGACGGCGCGCTGACGGCCGCGGGCACCAATGCGGCCGCCGTCGGCTTCGACAAGCTCGGACAGGTCGGTGTGCTCTATCAGGGGCTCGAAGTGCTTGGCGGCGGCGCGATCCTGACCGGGCTCGTGCTAGGCGCCATTGGGGTCTTTATCGTGGAGAAGAAGTTCGTGCAGGCCTCGGCTTTCGCCGCGGCGGGCGCAGTGCTCACCTTCTTCGGCTTCATGCATGGCGAGTCGGTTGGCTTGGTGGTAACGCCGAGCGTTGCGATCGCCTACGGGCTGGTGGCGGCTTTGCTGTTTGCGCTCAGCCGGGCCCCGGAAACAGCGGCGGCATCCGTGCCGCCGCTGCCGGACAAGACAATCGCGGCAGCGCCTGCGGAGTAGGGTTCATTCCCTCCAGTTCCCGGCAGGAGGGGTGAAGCGAAGCGGCGTGAAAGGGAAGCCTTTCACGCCGCTTTGTTTGCAACGGCTGCCAGCCACTCGGGTTGAGGCCATGCTGCCGCTATGGCAATATTGGCCCGAGATTCCCGGGCGCCCCGAAACTGAAGTCGCTATTCTGGCAAGGTCGACAATCTTCCTGAGATCACCACAGAAAAGAGGGCGGCGCGCGGGTGTCGCCCCTTTTCCATGTGATCACGCCGCTTTGAAAGCGGGAAATACGGCGATTTGAGCCGTTCGGGTGCTTGTCCTGGAGTAATGTGACGGCCAGACTCGGCATATGTTTTGCACGGTCGTCATACCGCCGAAACAGGGTGTATCCGCGTGGATTTGCTGGCCGGAATAGGCAAACTCTTTTGGGCCAGAGCGGCCTCGAAAGACCGAATGATGGGTGAGCCAGATGTCGCACGCGTGCGTTCAGAAGCCGGCCAAAGCGTCCGAGGCCCGGCGCCCTCCGCATCGAACGAACTGAATGAGGCGGACATTGCCGACATCAGGAGTGCGGTGCTCAGCAAGCTGGCCCTGGCGGTCGGGAAGGATGCCGCGTCGGCGACCGATCGCGACTGGTTTGTGGCGACCGCCCTGACGATTCGTGATCGGATCGTGCATCGCTGGCTGGCGAGCGAGCGTGCCACCAATGCCAAGGGTCGAAAGCGCGTTTACTACCTCTCGCTGGAGTTTTTGATCGGTCGGCTTTTGTCCGATGTGCTCTGCAATCTGGGAACGACAGAGCTCTTTCGCGCAGCGCTCGGAGATCTTGGGATCGATCTCAATCGCGTGCGGGCTGCGGAACAAGATGCAGCACTGGGCAACGGTGGCCTGGGACGGCTCGCTGCCTGCTTCATGGAAAGCATGGCGAGCCTCGGGATTCCCGCCTACGGCTACGGCATCCGCTACGACCATGGGATGTTTCGGCAGGTTATCAAGGATGGGTGGCAGCAGGAGTATCCCGAGGATTGGCTGTCGTTCGGAAACCCTTGGGAGTTTGCGCGGCCGGAGGCGATCTACGACATCAATTTTGGCGGCTGGGTGGAGACAATCGAGCAGCAGAATGGCCGCTCCCGACAATCCTGGCGGCCGGACACCACGATCGAGGCGGTGGCATACGACACCCCGATCGTTGGATGGCGCGGCGGTCACGTAAACTCGCTGCGGCTGTGGAGCGCTCGTGCGGTAGATCCGATGCGGCTCGACGCATTCAACAGCGGCGACCACATCGGTGCGCTCGCCGAGCAGACGCGCGCCGAAGCGATCTCGAAGGTTCTCTATCCGAGCGATACCACCCCTGCGGGCCAGGAATTGCGTCTGCGACAAGAGTATTTCTTCGTGTCCGCTTCGCTGCAGGACCTGGTGCACCGTCATCTGCGCACCGACGGCGACCTTCATCTTTTGCCACACCGAGCGGCGATCCAGCTCAACGATACCCACCCGAGCATCGCGGTTCCCGAGCTCATGCGGCTGCTTGTCGACGTGCACGGACTGCCCTGGGCGGATGCGTGGAGGATCACCGTGGGCACCCTCTCGTATACCAATCACACCCTGCTGCCCGAGGCGCTTGAAACCTGGCCCGTACACCTGTTTGAACGCGTTCTGCCGCGACATTTGCAGATCATCTACCGTATCAATACCGAGCATCTCGATGCGGCGAGAGACCAGGATCCGGTCGGATTTCCCGACCGGCTGGCGGCCATCTCGCTCGTCGACGAGCACGGGAGCCGCAAGCTGCGCATGGGCCATCTCGCCTTCATCGGGTCGCATCGGGTGAATGGCGTCTCGGCGCTGCATACCGACCTGATGCGCAAGACCGTCTTTAGCGACCTGCACGCGATCTATCCAGAACGGATCGTCAACAAGACAAACGGAATTACCTTCCGCCGCTGGCTCATGCAGTCCAATCCGGCTCTTACGAAGGTCCTGCGTGAGGCCTGCGGTGATGCGGTTCTCGATGATCCAGCCTTGATGACCCGCTTGGCCGAATCGGCGGATGACAAGGCGCTGCAGGAGCGCATCGTGGCGGTCAAGCGAGCGAACAAGGTGGCGTTATCTCGCCTCGTCGGCGAACGAATGGGATTGCTGCTTGATCCCGATGCGCTGTTCGACGTGCAGATCAAGCGTATTCATGAATACAAGCGACAACTCCTCAATATTCTGGAGACGATCGCAGTCTATTTGGAGATACGTGCCAACCCGACACGCAATTGGGTGCCGCGCGTCAAAATCTTCGCCGGCAAGGCGGCGGCGAGCTATGCGCAGGCGAAGCTGGTCATCAAGCTGATCAATGACGTCGCGAAGGTAATCAATGCCGATCCGGTGGTCCGGGAACTGCTGCGGGTGGTCTTTCTGCCCAATTACAACGTGAGCCTCGCTGAGGCCATCATTCCCGCCGCCGACGTGTCGGAGCAGATTTCGACCGCCGGCATGGAGGCCTCCGGGACCGGCAACATGAAACTGGCGCTCAACGGCGCCCTGACGATCGGCACGCTCGACGGCGCGAACATTGAAATGCGCGAGCATGTCGGCGCAGACAATATTTTCATTTTTGGCCTCAAGGCTCACGAGGTCGAGGCACGGCGCCGCCTGAGTGCGGATGCAGGCGCGGCGCTCTCGCCGGCGCTCGCTGCCGTCATGGATTCGGTTGAGGCGGGCGTCTATTGGCCGGGGGAGGGCGGCCAGTTCGCCCCGCTCATGCAGGGGTTGAGGCACCACGATCACTATATGGTGACGGCGGATTTTGACGACTATTTTGCAACGCATCGGCAAGTCGATAAATTGTGGATGTCGTCTTCCGACTGGAATCGCAAGAGCATCCTCAACATCGCGCGGATGGCGTGGTTTTCGTCCGATCGGGCGATCGGGGAGTACGCCCAGGATATCTGGGATGTGTCCTGCACGAGGCCATCAGCCATCGATGCCCAAAGGTGAAGGACGCCAAGCGGCTCGCTCCAAACAGCGATTGCCAATTTGGTATGCAATTTGCTCCAATCAAGTCACGATCGCTGTTGCGGCGGTCGTGCTCAAAGTTTGTGCAATGGCATGCACAGATTGGCGAAATTGTTAGGCAGGCGAAGGGTGAGCGGGCGTGCCCTCTTTTGGTTCACGAAGCCCCTTTGCACGCTCCGCGATGGCGTACGTGCTGGCTGGGGGCAGGGGCAGCCGTCTGCTGGAACTCACGGAGTGGCGTGCGAAGCCTGCGGTCTACTTCGGGGGCAAGTCTCGCATCGTGGATTTTGCGCTGTCCAACGCCCTCAATTCGGGCATCCGGCGTATTGGCGTGGCCACGCAATACAAAGCGCATAGCCTGATCCGCCATCTGCAGAACGGCTGGAATTTCTTCCGGCAGGAGCGCAACGAGAGCTTCGATATTCTGCCTGCGAGCCAGCGCGTGACGGAAGGCGCCTGGTACGCCGGCACGGCGGATGCGGTGTTTCAGAACATCGACATCATCGAGAGCTACGCGCCTAAATACATTGTCATCTTGGCAGGCGATCACGTCTACAAGATGGATTACGAGCCGATGCTCGTGCAACACGTGGAGCAAAATGCCGATGTGACCGTTGCCTGTCTTGAGGTTCCAATCAAGGAGGCATCGGCCTTTGGCGTCATGCATGTCGACGAGAACAATTACATTCTGTCGTTTATGGAGAAGCCGAAATCGCCGCCGCCGATGCCGGGACGGCCGAACGTCTCGCTCGCCAGCATGGGTATCTATGTCTTCGATACGGCGCTCCTTCTCGATCAGCTCAGGCGCGATGCCGCCGATCCCAATTCCAGCCACGATTTTGGTCAGGACATCATCCCCTACATCGTGCGTCACGGGAGCGCGGTAGCGCATCATTTCTCTCGCTCCTGCGTGCGCACCAACGGCGAGGGAGCGAGCTACTGGCGCGACGTCGGCACCCTGGATGCCTATTGGGCGTCAAATCTCGATCTGACCGACGTTGTTCCGCTACTCGACCTCTACGATCGCAACTGGCCGATCTGGACGTTTGCCGAAATCCTGCCGCCGGCTAAGTTCGTGCATGACGAAACGGGCCGGCGCGGCCAAGCAATCTCCTCGCTGGTGTCCGACGGATGCATTGTGTCAGGGGCGACGGTTCGGCAGTCGCTCCTGTTTACGGGTGTCCACCTCCACTCCTACGCAACCATTGAGAAGGCCGTGATTCTGCCGCGTGTCGAAGTCGAGCGATCGGCCCAGCTCAAGAATGTGATTATCGACCGCGGTGTCCGGATTCCCGCGGGCCTCGTCGTCGGGGAAGATCCTGAAATCGACGCCACGCGATTCCGCCGGACGGAAAGCGGCATCTGCTTGATTACGCAGAAGATGATCGACAAGCTGCGCTGATGGTCACCATCAACGTCCTCGCAGTCGTCTCGGAAATCTACCCTCTTGTCAAAACTGGCGGGCTCGCCGATGTCGCGGGCGCGCTTCCGCGAGCACTCCGACGGCATGGCGTGAAGACGGTGACGCTGGTGCCCGGATATCCAGGCATAAAAGCCGCGATCGGTTTGGCGGATGAGGTTCTGACCGTCGGCGATCTGTTCGGCGGTCCGGCGCGGGTGTTCGCAGCGCGCACAGCGGGTCTCGACCTTTTCGTCATCGATGCTCCCCACCTGTTCGATCGGCCAGGTAACCTATATTCGGGTCCCGACGGTGGTGATTGGCCCGACAATGCCTTTCGTTTCGGCGCGCTCTGCTGGATGGCCTCGCGCATTGCATTCGGCGAGGCAACAGGCTTCGTCCCGGACATTGTCCATGGGCACGATTGGCAGGCCGGTCTCACGATGGCTTACCTTGCCTATGATGGCCGGCGCCGACCCGCGACAGTTATGACGGTTCATAATCTCGCGTATCAAGGTCAGTTTTCAGCCGACCTGCTGGACCGGTTGCGGTTGCCGCCCCATGCATACGCCATCGATGGCGTGGCCCATGAGGGGGCGATCGGGTTCCTCAAGGCCGGCCTGCAACTCGCCGACCGCATCACCACGGTTTCGCCGACCTACGCGAACGAAATCCAGACTGAATCGGGCGGATTTGGTCTCGACGGATTGCTGCGCTGGCGCTCCAAAGACTTGTCCGGCATCCGCAACGGGATCGACGTCGCCGTCTGGAATCCGAAGACTGACACGCGGATACCGTCCCGTTTCAGCGTCAAATCCCTTGCGGCACGGACGCCGAATAAGGCCGAGCTGCAGCGCCGTTTCGGGCTTGAGCAAAGTCCCGATCGCCTGCTGTTTGGCGTGGTCAGCCGCCTCACGTGGCAGAAGGGCCTTGATCTTCTGGCCGAGGCGCTCCCCGTGCTGGTCGAGCGCGGCGCTCAGCTTGCCGTGTTGGGGGCCGGCGATCGCGAGCTGGAGCAGCGTTGGAAGGAGCTTGCCTACAACGGGACTACCGGGTGCATCATCGGTTACGACGAGGACCTGGCACATCTAATCCAGGCCGGGGCCGATGCGTTACTGATCCCATCACGATTTGAGCCGTGCGGACTGACGCAGCTTTGTGCCATGCGCTATGGCGCCATTCCGGTTGCCGCGAAGGTGGGCGGGCTCGCGGACACGATCGTCGATGCGGGGGATGGCGGCGCGAATTTCAATTCCGCAACCGGCTTGCACTTTCTTCCGGTCACACGGCAGGGGATAGAAGCGGCGTTGCGACGCACCACCGAGCTATGGACTGATCGCCCGAGGTGGCGGACCCTGCAGGCCCAGGCCATGCGGGCTGAGGTCTCCTGGGCAGGGCCCGCGAGGGCCTATTCCAGCCTCTATCGCGATCTGTTGGCGATCAAAAATTAGGCACGCGGCCACGACACGGTCATTCGTTGGCCGCATCCGGCAGGCCTGTTTCTTGCAAGTTGCTTTCTTGATCCCGCTCCGGAGTGGGGGCACCGATGCCCGCGCAGACGATGAACATTGTGGAATTTCCGGATTTGGAACGGGCCCTGCGCGACGACATTCGCCTTATCGGGCGGGTGCTTGGCGAAACCGTGCGCCAGCAGCAGGGCGAGGCAGTCTTTGCGACGGTCGAGCGCATCCGCCAGTATTCGCTTGCTTTCCGACGGGACGGCGATGCCGCCGCGCGCCGGGAACTCGAAGTCACCCTCGACAGCCTGTCGCACGATCGCACGATCGAGGTCGTACGGGCGTTCAGCTATTTTTCTCACCTCGCCAACATCGCCGAAGATCAGCAAAACATTCGGAGCATGCGCGCCCAGGCCGATGGCGGGACAGTTCTGCCGCTTGGCACAATCCCCAGTACCCTGGCTCGGCTGCGTGCTGCCGGCGTGCCGAGGGTGGCCCTGCAGAAGATGTTCGACACCATTCTCGTGAGCCCGGTGCTCACGGCACATCCGACCGAGGTGCGCAGAAAGAGCGTTCTCGACCGTGAGATGGAGGTGGCCCGGCTCCTGACCGAGCGCGACCGGGTGGATCACACGCCAATGGAGGCCGTGGCGGCCAATGAGGCGTTGTCGCGCGCGGTTCTGACGTTGTGGCAGACGAGCTTGCTTCGGCGCGGCAAGCCCACGGTGGTCGATGAAGTGGCAAACGGGCTTGCCTATTACGATCATACGTTCTTCTCGGAGCTGCCGCGTCTCTATGGCGAGCTGGAAGACGAGCTCGCGTCCGCCGATCCAGCCTGGGAGAACACCGAGCTGCCGTCCTTTATTCGGATGGGAACGTGGATCGGTGGCGATCGTGACGGAAATCCCTTCGTCAATGCGGAGGTGCTGCGTCAGACGATCAAAATGCAATGCAAGTGCGCGGTCGACTTCTACCTCGACCAACTGCATCTGCTGGGCGCGGAACTGTCACTCGACAGTGCTCGCGTCAGCATATCGGCGCAACTCAAGGAGCTGGTGGCCCGCTCTCCCGACCAGTCCGCGCGCCGGGCGGCCGAGCCCTATCGCCAGGCGATTGTGGGCATCTACGCGCGGCTCGTTGCCACCGCGCGCGGCTTCGGCCAGGAAGTGCTGCCGCGGCACGCGGTGACGGAGGCGCAGCCCTATGCCAAAGCCAGCGAGCTGCGCGCCGATCTCGACATTCTCTATCGCTCGCTGTTCGCCAATGGATCCGCCATGCTCGCGCGCGGACGCTTGCGCGCCTTGCGACGAGCGGTCGACGTCTTCGGCTTCCATCTGGCGAGCATCGATCTGCGCCAGAACTCGGACGTGCACGAGCGTACGCTCGCGGAGCTGTTCACGGCTGGCACCGGCATCGACTATGCCGGCATGTCCGAGCAATCCCGCTCTTCGCTGTTGCTCTCGGAGCTCGCGACCGCACGGTTGCTGACCTCGCCTTTCGTGAGCTACTCGGACGAAACATCCGGCGAGCTTGACATTCTGCGCACGGCTGCCGACGCCTTTCGGCGTTACGGGAAAGAGGCCATTCCCAACTATGTGATCTCGAAGGCTTCGAGCGTATCCGACGTTCTCGAAGTGGCGCTGCTGTTGAGGGAAGTAGGGCTGCTGCGGCCGCGCGACGGAGCCCTCGAGCTCAACATCGTGCCCCTGTTCGAGACGATCGAGGATCTTCGCAATTGCGGACCGGTGATGGACAGCCTCCTGTCGCTGCCGGAATACAAGCGTCTGCTCGAAAGCCGCGGCCGCGTGCAGGAGGTCATGCTCGGCTATTCCGACAGCAACAAGGACGGCGGCTACCTGACCTCGGGATGGGAGCTCTACAAGGCCGAGGTGGCACTGATCGACGTCTTTCGCCGTCACGACATTGGCCTTCGGATCTTTCATGGCCGGGGCGGGTCGGTCGGTCGCGGCGGCGGTCCAAGCTACGAGGCCATTCGCGCACAGCCTGCCGGCGCCGTGCAGGCTGGCATTCGGGTCACCGAGCAGGGTGAAGTCATCGCCGGAAAATATCTCAACCCGGAACTCGGTCATCAGAATCTCGATCTCCTCGTTGCGGCGACCCTGGAGGTTGCGCAGCTGCAACCCGACCATGCATCGCCTCGCCCGGAGTTCATGGCGGCGATGGAGGAGCTCTCGGCCCATGCCTACCGCGCCTATCGGGAACTGGTCTACGAGACACCCGGATTCGAGCGTTATTTCTGGGAATCGACGGTCATCAGTGAAATCGCCAATCTGCACATCGGAAGCCGACCGTCGTCGCGGCGAAAGTCTACCAAAATTGAGGATTTGCGTGCCATACCATGGGTCTTCGGCTGGGCACAGTGCCGGCTGATGTTGCCGGCCTGGTACGGCTTTGGTTCCGCGGTCGCGGCTTGGACCCGGTCGCATCCGGCCGACGGACTTGATCTCCTGAAGGCAATGGCGTCTGAGTGGTCTTTCTTCCAAACGCTCCTGTCCAATATGGACATGGTACTGGCGAAGAGCGATATCGACATCGCCTCGCGCTACAAGGATCTGGTCGTTGATGTGGAACTCCGGGAAGCAATTTTCTCTCGCATTCGTGCCGAATGGGAGAGCTCGAAGCAGGCACTGCTCTCGATCCTTGAACAGCAAGTGCTCCTTGAGCGCAATCCGGCGCTGGCGCGCACGATTCGCGATCGGCTTCCCTACATCGACCCGCTCAACCATGTGCAACTCGAACTTCTCAAACGCTATCGGGCCGGGGATACCGACGAACGGGTGGTTCAGGCTATTCATCTCACGATCAACGGCATTGCCGCAGGCTTGCGCAACAGTGGATAGCTGTACATGAAGGCGCTCTTTATCGGTCAAACCTATATCGATATCACCTTCGTGGTCGACGAGATCCCGACCGGCGATGACAAGACCGTCGCGCGCGACTACGCAGTCTCGTTCGGCGGCAATGCGGTCACGGCGGCGTTCTGCTGCGCGAAGCTCGGAATTGCCCCGGATCTCATTGCCTCGTCGGCCGATGACTGGCTCGGCCGCATGTTCATCGACATGGCGGCGAAATACGGCATCTCCGTTCATCATCGCAAGGTCGCAGCATCGTCGCTCTCCTTCATCATGCCGAAGGGAGACAAGCGGGCCATCGTCCGATGCCGGGACGATGACTTCAAGCATCCGTTTCCGGTGCTGAATCTGGCTGGCTGCCGCGCGCTCCACGTCGATGGACATCTGCCCGACGCCGCAATTCACTACGCCAAGATCTGCCATGAGGCCGGGATTCTGACCTCTCTCGACGGCGGCGGCCTGCGGTCGAACACGCACGATCTGCTCGGCTTCATCAGGACAGCCATTGTGGCCGAACGCCTGTGCGAGCAGATGAAGCTGACGCCTGGCGAGATGCTGACCTATCTGCGTTCGCGCGGCTGCAAGATCGGCGGCGTGACCATGGGCGCGAAGGGGCTCCTGTGGTACGACGAGACGCGCTCCGAATGCTTTCTTCCAGCGCTCAATGTCCCCAGTGAATTGGTGGTCGACACCAACGGGGCCGGCGATATCTTTCACGGCGCCTATGTCTACTCCTACCTGATCGACCCGGATTCCGACTGGGAACGTCACTTCAAGTTTGCGCGCGCTGCGTCGGCTCATTCCATCCAGCATTTGGGGAACGAAGCCAGCCTGCCGACGCTGGCGCAGATCAATGAATCCGCAGCTCGCTTTGACGAGCGGCG
>Ga0209797_10000516_pt1 | contig 19418 bp, 22 predicted proteins | sample DOMMetBare3Fresh_2_FD_187472 | JGI IMG/M metagenome (GOLD analysis project Ga0209797, IMG submission 187472) | Wetland sediment microbial communities from St. Louis River estuary, USA, under dissolved organic matter induced mercury methylation -... | ecosystem: Environmental > Aquatic >... | reverse complement strand
GCGTGCACGAACCCGGAGAGCTCGTCGCAGGCGAAGAGCGTCTTCTTCAACAGCGTGTCACGGGGGATCTGGAGATGCTCGGCGTGCGAGAGGACGGTGTCGATCAGCTCCTCGGGGTACCCCTCCTCGCGCAGCAGCGGTGCTCCGTCCTGAGGATGCTGGTCGAGCGTCGGGTGCAGCTCGTAGTCGAAGTCGTGCAAGAGGGCGGCGCACCCCCAGAACTCCTCGTCCTCGCCGAACAGCCTGGCGTAGTGGCGCGTCGAGGCCTCGACGGCGATCGCATGCCGTAGCAGCGACTCGCTTTTCGTGTAGCGGGTCAGCGTCTCCCAGGCTCGATCACGGGTCACGTCCACGGGGACGGTACGATACCGCGCGCCTCATGCTGTCGTTCGTGATCCAGGGCGGTCGTCCGCTCTCCGGCACCGTCCGCGCGGCCGGGAACAAGAACGGCGCGCTCCCGATCCTGGCTGCCACCGTGCTCACCTCCACCGAGGTGCGACTGTCGAACGTGCCACGCATCCGCGACGTGGAGACGATGGTGGAGTTGCTCGCGGACATCGGGGCCGACGCCGAGTGGACCGGCCCGAACGAGGTTCGCGTGAACGCCGCCGGCGTCGACAAGACCGATCTCGATCCCGATCTGTGCCGCGAGATTCGCGCCTCGTTCCTGCTCGCAGGTCCGTTGCTCGCGCGCTTCGGCCGCGTCGTGGTGCCGCCGCCCGGCGGCGACGTGATCGGCCGCCGGAGGCTCGACACCCACATCCACGCGTTCGCGGAGCTCGGCGCCGACGTGGCGGTGAACGGTGCCTACGAGCTGACGAGCAACGGCCTCGTCGGCAAGCGCATGTTCCTCGACGAGGCCTCCGTGATGGGCACGGAGAACGCGATCATGGCCGCCGTGCTCGCACGCGGAGAGACGGTCGTCGGTCACGCGGCCTGCGAGCCGCATATCCAGGATCTCTGCCGCTTCCTCGTCGCCTGCGGCGCCCGGATCGACGGGATCGGCTCGAACATCCTGCGGATCGAGGGCGTGGAGCGGCTCGCGGGCGGCGACTACCGCATCGGCCCGGATCACATCGAGGTCGCGAGCTTCGCGGCTCTCGCCGCCGTCACGGGCGGCGAGGTGACGATCGAGGACACGAACCCGGACGACCTGATCTCGATCGTGCCGGCGTTCCGCAAGCTCGGGATCCGGCTCGACGTGGGCGAGACCACCGTGCGCGTGCCTGCAGGGCAGGACCTGCACGTGGAGGACGACCTGGGCGAGCAGGTGCCGAAGATCGAGTCGGGGATCTGGCCGGCCTTCCCGGCCGACCTCACGTCCATCGCCGTCACCGCCGCCACACAGGCGCGGGGCACCGTGCTCATCTTCGAGAAGATGTTCGAGAGCCGGCTCTTCTTCACCGACAAGCTCGTCGCGATGGGGGCGAAGATCATCCTCTGCGACCCGCACCGCGCCGTCGTGAGCGGCCCGTCCAGGTTGTACGGCCAGCGGCTCGAGAGCCCCGACATCCGCGCCGGCATGGCGATGGTGATCGCCGCGCTGTGCGCCGACGGACGCTCGACGATCGGGAACATCCGCCAGATCGACCGCGGCTACGAGCGCATCGACGAGCGGCTGCGCGCGCTCGGCGCCGATATCGAGCGCGGCGAGCTGTGAGCGGGGCCCGTCTCGTGCCGGGATCGGGCGAGAGCAACGTCGCCACCGGGCTGCCCGTGCTCGATCATCTCCTCGCGCACCTGGCGCGGGCGGGGAGCTTCGACCTGGCGCTCGAGATCGAGCCGGACGACCCCGGGGCCGAAGTCGACGCGGCCGGCGCCGCGCTCGGGCGCGCTGTGGCGCCGCTGCTTCCCCTGGGTGCGCACGGCGAGGGCGCGATGCCCTCCGCCGAGGCGCTCGCGATGGTCGTGCTCGAATCGTCGGGCACGCCGCTCGTGGCGTCGAACGCGGACCTCACGGGGGCGGGCGGCCTCGGCACCGATCTCGCAGCCCGGTTCCTGAACGGCCTCGCCGGTGCGGCGCAGCTGACGCTGCACGTGCGGCTGATCGAGGGCGAGGACACCGATCACGTGCTCGAGGCCATCTTCAAGGCGCTCGGTGTCGCACTCCGCCGCGCCGTCGCCGCCCCCGCAGCCCACTGACCGAGAGGAGATCCCGATGGAGAAGACCGTCGTCCGTACCGAGGCCGCACCGGCGCCCTTCCAGGGCGCTCCGTACAACCAGGCGATCGTGGCCGGAGACCTCGTCTTCGTGGCGGGCCAGCTGGGACTGAAGCCTGGCGACACGGCCGTCGCAGGCGACATCTCGACCCAGACGGAGCAGGCGCTGCGCAACCTCGGAGCGATCCTGGAAGCAGCAGGCTCCTCGCTCGACAACCTCGTCAAGACGAGCGTGTTCCTGCAGGATCTCGGCGACTTCGCCGCCATGAACGAGGTCTACGCACGGCACGTGGGCGACCGTCCGCCAGCACGCTCGACCTTCCAGGTCGCGAAGCTGCCCTCCGGCGCGCTCGTCGAGATCGAAGCCGTCGCACACCTGTAGGGGCGCGGCCCGCCTCACGCTCGCCCCGGCCCGGCCGGGGCGGCAGAATCGACTGATGCCCACCGCGATCCGCCGCTACGTTCGCTCGCTCGACCTCGACGCCTACGTCGTCGGCGGCGCCGTGCGCGACGAGCTGCTCGGGCTGTCGCACGCGGACGAGGACTTCCTCGTCCCGGGCGTCGACCACGACGGGTTGCGTGCTGCGCTCGAGCCGCACGGCCGCGTCGAGGAGATGGAGGTGCACGGCCAGCTCGTCGGCGTGCGCCTGCACCCGCACGACCGGCAGGTGCGGCTGCTGGCGCCTGCCGGGATCGAGCTGACGCCGCCGCGGGCGGAGCGGTCGACGGGCCCGGGCCACCGGGACTTTGCGATCGTCAGCGATGCGTCGATCGGGATCGAGGAGGACATGGCCCGGCGCGACTTCACGGTCAACGCGATGGCGATCCGGCTCGCCGACGGCGCCCTCGTCGATCCGTTCGGCGGTCTCGGCGACCTGGCGCGGCGGCGGCTGCGCACCGTCGGCCCCGGGAGCTTCGCCGAGGATCCGCTCCGGCTCGTGCGGGCCCTTCGCTTCGTCTCCCAGCTCGCGCTCGAGCCGACGGGCGAGACGCTGACCCAGATGCGCCTCGCAGCGGGAGGGCTCGACCATGTCTCGGCGGAGCGCATCGGCGGCGGCCTCGGCGCGGACGGGCTGGGGGAGCTGTCGAAGCTCCTGCTCGGCCGTGCCCCTGCGAAGGCGCTCCGCCTCGCCCGCGACACGGGCGTGCTCGTCCAGGTGATCCCGGAGTTCGCGCCGTCGTTCGGCTTCGAGCTGCTCTCGCAGCGCCAGCCGGCGCCGCTCGACGAGCACGTCTTCCGCGTCGTGCAGGCCGCCGCGGACGCCGGGGCGCCGCTCGCCGTCCGGCTCGCAGCGCTGCTTCACGATCTCGGCAAGCCGCTCGAGGAGGAGGGCGGGAGCCACGCAGAGCTCGGCGCGTCGATCGCGCGGCGCGTCACCGCCCGCCTGCGCTACCCGGTGCGGACGCAGCACCGCGTCGAGCACATCGTGCGCCACCACGCGTTCAGGCTCGACGGCCCGGTCGACGGCCGCGCGGCACGCCGGTTCCTCGCCGCGCACGGCGACGACCTCGCCTTCGACCTCGTCGCGCACAAGGAGGCCGATCTCGACGCCAAGGAGGTCGCGCCCGCCGAGCTTGCCACCGTCGCGCGCCTGCGAACGGAGCTCGAGCACGAGCGCGAGAGCGCCCACCGTCTCGGCGACCTGGCTGTCGGCGGCGACGACCTGAAGGAGCTCGGGCTGCGCGAGGGGCCCGAGCTCGGCCGCGTGCTTCGCCTCCTGCTCGACGCCGTCGTCGAGGAGCCGGCGCGGAACGACCGCGCCTGGTTGCTCGAACGTGCGGCGCGGGAGCTCGTGTGAACCCGGACGCCGTGCGGGAGGCGTACGCCTCCGTGCGGGCCGAGGCCGGACCCGGGGTGACCGTCGTCGCGGCCACGAAGTACGTGCCGCTCGAGCAGATGGACGTGCTGGTGGCAGCCGGGATCGAGGTGGTGGGGGAGAACCGGGCGCAGGATCTCGCCCGCAAGCACGCGATGTTCGGCGACGCCTTTCGCTGGCATTTCATCGGCGCCCTGCAGTCGAACAAGGTGAAGATCGTCAACGGCATCTGCGAGCTCGTGCACTCGCTCGACTCCGAGTCGGCCGCCCGGCGCCTCACCGTGCCGGCCCTGCTGGAGGTCAACCTCGCAGGGGAGGCGTCGAAGAGCGGCGTGGACGAGCGCGAGATCGAGGGGTACCTGGAGGGCTTCCCCTTCATCCGGGGGCTGATGACCATGCCTCCGTTCACCGACGACCCCGAGGCCAGCCGGCCGGCGTTCGCGCGGCTCGCCCGCCTGGCCCGCGAGCACGGGCTGGCCGAGCTCTCGATGGGCACCTCGCAGGACTGGCGGGTGGCGGTGGAGGAAGGGGCCACCCTGATCCGGGTCGGCAGCACGCTGTTCCGCTGAGGAATCGTCCTCCAGTCAGCCGGAGGCTTGATGTGGGTCAGAAGCACGTCTGGATGCGGCCCCGCACGCTGCGGCTGGCGTCCCCCGGGGACGGCGCCAAGGCCACCAGCCTTGTCACCGCCCCCGGCGAACACGCTCCTTGGTGCAGAACGGCCCCAGCGCACCCCTAACCCACATCAAACCTCTAGGATCCGTCCGTCATGGGATTGTCCGACGTCTGGAACCGCACGCTCGTCTACTTCGGCATCGCCGAGGACGAGGAGTGGGACGAGGACGGGCTCGCCACGCAGGAGGAGCTCGAGCGCGACTACCGTTCCCGCTCGAGCCGCCAGAACGTCCGCCGGCTGCCGCGCCGGCGCGAGCCGGACTCGTGGACCGACTCCGACAGCGTGAGCGACACCTCCGTGGCGCCGGCCGCGGTGGCGCCCTCGCGCTCGTCGCGCTCGCAGCGCCTGCGCGGCGTCGACACGGCGCGCGCCAGCGTGCATCTCGTCGTGCCCCGCAGCTTCAACGACGCGCAGCAGATCGCAGACCGCTTCAAGGATCAGGTGCCCGTGATCCTGAACCTGCAGAGCGCCGACAACGAGCTGTCCAAGCGCCTGATCGACTTCGCGAGCGGGCTCACCTACGCCCTGGACGGCAGCATGCAGCGGGTCGCGGACAAGGTGTTCCTGTTGACACCGCGGAACATCGAGGTCTCGGCGGAGGAGCGCGCGCGCATGCTCGATCCGGGCGGCTTCTTCAACCAGGCCTAGCGACAAAGGCCGCGGCAGCCCGCAGGAAGGCCTGCGGGGACGCAGAATGCTCACCCGTGGGCGATCTCAGCGCCATGTTCTCCTTGCTCGCCGATACGGCGTCGTCGCTGCAACGGTTCGTGGACGTGTTCTTTACCATCTACATTCTCTTGATCCTGGCGTACGTGCTCACGTCCTGGATTCGGCTGCCGCATTCGCTCAGCCCCGTGCAGCGCTTCCTGGACGACGTCTGCGGCCCGTTCCTGCGGCTGTTCCGCCGCGTTCTACCCACCCTCGGCCCGCTCGACCTCTCGCCGATCGTGGCCGTGTTCTCGCTCGTGATCGCCCAGCGGGTGCTGGTCAGCGTGATCGGGCGGCTGTTGTGAGAGCGAAGCCAAGGAGAAGGGAGTAGCCATGGCACTCACCCCCGTGGAGATCAGGCACCTGGAGCTCAAGCGCGGGCTCTTCGGGTACCGCACGTCGGTCGTGCACCGCATGATGGACGACATCGCCGAGAGCTTCGAGTCGGTGTGGAGGGAGCGCTCGCAGCTGGCCGAGCGCGTCGAGGAGCTCGAGACGGAGGTCTCCCGCCACGTCGAGCTGGAGGGCCTGCTGCGGTCGACGCTCGTCTCGGCCGAGCGCGCTGCGCAGGACATGAAGGAGGCGGCGCGCCGCGAAGCCGACGTGATCGTGACCGAGGCGAACGGCGAGGCGCGCAAGGTCCTGCGTGACGCGATCACGGAGAAGGAGTCGCTGATGGGCGAGGTGCGCCGGATCCAGGCGCTGCTGCGTTCGGCCCTCGACGTCGTGGAGGAGTCGCCCGGCGTGGAGGCGACACCCCACGCGGAGGCGACTCAGGCAGCCGGGCCGACCCCGCAGCCGGCGGTGGACGAGAGGACCGACCCGGGCCTGCGCAGACTCGCCTAGATCCCGAAGCCGCGTTCTCGAACGGGGCGCTCGCCGTCGCGACTATCCTTGGGGCGATGGAGCCCCGAACCGTTCGCCTGCGCCTGCGTGTCTCGCCCGGAGCGGGACGCGCCGCCGTGATCGGCCGCTACGGCGACGCCTGGAAGGTGCGCGTGACGGCGCCGCCCGAGCGGGGCCGCGCCAACAGCGACGTGGTCGGCCTGATCGCCGACTCGCTCGGGGTGCTGCGACCCGACGTTCGAGTCGTGGCGGGAGCGTCGTCGCGCGACAAGGTCGTGGAGCTCTCCGGCATGACCCTCGAGGAAGCGGAGCGGCGGCTCGCCGCCGCCGGGAAGGAGGAGGTGTGACGATCGATCTCGAGGCTCGGCGGGCGGAGCTCGTCTCCCTGCGCGAGCGGATCCTCGCTGCGGCGGAGCAAGTCGTCGCCGACGACGAGGAGACCGGTGAGATCACCACGGCCGCCGGCGATCAGCATCTCGCAGATCACGCGAGCGTCATCCTCGACCGGGAGGTCGACGAGACGCTGGAGGAGAACGCCGGCCACGTGATCGTGGAGATCGACGACGCGCTCGAGCGGATCGCTGCGGGAACGTACGGCCTCTGCGCGGCCTGCGGCACCCAGATTCCGGAGGAGCGGCTCGCTGCCGTGCCGTACGCCACCCTCTGCGTCGAGGACAAGCGGAAGACCGAACGCGGTTGAGCGACCAGGCGCAGACGGAGAGAGGCTCGCAGCACCTCGACATCCGGGTCGGGTCTGCGACGAACGCGCTGCAGCCGATCTCGAGCGCGGAGCGCCCGCTGGGGGCCGGCGCCGCGCAATGGCTCTCGCTGCTCGTCGTCGCCGGCGCTGCGGCCACCGCCGACCAGCTGACGAAGTGGGTCGTCTCCGGGCAGCTCCGGATCGGCGATGCGTTCGCCGTGCTGGGGCCCTTCAGCATTCACCACGTGCGCAACACGGGCATCGCCTTCGGGCTGTTCTCCGGCTCGACGACCGCCGTGATCGTCCTTACCGCAGCGGCGGTCGGCGGCATGCTCGTCTTCTTCGCCCGCGCCGCGCAGCGGCATCCGCTGCTGCCCGTGTCGCTCGGCCTCGTCATCGGGGGCAGTGTCTCGAACCTGATCGACCGCGTGCGGCTCGGCCACGTCACCGACTTCCTCGACTTCGACTACTGGCCGGCGTTCAATCTCGCGGACACGTTCATCGTGGTCGGCGTCGGGCTCCTCTTCGCCTCGCTCGTGGCGGCCGACCGCACGAGCCCTCGCGTTGGCACCGCTCCGCTTTCGCGCTTCTGAGCGCGAGGCGGGCGCACGGCTCGACCGTGTGCTCGCCGAACGACCGGAAATCGCCTCGCGTGCCCTGGCCGAGCGGCTGATCACCTCGGGGGACGCGCTCGTGGACGGTGAGCGGCGCCCCAAGAGCCACCGGCTCGGCGGCGGAGAGCAGATCGACGTGGAGGTGCCGGCGGCCCAGGCCCTCGTCCCCGAGGAGCTCGCGATCCCGGTGGTGTGGGAGGACGAGCACCTGCTCGTCGTGGACAAGCCTGCAGGTCTCGTCGTACACCCGTCGGGTGGGACGCGGACGGGTACGCTCGTCCACGGCCTGCTCGAGCTCGGAGCCGAGGGAGGAGACGACGAGGACCGGCCCGGGATCGTGCACCGGCTCGACAAGGACACGTCGGGCCTGCTCGTGGTGGCCCGCTCCAGCCTGGCGCACGAGCGGCTGCACGACCTGATTCGCGACCGGCAGGTGGAGCGGCGCTATCTCACCCTGGTCGTCGGCACGCCGGGCTCGCGCAGCGGCCGCATCGAGGCGCCTATCGGGCGTGACCGCAAGGACCGGTCGCGTCACTCGCTCGACACCGCGACGCCGCGCGACGCCGTCACGTGGTTCGACCTGCTCGAGCAACTGCGGGATCACGCGCTGCTCGAGGTGAGGCTGGAGACGGGTCGCACCCATCAGATCCGCGTCCACCTGCAGGCGATCGGGCTGCCCGTCGCGGGGGATCCCGTGTACGGGGCCCCCGGTGTCCTCGGCCTCGAGCGCCAGTTCCTGCATGCCCACCGGCTCCGCTTCACCCATCCCTTCACGGCCGAGGAGGTCGACGTGACCTCGCCGTTGCCGGCCGACCTCGAGGACGCGCTCCAGCGCGCCAGAAGCGCCGGCTAGTGCGGCGTCTCACAACGTTCGACCAGGATTCGTACGTTGTGAGACGCCGCACTCGATGCTCGTTGCACGGTGGCCGGCTGCTGCGCAGCTGACCGCCGTGATCCTGAAGGGGCGCGCTTCGCGCGCCCGGCGTCGCGTGCAACGTGATGAGAGGCCGAACTCGATCACGATCGGCGGCCGCTGCCGCTACGATGAGGCCCGTTCTCTTCCCGTCGACCCGGCGATCAGCGCCCGGGCGGCGGTGCCGCGTCCCTCCCCGACCGCGTCATGCGATCGCGGATCGGGACCGGTTCCGCCCAGGCCCGCCGGAGCAGTGCAGTGAAAAACCATCACGAAAGGGGCTGGTCCCGTTGGCAGTCGTCTCCATGAAGGAGTTGCTGGAGGCTGGAGTCCACTTCGGCCACCAGACGCGACGCTGGAACCCGAAGATGAAGCGGTTCATCTTCACAGAACGTGGCGGCATCTACATCATCGACCTGCAGAAGTCGCAGCAACTCGTGCAGGAAGCACACGACTTCGCGCGCAACATCGCCGAGCGCGGCGGCACGATCCTGTTCGTCGGCACGAAGAAGCAGGCGCAGAACGCGGTGCGTGACGAGGCCACGCGCGTCGGCATGCCGTATGTGGCGAACCGCTGGCTCGGCGGCCTGCTCACGAACTGGCGCACGATCACGGACCGGATCGTCTACCTGCACGACCTGCGCCGGCTCAAGACCGACGGACAGCTCGCGCTGCTCCCCGCGAAGGAGCGCATCGCGATGGAGGCAGAGCTCGAGAAGCTCGAGTCGAATCTCGGCGGCGTGGCGGAGATGCGCCGGCAGCCGGACGCGATCTTCATCGTCGACCTGAAGAAGGAGCAGCTCGCGGTGCGGGAGGCACAGCGGCTCAAGCTGCCGGTGATCGCGCTCGTCGATACGAACTGCGACCCCGACGAGGCCGACTACGTGATCCCGGGCAACGACGACGCGATCCGCTCGTGCTCCCTGATCGTGCGGGCGATCGCGGACGGGATCGCGGCCGGCCAGAGCAAGGTCTCGGCCAGGGACTTCGCCGCCGCCGCAGAGGCTGCGGCGGCAGCAGAGGCCGCAGAGGCTGCGGCAGCCGCCGAGGCCGCGGCAGCGCCGGAGGAGCCCACGGGCGCCGGCACGGAGGCGACCGCAGAGGAGCATCCCGTTCCCGCTGCTCCGCCCGTGGCGCCAGAGCCGGCTCCGGCAGCGGAGGCAGCGGCGAGCGAGACGCCGGCCGCGACGGCACCGGTCGAGGAGGCGCCCGTCGAGGTCGCAGCCGAGGAGACGGTCGCCGCAGCGGCGCCGGGGGACGAGAAGGAGGAAGCGTGACCGAGATCAGCGCGAGCCTCGTCAAGGAGCTCCGCGACCTCACCGGCGCGGGCATGATGGACTGCAAGCGGACGCTGCAGGAGACGGACGGCGACATCGAGGCAGCCCGCACGCTGCTGCGCGAGAAGGGCCTCGCCTCCGCGAGCAAGCGCGCCGATCGTGCCACCACCGAGGGTCGCGTCGGCGTCATCGTCGAGGGCGCCATCGGCTCGATCGTGGGCGTCGGCTGCGAGACCGAGCCCGTCTCGAAGAACGACGCGTTCCAGGCGTTCTGCGAGAAGGTGCTGCGCACGCTGCATGCCGACGGCGTCGAGGCGCTGGAGGCGCTCGCTGCGGAGCGGCTCGAGCTGATGGGCAAGCTCGGTGAGAACATCGTCGTGACCGGTGCCACCCGCTTCGACGACGGTGGGACCGTGGCCGCCTACGTGCACCCTCCCGCGCACAAGATCGGCGTTCTCGTCGATCTCGCCGGCGGGAGCGAGGAGCTCGGACGCCAGCTCGCGATGCACATCTCGTTCGCCGCACCGGAGTGGACGACGCGGGACGACGTCCCGCCGGAGACGGTCGAGGCGGAGCGCCACATCTACCTCAACTCGGACGAGGTGCTTTCCAAGCCGGAGGCGGCGCGTGAGAAGATCGTGGAAGGCATGCTCGGCAAGCGCTTCTTCGCGGCGTCGCCCGGCGGCGTCCTCGTCGACCAGGCGTGGATCCACGACGCGTCGAAATCGGTCGGCCAGGTCCTGCAGGAGTCCGGCGCGTCCGTGAAGGGCTTCAAGCGGGTCTCGGTCGCGGGCTCGTGAGCGTGCAGCCGGAGGAGGCGGTGGAGCGCGGGCGTGACGGCGCCGCTCCGCCCTTCCGCCGCGTCCTGCTGAAGCTGTCCGGCGAGAGCCTGATGGGCGATCGCGAGTACGGGGTCGACCCCGGCACGGTCGGCGCCATCGCGCGAGAGGTCGTCGCCGTTCACGGCGGCGGCACGGAGCTCGCGATCGTCGTCGGCGGCGGCAACTTCTACCGTGGCATGGCCGTCGCGGCAGAGGGCATGGACCGCGCCACGGCGGACTACGCCGGCATGCTCGCGACCCTGCTCAACGCGCTGGCCTTGCAGGACGCGCTCGAGCGGCTCGGCGCCCAGACCCGCGTGCAATCCGCGATCGCCGTATCCGAGGTGGCCGAGCCGTACATTCGCCGGCGTGCCATGCGCCACCTGGAGAAGGGCCGCATCGTGATCTTCGCCGCGGGCACCGGCAACCCGTTCTTCACGACCGACACCGCCGCCGCCCTGCGGGCGCTCGAGATCGGCGCGGAGGCGATCCTGATGGCGAAGAACGGCGTGCAGGGCGTCTACGACGGCGACCCGCGCACCGACCCGTCGGCCCTCTTCCTGCCCGAGCTGACGCACCTGGAGGCGATCGAGCGCGGGCTGAAGGTGATGGACACGACGGCGCTGTCCCTGTGCATGGACAATCACCTGCCGATCCATGTGTTCGAGCTGGCAGAAGGGAACATCGTCCGCATCGCCGGCGGCGAGCGGATCGGAACGATCGTGGCGACGTCGAAGGAGGGCTGAATGGGAGCGATCGAGGACTTCCTCGCCAACTGCGAGGTGCGAATGGACAAGTCGATCGAGTCGACGCGCGCGGAGTTCAACAGCGTGCGCACCGGCCGCGCCTCGGCGGCGCTGCTCGACCGCATCACGATCGACTACTACGGGACGACCACGCCGCTCAGCAACATGGCATCGATCTCCGTGCCCGAGGCCCGGCTGCTCTCGATCCAGCCGTACGACGCGTCGCAGATCAAGGCGATCGAGAAGGCGCTGCTCGAATCGGATCTGGGGCTGACCCCGTCGAACGACGGGAAGCTGATCCGGCTGCCCATCCCGCAGCTGACGGAGGAGCGCCGCAAGGAGCTCGTCAAGGTCGTCCGGCGCCTGGCCGAAGAGGGCAGGATCGCGACCCGGAACGTGCGCCGCGACGTGATGAAGCACCTCGAGGAGCTCGTCCGCAACGGCGAAGTCGGCGACGACGAGGAGCGCCGGGCGGAGGCCCAGGTACAGAAGCTGACCGACGACCACGTCAAGCGGATCGACGAGCTCCTGAAGCACAAGGAAGCCGAGATCATGGAGGTGTGACCGCCCACGCGGTCGAGCCTCTAGCGATGGACCGACGCCGTCCCATCTGCGTGCGCCCACCTCACCTGGATGGTGTGCTGCATGCCGTCTTCGTCCCGAGCTAGCGATGCTCGGGGCGAAGCCCTGAGCATCGCTGTGATCATGGACGGCAACGGCCGTTGGGCAGAGTCCCACGGCCTGCCGGTGGCCGACGGCCATCGCGAAGGCACCCGCGCGCTCCGCCGCACCGTCGAGGCGGCGATCGACCTGGGCGTCCGCTCGCTCGTCGTCTACGCGTTCTCGACCGAGAACTGGTCGCGGCCCGCCGACGAGGTGGCCACGCTGATGGAGATCCTCGAGGAGACGATCGACCGCGAGCTGCCCGATCTCGCGCAGCAGGGCGTGCGGACACGGTTCATCGGCCGCCGCGATCGCGTCCCCGAGGCACTGCGGGCGAAGATGGCGCAGCTCGAGGCGGAGACCGAGCGTCGCGACACGCTGCTCCTGTGGATCGCGTTCGACTACGGCGGGCGGGCGGAGCTGGTCGAGGCGGCACAGCGAATCGTGAGCGACGGGCTCGCACCTACCGACGTCGACGAGGACGCGATCGCCGAGCGCCTGTACGCGCCTGCATTGCCCGAGCTCGACCTCCTGATCCGCACCTCCGGCGAGCTCCGGCTCTCGAACTTCATGCTGTGGGAGGCCGCCTACGCGGAGCTCGTCTTCACGGAGACGCTCTGGCCGGATTTCGGGGCGGACGACCTGCGCGACGCGCTCGCGGAGTATGCGAGCCGGCAGCGGCGGTTCGGCGCCCGGTGAGCGCCTTCTGGTCGCGCATCGCGGTGACGGCCGTGCTGCTACCGCTCGTGCTCGGGGTCGTGTGGCTCGGCGGCTGGTGGCTGTTCGCGCTCGCGCTCGCGGGCGGGCTCCTGGCGCTGCACGAGCTGTACGTGATGGGGCGGGGCCTGCATCCTCTCGTGCTCGGTGGCTTCGTCGGGCTCGTGCTGACGCTCGTGGGCGCACAGACGGGCGGGATGACGTGGATGACCGGCGGGCTCTTCTCGGCGGTGCTCGTGGCGTTCGTCGTCTTCGGGTTCTCCGACGCACGCCCGTCCGCCGCCGCCGCGATCTCGCTGACGCTGCTCGGGGTCGTGTGGGTGGGCGGCGGCCTCGGCAGCCTGCTGCTCCTGCGGGACATCCCCGGAGACGGGCGCCTCGTGATCTTCACGGTGCTGCTGACGGTGTTCGCCGACGACACCGCCGCGTTCTTCGTCGGCCGCCTGGTGGGGCGCCACAAGCTGGCGCCGAGGATCTCGCCCGGCAAGACGTGGGAGGGCTTCGTCGCCGGGACGATCGTCGCAACCGCCGTGTCCTTCTTCGCCATGTACGACCAGGGCTTCCTCTCCAACTGGGAGGCTGTCCTGCTCGGCGCCGGCATCGCATTCGCAGCGACGCTCGGCGACCTGTTCGAGAGCGCCATCAAGCGCGACCTCGGTGTCAAGGACTCGGGCAGGCTGCTCGCCGGGCACGGGGGCGTGCTCGACCGGGTCGACTCGCTGTTGTGGGCAGGCCCCGCGGCGTTCTACCTCGTGCTCGCACTCGCATGAGCCGCTCCCGAGCGGCCGGCGGCGCGGGCGCGGTCCTGACAGGCATTGTGTGCACGTGAAGCGGGTGGCACTCCTGGGCGCGACGGGCTCGATCGGGCGCCAGGCGCTCGAGATCGTCGAGCGCAACCCGGCGCTCGAGCTGTGTGGCCTGCAGTCCGGCTCCACGCCGCTCGACGCGCTCGCGGCCGCACACGGGGTCGACCACGTCCAGGTGGGCGGTGACGCCACGCTGTTGCTGGAAGCCTGCGAGCCGGACGTGGTGCTGAATGCGATCGTCGGTTTCGCGGGAGTGCGTGCCACGCTGTGGGCGCTCGAGCGCGGCGTCACGCTGGCGCTCGCGAACAAAGAGAGCCTCGTCGCAGCCGGGGAGCTCGCCGTCGCGGCAGGTGCGCGTGGGGGAGGGCTGTTGCTTCCCGTGGACAGCGAGCACTCGGCCCTCTTCCAGTGCCTCGAAGGGCGCGCGCCCGACACGGTCGAGTCGCTCGTGCTGACGGCTTCGGGCGGGCCGTTCCGCGGCCGCGGCCGCGCCGACCTGGCCGGTGTGACGCCGGCGGAGGCGCTCGCACATCCAACGTGGCGGATGGGACGTAAGATCACCGTGGACTCCGCCACGCTCGCCAACAAGGGCCTCGAGCTGATCGAGGCGCACTGGCTCTTCGGGCTCCCCTACGAGCAGATCGAGGTCGTCGTCCACCCGACCTCCGTCGTGCATTCGCTCGTGCGCCTGCGGGACGGCGCGCTGCTTGCGCACCTCGGGCACCCGGACATGCGCGTCCCGATCTCGTTCGCCCTCACCTACCCGGAACGTGCCGCCACCCCCGCGCAGCGGCTCGACCTGGCCGCGGGCATCGAGCTCCGCTTCGAGGCGCCGGATCTCGATGCGTTCCCGCTGCTCGGTCTCGCGCGGCGGGCCGGGGAGCAGGGGGGCACGTTCCCGTGCGCGTACAACGCGGCCAACGAGGTGGCCGTGGCGGCGTTTCTCGACGGCCGGATCGGCTTTCTCGACATCGCCGCGACAGTGGACGACGCGCTCGGCGCGGTCGAAGGCTCGCCGGCACGCGACCTCGACGACCTCGTCGAGGCGGACGCGGCGGCGCGACGGGCGGCGGAGCGGAGGCTCGTGCCGGCATGACCATCGTCGTCTCCCTCGTCGGGCTCGGCCTGCTCATCTTCATCCACGAGCTCGGTCATTTCGGCGTGTCGCTGGCGCTGCGCATGCGGCCGCGCAAGTTCTACGTCGGCTTCCCGCCGGCGATCTGGAAGACGAGCCGCAAGGGGATCGAGTACGGCGTCGGCGCGATCCCGCTCGGCGGCTTCGTGAAGATCCCGGGGATGCACCGGCCGGCGCCGGCGGACGTCGATCATCCGTTCGTGGGCGCGATCGAGGAGGCGCCGGACCTGGCGCCCCCCGCCGACAGGCTGCGCCGTGCCCTGGGCTCCGGCGACCACGACGCGGCACGCGACGCGCTCGAGACGCTCTCGCAGCTGGTCTCCTCCGCGCCCCTGTCGGAGCACGCGGCCAAGGCTGCCGAGCGCGGGCTCGGCGATCTCGACGACGCACTGGGGCCGGACGCCTACTGGCGGGCAAAGACGTGGAAGCGCGTGCTCGTCATCTTCGCCGGCCCGGCGGCGAACATCGTGCTCGCGCTCGCTCTCTTCGCCGGGCTGTTCATGACGTCGGGCGGCAAGGCGACGACGACGGTCGACTCCGTCTCGCCGGGCACGCCTGCGCTGACGATGGGGCTCGCGGCAGGCGATCGCATCGTCTCGATCGACGGCGCACCCGTCGGGCCGGAGGACGTCTCCCGCACGATCTCCACGTCGGACGGGAAGCCGCTGACGCTCGTCGTCCTGCGGGACGGACGGCGCGTCACACTCGGGCCGACGGCGGCCAGGCAGAGCGACGGGGTCTACCGGCTCGGCTTCGTCTTGCGCGGGAAGGGACTACCGCCACCGGAAGCGGTGAAGGAGTCCTTCCGGGTGACGGGGGTCGTCACGGGCGAGATCGTGCGCTCGCTCGGACGACTCGTCACGGGAGACGGGCGGAAGGACATCTCGAGCCCGGTCGGGATCGTGCAGGGCTCCTCCGACGCAGCCAAGGCAGGGACGAGCAACTTCCTGTGGGTGCTCGGGCTGATCTCCCTCTCGATCGCGCTCCTCAACCTGCTGCCGCTGCTGCCCCTCGACGGGGGGCACATCGCCGTCGCGGTCGTGGAGGGCATCCGCGGGAAGGCGCTCCGGCGCGAGATCTACGAGCGCGTCTCCATCGTGGGCATCGGGCTCGTGCTGGTGCTCTTCTTCATCGGGCTCACGAACGACATCGGCCGCCTCTCCTAGCGGCGAAGCCTTTCCTCGTCCTCACGGGTCGGGGAAGGCGTCCGGGAGGGCCACCGTGGCGTCGAGACGCCGGTGGTACTCGGCGCGTGTGATCTCGACGGCCCCGAGCGAGGCGAGGTGTGGCGTCTGCCACTGCACGTCGAGCAGGCGCCGGCCGGCGTCGCCCGCGGCCCGCAGGAGCCCGACGAGGCCGAGCAGCGCCACCTTGGATGCGTCCCTGCGCCGGTGGAACTTCGACTCGGCGGCGAAGAGGCCGCCGCAGGCGACACCGTAGAGGCCACCCTGGAGCCCGTCTGCGTCCCACGCTTCGACGGAATGCGCGAACCCGAGCCGGTGCAGCTCGGAGTAGGCGGCGACGAACGACTCGTCGATCCAGCCACCCGGCCGCGAGGGTTCGGCACAGGCCCGAACCACCTCCTCGAAGGACGTGTCCACGCGCAGCTCGAACCGACGTGCGGAACGGCGCAGGGAACGGGGCACGTGGAAGCCGTCGAGCGGGATCACGGCACGCGCCGGCGGCGACCACCAGACGAGCCGACCCTCCACGCGCATGGGGAACAGGCCCAGCCGGTAGGCGGAGAGCAGCGTCCCCGGCTCGAGGTCGGCGCCGACCGCCCACACGTCGTGGGGGTGGTCGTCGGGCGGGCGCTCCAGCACCCAGCGCGTGGGCGGCGGCTCGGCGGGCACGCCTCCGAGTGTGCCTACGGCTCCCGCGGGCGGGGGAAGGCCGTCTTTACACTGGCAGGGATGTCGAGCGTGAAGCAGATCCGGGTCGGCGGGGTCGCGATCGGCGGCGGCGCCCCCGTCGTCGTGCAGTCGATGACCCTGACGAAAACGCACGACGTGGAGGCGACGACCGCTCAGATCGCGGCGCTCGCCTCCGCCGGCTGCGAGGTCGTGCGCTGCGCCGTCCCGAAGACGGAGGACGCGGTTGCGCTGCAGAAGATCGTGCGGCTGTCGCCGCTCCCGGTGATCGCGGACATCCATTTCAACGCGTCGCTCGCGCTGAAGGCGATCGAAGCAGGGGTGGCGGCGGTGCGGATCAACCCGGGCAACATCGGCGGGCCCGACAAGGTGGCGCTGGTCGTCAACGCCGCCAAGCAGGCCGGGATCGCGATGCGGATCGGCGCCAACTCGGGGTCGCTGCCGGAGCACCTGCAGGAGCTCGCCCGTAAGGATCAGGCCGAGGCGCTCGTAGCAGCCGCGCTCGAGGAGGTGGAGCTGCTCGAGAAGCTCGACTACCGCGAGTTCAAGATCTCGGTCAAGGCGACCCACGTGCCGACGATGATCCGCGCCTACCGCATGCTTGCGGCGAAGGTCCCCTACCCGCTTCATCTCGGCGTCACCGAGGCGGGCACGCCGTTCGCTGGCACGATCAAGAGCGCCGTCGGGATCGGCTCCCTGCTCGCCGACGGCATCGGCGACACGTTCCGCGTCTCGCTGACGGCCGACCCGGTCAAGGAGGTGGAGGTCGCCTGGGAGATCCTGAAGGCGCTCGGCCTCCGCGAGCGTGGCCCCGTCATGATCGCCTGCCCGTCCTGCGGACGTGACAACGTCGGCGTCGAGAGCCTCGCCGTCGTCGTCGAGGAGCGTCTGCGGGAGTACCCGGACGCGTTCGAGGTGGCCGTGATGGGCTGCGCCGTGAACGGCCCCGGCGAGGCGGGCGACGCCGACTTCGGCATCGCGGGCGGCCGGGACGTCGGCTTCATCTACGCGCACGGGCGCGTCCTGAAGAAGGTCTCGTCGGACATCCTGATCGACGAGCTCTTCCACGAGATCGACCGCTGGATCGAGGCCGGCATGCCCCGTCCCAAGCGCCTGAAGATGGCGAAGCCGGCCGCGCTCGCGATGGCGGAGGCTTCGTTGATCCCGCTGGACTGAGCCGGGCCGCCAAGAGCAGGCCTCGCCTCGACGTTTCTGTTCTGGACAACGAACCGCGGCAACAGCAGCGGGCCTCGACTACCCTGTGACGCTGATGGTGAGACGACAGTCAGCCCTGTTCCAGCCGACGCTGCGCGAGGCGCCGAGCGACGCCGAGGCCGTGAGCCACAAGCTGCTCGTGCGCGGCGGCTACATCCGCCAGGTGAGTGCCGGCGTGTGGACGTTCCTGCCGCTCGGGTGGGCCGTGCACCAGAAGGTCGTGCAGGTGATCCGCGAGGAGATCGACGCGATCGGGGGGCAGGAGATGCTCTGCCCGGTGCTGACGCCGTTCGAGCTGTGGCAGCAGACGGGCCGGGACTACATCCAGGAGCTCTTCCGCCTGCAGGACCGGAACGGGCGCGAGTTCGTGCTGCCGATGACGCACGAGGAGACGTTCACGTTCCACGCCAGGGAGCTGCAGAGCTACCGGCAGCTGCCGCAGATCCTCTACCACTTCTCCGTCAAGGAGCGCGACGAGCCGCGGCCACGCGGCGGCCTCTTGCGGGTGCGCGAGTTCATCATGAAGGACTCGTACTCGTTCGACCGTGACGAGGAGGGGCTCGCCCGGGCGTTCGACGCCCACCGGGGAGCGTACGAGCGGATCTTCGAGCGCTGCGGGATCGAGGCGGTCGGCGTCGAGGCGGAGCCCGGGATGATGGGGGGGAGCGAGTCGTTCGACTTCCTCGCGCCCTCCGGCTCCGGCGAGAACACGCTCGTCACCTGCGAGCGCGGCGATTTCGCCGCCGACCTCGAGGTGGCCCGTGGCGTGCCGCGGGCTCCTGCGTTCCCCGAAGCTCTCGCCGGCCCCGAGGAGGTCGAGACGCCGAACGTGGCGACGATCGAGGCGCTCGCGGAGCTGCTCGGGATCGACGCTGCGGCGACGTCGAAGGCGATGCCGGTGACGAAGGACGACGGCACGGTGGTGCTGGCGCTCGTGCGCGGTGACGACCGGCTGGAGCCGAACAAGCTCGCCGCCGCGCTCGGTATGCCCTCGCGGCCCGCTACGGACGAGGAGATCCGTGCCGCGTTCGGCGCGTCGGGCGGGTCGCTCGGCCCGGTCGGCTTCGCCGGCGAGATCGTGGCAGACGAGGCGCTGCGGGAGGGCCAGTTCGTGGCCGGCGCAAACCGGGACGGCTGGCACCTGCGCGGCGTTGCGGCAGGGCGCGACTACGCGCCGCGCTTCGCCGACCTGCGGGAGTCGAAGGACGGAGACACGTGCCCGCATTGCGGCGGGCGCCTGCGCTTCGAGACCGCGATCGAGGTGGGGCACATCTTCAAGCTGGGCACCCGCTACTCGGCGCCGCTCGGCGCGACCTTCCTCGACGAGGAGGGGTCGGAACGGCCGCTCGTGATGGGGAGCTACGGCATCGGGCCGGGCCGCGTGATGGCTGCCGCCGTGGAGCAGAGCCACGACGACCTCGGCATCGTGTGGCCGCCGTCGCTTGCCCCCTACGACGTGCACGTGCTGGCGCTGCACGCCGGCGCACCCGAGGTGCTGGAGCGGGCCGTCGAGGTCTCCGAGGCGCTCTCGGGCGCCGGCCTGGCGGTGCTGCTCGACGACCGCGACCAGCGGCCCGGCGAGAAGTTCGCCGACGCCGATCTGCTCGGGATGCCGGTGCGCCTGACGGTGGGGAAGAAGACGCTCGAGGACGCCGCGGTCGACGTGCGGGTGCGCGCGACGGGCGCAGACGAGCGCATTCCGGCCGGATCCGTGATTACATGGGTGCAGGAGC
>Ga0209797_10000515_pt1 | contig 19425 bp, 18 predicted proteins | sample DOMMetBare3Fresh_2_FD_187472 | JGI IMG/M metagenome (GOLD analysis project Ga0209797, IMG submission 187472) | Wetland sediment microbial communities from St. Louis River estuary, USA, under dissolved organic matter induced mercury methylation -... | ecosystem: Environmental > Aquatic >... | reverse complement strand
AACGGGCCGTTGCGCAAGCGCCATCGACGACCGTCCCGGATCACCAGCCGGCTCTCGACATCGTCGCGCGCCGCAAGGGCGAACAGTGCCTGGCGATCGGCCAGCAGCGTCACCGCACTCACCGCCTGCCGCACGAGCAGCGGCTTCTTCTGCCAGTGGCGTCGCATGAAGCGCGCCGGCGACAGGCCACCCAGCAACTGCAGCGGTGCGTCGACGTCGATCATGGCGCCATTGTCGCGCTGTGCCATCATGACGCGATGCAGATCCACAAGCCCTGCGTCGTGTCGCTGACCTGGAAGCTTTCGGATGCGCACGGCGCACCGATCGACGACCTGGACGAGCCGGTCGAGTTCTTCTACGGCGGCGACGATCTGCTGGCCAAGGTCGAGGAAGCGCTGGAAGGCCAGGTGGTCGGTTTCGAGGCGCACCTGCATCTCGAACCCGAACATGCGTTCGGCGAGTACGACAGCCACCTCGTGTGCTTCGAGGACCGGGCTCTGTTCCCGCCGCAGGTGCAGGCGGGCATGCGCTTCGAGGGCCTGCCCGAGGGTGCGACGACGCGCGACGTGCCGGCCGACATCGTCTACACGGTCACCGAGGTCTATGCGTCGCACGTCGTGCTCGACGGCAACCACCCGTTGGCGGGCATGGCGCTGCGCCTGCACCTGACGGTCCGCGACGTGCGCGCGGCCAGCGCCGAGGAGATCGAGGCCGGCAGCGTCGGCAGCCCGGCGATCGAGGTTGCCGACGTGATGCCCGCGCCCGACCGCCTGCAATAGGCCGCGCGCTCAGCGTTTGCCGGTCGAGCCGAAGCCGCCCTCGCCGCGCGAGGAGGCCTGGAAGTCGTCGACTCGGCGAAACGCCGCCTGCACCACCGGCACGATCACCATCTGAGCGATGCGCTCCATCGGCTCGATCGTGAACGGCGCAGCGCCGCGGTTCCAGCAGCTGACCATCAGCGGACCCTGGTAGTCGCTGTCGATCAGGCCCACGAGGTTGCCGAGCACGATGCCGTTCTTGTGGCCCAGGCCCGAGCGCGGCAGCAGCATCGCGGCGAGGCCGGGGTCGCCGATGTGGATCGCCAGGCCGGTCGGAATCAGCTGCGCCTGCCCCGGCGCGAGCGCGAGCGGTACGTCGAGTGCGGCACGCAGGTCCAGCCCGGCGCTGCCGGGCGTGGCGTAGGCCGGAAGGTGCTCGGCCATGCGCGGATCGAGCACGCGGACATCGATGACGGTCATTTGGCTCGAGGCAGTCGTTGCGCGATCTCGGCCACCAACTGGCGTGCGAGCGTGAGCTTGTCGGCGTGCGGCAGTGCTCGCGTGCCCTGGGCATCGACCAGCAGCAGCGCGTTGTCGTCGCGGCCGAACGTCGCCGGGCCCAGGTTGCCGACGATCAGCGGCACCTTCTTCTTCTCGAGTTTGGCGCGCGCATGCTGCTCCACGTCGTGGCTCTCGGCCGCGAAGCCGACGCAGTAGGGGCGCTGCGGCAATGCAGCGACCGCAGCGAGGATGTCGGGGTTCTCGACCAGTGCGAGCGTCGGCGCGCCCTGCCCGGCCACCTTCTTGATCTTCTGATCGACCGCGCCGGTTGGCCTCCAGTCGGCCACCGCCGCGGTGGCGATGAACACCTCGTTGGATGCCGCCAACGGCAGGACCGCGTCGTGCATCTGCCGCGCGCTGCGCACGTCGATGCGCGTCACGCCCATCGGCGTGGCCAGTGCCACTGGACCGGCCACCAGCGTGACCGCGGCACCGGCCTCGGCGGCCGCGCGCGCGATCGCAAAGCCCATCTTGCCGCTCGACAGGTTGGTGATGCCGCGCACCGGGTCGATCGCCTCGTAGGTGGGCCCGGCGGTCACCAGCACGCGCCGGCCCGCCAGCCGCTTGGGCTGGAAGAAGGCGATCACCGCGTCGCGCAGTTCCCCGGCTTCGAGCATGCGGCCGTCGCCGACCTCGCCGCAGGCCTGGTCGCCCGAGGCGGGTCCCAGCACCGTGGCACCGTCGGCCACGATCTGCGCCACGTTGCGCCGCGTGGCCGGATGCGCCCACATCTCGCGATTCATTGCCGGCGCGACGAGCAGCGCGCACTTTTCGATCGGTCGCGCTACGCACAGCAGGCTCAGCAGGTCGTCGGCACGGCCCTGCGCCAGTTTGGCGATGAAGTCAGCGCTGGCGGGAGCCACCAGCACCGCATCGGCCTCGCGCGTGAGGTTGATGTGCGCCATCGCGTTATCGGGCCGCGCATCCCAGGTGCTGCCGTACACGGGCCGGTTGGACAGCGCCTGCATCGTCACCGCGGTGATGAAATGCTCGGCGCCCTCGGTCATCACCACCTGCACCGTGGCGCCGGCCTTGACAAGTTCGCGCGCGAGGTCGGCCGCCTTGTAGCAGGCGATGCCGCCGGTCAGGCCGAGGACGATATGCCTGCCTTGCATGTCGGGCATTGCGCTCATGGTGTGCACTCTAGCAGGGGGCGTCATAGCATTGGCTACTGCCACGTCGGACAACGCTGATGGACGCCCTGCTCCTGGCCCGCATGCAATTCGCGGCGAACATCACCTTCCACATCCTGTTCCCGACGATCAGCATCGCGCTGGGTTGGACGCTGCTGTTCTTTCGCTGGCGCTGGCTGAAGACCCAGCAAGACGCCTGGCTGGTGGCCTACCGGTTCTGGACCAAGGTCTTCGCGCTGACATTCGCGCTCGGCGTCGTCAGTGGCATCACGATGAGCTTCCAGTTCGGCACCAACTGGCCGGGTTTCATGGAGCGCGTGGGCAACATCGCCGGCCCGCTGCTCGGCTACGAGGTCCTGACCGCGTTCTTCCTCGAAGCCGGCTTCCTCGGCATCATGCTCTTCGGGCATGGCCGCGTCAGCGAGCGGGTGCACCTGATGGCGACCTTCCTGGTCGCCTTCGGCACCACGGTCAGTGCGTTCTGGATCCTGGTCCTGAACTCGTGGATGCAGACCCCTGCCGGCCACGTGATCCGCGACGGCGAGTTCTTCGTCGGTTCCTGGCCGCAGATCCTGTTCAACCCGTCGTTTCCGTATCGCTTCGCGCACATGCTGCTGGCCTCGACGCTGACGGTGTGTTTCCTGATGGCCGGTCTGGCGGCGTGGCAGCAACTCAAGCACAGAGCCAACGCCTCGACGCCGAAGGTGCTGCGCGTCGCGATCACGCTGGCCGCGCTCGTGATCCCGCTGCAGATCGCGGTCGGCGATCTGCATGGGCTCAACACGCTCGAGCACCAGCCGCAGAAGATCGCGGCGATGGAAGGCATCTGGAAGACCGAACGCGCAGCGCCCTTGCGGCTGTTCGCGTGGCCGGACGCGGCGAGCCAGTCCAACCTGTACGAGATCACGGTGCCCCGGCTCGCCAGCCTGATTCTCAAGCACGACGCCGACGCGCAACTGCTGGGCATTGACGCCTTCCCCGACGCGCACCCGCCGGTGGCACCGTTGTTCTGGGCCTTTCGCGTGATGGTCGGCATGGGCGTGCTGATGCTCGCCGTGAGCTGGACGAGTTGGTGGCTGCTGCGCAGGCAGGGATGGGACCTGACGCACGCGCCACGGCCGCTGCTGTGGCTGCTGGCGGCGATGACCTTCTCCGGCTGGGTCGCCACAGTGGCCGGTTGGTACGTCACCGAGATCGGCCGCCAGCCCTTCATCGTGTTCGGCCTGCTGCGCACCGCCGACGTGGCCTCGAAGGTGCCTGCGCCGATGATCGCGGCCACGCTGGCGATGTACGTCACGCTCTACCTGGCGCTGATCGTGGCCTACATCAGCGTGCTGAAGTACATGGCCGAAAAACCGCCAACCGAGCCGGCACTCGTACCGACCCCGGAACCCCGAGCGCAACCCGCATGAACTGGTCCCAGGCGTTGCCGATCGTCTTCCTCGGACTGATGGGGCTGGCGATGTTCGTCTACGTCGTTCTCGACGGCTTCGATCTCGGCGTGGGCATGCTGCTGCCGCGCGCCAGCGACACCGACAAGGACCTGATGATTTCGTCGATCGGCCCGTTCTGGGACGCCAACGAGACCTGGTTGGTGCTCGGCATCGGCATCCTGCTGATCGCCTTCCCGAAGGCGCATGGCATCGTGATGACGGCGCTGTACCTGCCGATCGCGCTGATGCTGGTCGGCCTCATCCTGCGTGGCGTGGCCTTCGACTTCCGGGTCAAGGCGCAGGCCAGCCACAAGCCACTGTGGAACGCAGCCTTCTTCGCCGGTTCGATGCTCGCCTCGCTGGCGCAGGGCTGGATGCTCGGGCGTTACATCACCGGCTTCGCGAGCGGCGAACCCTACCTCTACTTTGCCGGAGCGATCGCGCTGTGCCTGCCCGCGGCCTATACCCTGGTCGGCGCCGCGTGGCTGGTCATGAAGACCGAGGGCACGCTGCAGCAGGTCGCCGTGCGATGGGCGCAGCAGGCCTGGCTGCCGGTCGTGCTGGGCATGGCGCTGATCTCGCTGGCCACGCCGATGATCAGCCAGACCGTGTTCGACCGCTGGTTCGCGTTTCCGCAGCTGATTGCCCTGTCGGTCATTCCCCTCGTCTGCGCCGTCTGCCTCGGCGGCATGCTGGCGGTGCTGCGTTCCCCGCAGGTGTTCGGGCCGCTGTGCTGGCTGCCGTTCGCCTTCGTCGTCACCGTGTTCACGCTCGGCGGCGTCGGGCTCGCATACAGCCTGTACCCCTACGTGATCATCGATCGCATGACGATCTGGCAGGCCGCCAGTGCCACCGAATCGCTGGCCGTGATCCTGATCGGCTGCGCGGTCAGCGTGCCGGCGATCGCCGCCTACACGCTGTTCGCCTACCGGGTGTTCTGGGGCAAGGCGCGCGAGCTGACGTACGCCTGAGCGGCGCAGCTCAACCCAGGCGCGGCGGATTCGGATGCAGCCGCGCCATCGCCAGCGCGTCGACATAGACGCCGTCTCTCAGCGCGAAGGCACGATGCACGCCTTCGTCCACGAAGCCGAACTTTCGGTACAGCGCGATCGCCGTGTCGTTGTCGGTGTAGACCGTCAACTCCAGGCGCAGCAGCTGGACCCAGTTGTCGGCCCAGTCGATCAGTGCCGCCAGCAGCGCCGTGCCCACGCCCTGGCGCTGTGCCTCTGGAGCGACGGCCATGCCGATACCGGCCGCGTGGCGGCGCCGTACATGCGCCAGCGGATGCACGCCGGCGTTGCCCACCACCCGGCCGCCGCGCTCGGCAACGACGAACAATTCGGCCGCGGTCGGCCCGACCGGCATCTCCTCGATGCGCTTGCGCCAAAACGCCTCGGTGGGATACGGCACCTGCAGCAGACCCGGCAGCACCGCCGCGTCGCCCATCGTCGCCATGATCGCCGCCGCATCGTCGACGCGCGGACGACGGATGACGATCGGCGCCGCGGCGTCAGGCACGTTCGTCCACCCACGCCGCCACTGACGCGAGCGCCTGGGGCAGCGCCGCGGCGTCCGTGCCACCGGCCATCGCCAGGTCGGGCTTGCCGCCGCCCTTGCCGCCGACCTGCTGCGCGACGAAGTTCACCAGCTCGCCGGCCTTCACGCGGCCAACGGCGTCGGGCGTCACGCCGGCAGCCAGTTGCACCTTGCCACCGTCGACGGCCGCCAGCACGATCGCCGCACTCTTGAGCTTGTCCTTCAACTTGTCCATCGTCTCGCGCAGGGTCCTCGCATCGGCGCCGTCGAGCACCGCAGCCAGCACCTTGATGCCCTTGACGTCGACCGCCTGCGGCAGCAGGTCGTCGCCCTGCGAGGACGCGAGCTTGCCCTTCAACTGCGCAATCTCGCGTTCGAGCGCGCGCACCTGATCGAGCACGGCACTCACGCGTGCCGGCACCTCGGCGGGCGTGACCTTCAGCGACGCGGCCACGCCGTCCACCGTGCCTTCGAGCTGCTGCAGGTAGGCCAGCGCGTTGTCGCCGGTCACTGCCTCGACGCGGCGGATGCCGGCGGCGATGCCGCCCTCGGCGACGATCTTGAACAGGCCGATGTCGCCGGTGCGCTGCACATGGGTGCCGCCGCACAGCTCGCGGCTCGAGCCGATGTCGAGCACGCGCACGGTGTCGCCGTACTTCTCGCCGAACAGCATCATCGCGCCGAGCTTGTGCGCATCGTCAATGGGCATCACGCGCGCCTGCGTGGCGGCATTGGCCAGGATCTCGGCATTCACGAGCGCCTCGATCTTCGCGATCTGCGCGACGGAAAGCGGCGCGTTGTGGCTGAAATCGAAGCGCGTGCGTTCGCCATTCACCAGCGAACCCTTCTGCTGCACATGCGCACCCAGCACCTCGCGCAATGCCTTGTGCATCAGGTGGGTGGCACTGTGGTTGCGCACCGTGCGGGCGCGCTGCTCGGCGTTGACGCGCGCGACGAACGCATCGCCGACCGCGACCTCGCCTTCGACCACCCGGCCTTGGTGGCCGTGCACGGCCGCCTGGATCTTGGTCGTGTCCTCGACCACCACGCGCGTGCTGGCGCTGCGCAGCTCGCCGGTGTCGCCCACCTGGCCGCCGCTTTCGGCATAGAACGGCGTCTTGTCGAGCACGATGACCACGTCGTCACCGGCGTGCGCGCGCTGCACCGGCGAGCCGTCGACGTACAGTGCGGTCACGCGCGCGCCCTCGACCGTCAGGTGCTCGTAGCCGTCGAACGCCGTGTCGACGCCGCTGTAGGCCAGGCCCTGCGCCAGCTTGAACTTGCCTGCCGCGCGCGCCTGCTCGCGCTGGCGCTGCATCGCGACGTTGAAACCGGCCTCGTCGACCGACACGCCCCGCTCGCGGCAGACATCGGCCGTGAGGTCGAGCGGGAAGCCGAAGGTGTCGTGCAGCTTGAACGCCAGTTCGCCGTCGATGCGCCTGGCCCCACCGGCCAGCGCCGTCTCCAGAATCTCCATGCCGTTGGCGATCGTCTGGAAGAAGCGCTCCTCTTCCTGCCTGAGCACGTCGGTCACGCGCGCGGCCTCACGGCGGATCTCGGGATACGCGTCGCCCATCTCGGAGGCCAGCGGCGCCACCAGCGCGTGGAAGAACGGCTTGCGGGCTCCGAGCTTGTAGCCGTGGCGGATCGCGCGCCGCGCAATGCGACGCAGCACGTAGCCGCGCCCCTCGTTGCCGGGGATCACGCCGTCGGCCACGGTGAAGGCGCAGGAGCGGATGTGGTCGGCGATCACCTTCAGCGAAGGTGACTCGCGGTCCACGTTGGCGCCGCCGGCCGAATCGACCACCTTCCTGGCCGCGCCGATCAGGGTCTGGAACAGGTCGATCGCGAACACGCTGTGCACGCCCTGCAGCACGCTCGACAGCCGCTCCAGCCCCATGCCGGTGTCCACGCTCGGCTTGGGAAGCCGGTGCATCGTGCCGTCTTCGGTGCGGTTGAACTGCATGAAGACGTTGTTCCAGATCTCCACGTAGCGGTCGCCGTCCTGCTCGGGCGATCCGGGCGGGCCGCCGGCTACCGCGGGGCCGTAGTCGTAGAAGATCTCGCTGCACGGCCCGCACGGGCCGGTGTCGCCCATCATCCAGAAGTTGTCGGACATGTAGCGCCCGCCCTTGTTGTCGCCGATGCGCACCACGCGCTCGGGGGGCAGCCCGATCACCTTGACCCAGATGTCGTGGGCCTCGTCGTCCTCGGCATAGACGGTGGCCCAGAGCCTGTCGGGCGGCAGCTTGAAGTGCTTGGTCAACAATTCCCAGGCGTAGACGATCGCGTCGCGCTTGAAGTAGTCGCCGAAGCTGAAGTTGCCCAGCATCTCGAAGAACGTCAGGTGGCGCGCGGTGTAGCCCACGTTCTCGAGGTCGTTGTGCTTGCCGCCAGCACGAATGCACTTCTGTGCGGTGGCCGCGCGCGTGTAGGGACGCTTGTCGAAGCCGAGGAAGACGTCCTTGAACTGGTTCATCCCGGCGTTGGTGAACAGCAGCGTCGGGTCGTCGCCGGGCACCACCGGCGAAGACGCGACGACGGCGTGGCCCTTGCTCTCGAAGAACGACAGGAAGGTGGAGCGGATCTCGGCGGCTTTCATGGTGCCTCGATTATCGCAGTGGCCTTTGCCGCAGCGCGGCGCATGTGCGCGCCCTGCGCTCGCGAGACTGGCTGCCGAGGCGAGCGAGCGGGCTCTCAGCTCGCGTCGTTCGCGGCCGTCGTCGGTCCGCGTTCGATACGCTGCGCGCTGCCCTCGAGACCCATGCTGGCAAGGTTGGCCGCCTGGCCGACCGAGCGGCGCAGCAAGGCCTCGGCGGTCTTGCCATGCTCGGGATACAGCGCCAGGCCCGCGCTCACCGACACCGACAGGTCGCTGCCGGCCACCGAGAAGGGCTGGCGCAGCGAATGCGCGAGCTTGGCGGCAACGCGCTCGCCGTCGGCCGCGGCATCGATCCAAGCCAGCAGGACGACGAACGCATCGTTGCCGATCGAAGCCACCACGTCGCTCGCGCGCAGCGAGGCGCGCAGCCGAACCGCGACCTTGCGCCGCAGCACGTTGGCCGACTCGCGCCCGAACGATTCGCGCACCGCGGCCAGGCCCTCGATGCGCAGCGCGATCACCGCCATCGGCGCGGGTTCGCGCTCGCGCAGTGCGAGCAGGTGCGTCATGTGCTCGAGCAACTGCGCGTGGTTCGGCAGCCCGGTGGCCAGATCGGTCGCGAAGGCCTTGCGCGCCGCGCGCTCGATCGTCCTGCGCACCACCGCGATCTCCATGCGCCGGCGCAGCGCGTCGGCAGGGGCGTCCGCAGGCACCACGATGTCGTGCACGCCACGCTCGAGCAACAGGTTCTGCGTCGCCTCATCGGGCCCTTGCGGCAGCACGGCGATCAGCGTCGTGTCGAGCACCGCGTGCGACAGCGCGCTCCAAGCCAGCAGATCGGCCGCGGGCACCGCAGCCAACATCACCTCGAAGGACACCGCGCGCAGTTGCGCGGCGGCCTCCTCCAGCGTCGCACAGCAGCGTGCAGAGGGCACGTCCAGTCCCACCGCGAGCAGCGTGGCCTTGGGCTTGGGCGGGGCCGTTCGGGTCATCGGTCGGGCGGTGACGCGAGGCTTGAAGGCCGCATCAGCGGGGTGAGGTTGGAGCGGGTGAAGGGAATCGAACCCTCGTATGAAGCTTGGGAAGCTGCCGTTCTGCCATTGAACTACACCCGCGACACGTTGCAGATTATGTCACCGCAGAAGGCGCCGTCGCGGTGTGCGGCATGACGACAATGCACGCCCGATGACCCCATCGACCCCCCGGATACCGCCCGCACGCCGCCCGTTGCGCAGCTACGTGCTGCGCGCCGGCCGGACGGGCAGCGGCCAGGCGCGTGCGCTCGCCGAACTCGGGCCGCGCTTCGTCGTGCCCTTCGTCAACGCCGAACTCGACGCACGCGCCGTGTTCGGGCGATCCGCGCCGCTGGTGGTGGAGGTCGGCTTCGGCATGGGCCAGGCCACGGCGGCGATCGCCGCGGCACGGCCCGAGGTCGACTTCCTGGGCATCGAGGTACACGAAGCGGGCGTCGGCGCGCTGCTGCAGCGGATCGGGCAGATGAACCTGGCGAACGTTCGCATCGTCCGGCACGACGCGGTCGAGGTGCTCGGCGCCATGGTCGCGGCCGCGTCGTTGTCCGGCGTGCACGTGTTCTTTCCCGACCCGTGGCCCAAGAAGCGGCACTGGAAACGCCGGCTGATCCAGCCGCCGTTCGTCGCGCTGCTGGCGTCGCGCCTGGCCGCAGGCGGCACGCTGCATTGCGCGACCGACTGGCAGCCCTATGCCGAGCAGATGCTCGAGGTGCTGAGCGCCGAACCGTCGCTCGAGAACACCGCGGCCGGCTACGCTGTCCGTCCGGCCGAGCGCCCCGAGACGAAGTTCGAGCGCCGCGGCCTCGCGCTCGGCCACGGCGTGTGGGACCTGGTGTTCCGCAAGCGCGCCTGAGGCGCTCAGTCGCGCGAGGTCCGGTACGGCTCCTCGAAGTCGAGGAAGTCGCGTTCCGCCAGCGCATCAGCCACCCAATGAGAGACGCCGGGCGCGCCCCACAGACGCTCGACATAGGCGAGCGACATGTCCGACAGCGGCAGCCCATAGGTGCGGATGCGCGCCGCCACCGGTGCGTAGTACGCGTCGGCCGCGCCGAAGCGGCCGAACAGGAACGGCCCGCCGCTGGCGGCCAGCTGCTGCGACCACATCGCGTCGATGCGCGCCAGGTCGGCACGCACTGCCGCCTGCTCGCGCATCACGCGCGCACCGATCTCCGGCAACGAGGCCTCGATGTTCATCGGGCAGGCGCTGCGCAGCGCGCCGAAGCCGGCATGCATCTCGGCGCACAGGCTGCGCGAGCGCGCACGCTGCATCGCGTCGCGCGGCCACACCGCGTGCTCGGGGTGCAGGTCGGCCACCGTTTCGGCGATCGCCAGCGTGTCCCACACCGGAAAGCCGTCGATCAGCAGCACCGGCACCTTGCCCGCCGGCGTGTGCCGCGCCAGCTCACGGTAGAAGGCCGAGCCCGGCGTGAAGTCGAAGCGCAGCTTGATCTCCTCGAAGCCGACGCCGAAGTGCTTGAGCAGCACCCACGGCCGCATCGACCACGATGAGTAGTTCTTGTTGCCGATCACCAGTTGCAGCACGGGTATGCCCTCCTTCGAGGCCGATGCTAACGGCGCCGCAGCAACGCGCGATGCGCATGGCGCATCGGATTCATGCGCGCCACTCGACCCAGCCGGTATAGGCCGTCAGCAGCACCAGCGCGCCGAACACGATGCGGTACCAGGCGAAGGCGGTGAAGTCATGCGTCGCCACGTAGCGAATCAGCCAGCGGATGCACAGCAGCGCGCTCGCGAACGCGAACACGGTGCCCACCAGGAACACCGGCGCGTCTGCCCAGCCCAGCGCGCCGCGTTCCTTCCACACCGAATAGGCGCCCGCACCGATGAGCGTCGGGATCGCGAGGTAGAAGCTGAACTCGGTGGCAGCGCGACGCGAGAAGCCGAACACCATCGCGCCGATGATCGTCGCGCCTGAGCGGCTGGTGCCCGGGATCAGCGCCAGGCATTGCACCAGCCCGACCTTGAGCGCATCCATTGCACTCATGTCGTCGACCGATTCCACGCGCGCGTGCCGCGTGCCTTCGAGGTCGCGCTCGCCGTAGGCCGCACGGTGGCGCTGCTCGACCCACAGGATGATCACGCCGCCGACCACGAAGGCCAGCGCGACCGGCACCGGATGGAACAGATGCGCCTTGATCGCCTTGCCCAGCAACAGGCCGAACACCACGGCGGGCGCGAACGCGATCAGCACGTTGCGAGCGAAACGCTGCGCCACCGGGTCGCTCGTCAGGCCGCCGAGGGTGCGCGCCAGTCGCTGTCGATACTCCCAGATCACCGCGAGCATGGCGCCGGTCTGGATCGCCACCTCGAACACCTTCACCGACTCGCCGGTGAAGTCCAGCAGCGAAGCGGTAAGGATCAGGTGCCCGGTCGAGGAGATCGGCAGGAACTCGGTCAGGCCCTCGACGATGCCCATGACGGCGGCCTTTGCCAGCACCCACCAGTCCACGTTCGCCCCTCCCGGCCGCGGCGTCGGCGGCAAAGGCGCGAATGATAGCGGCGCGCTCAGCGCGGCTGGGCGAAGCGCAGCTCGACGCCGCGCGAGGTCACCACGATGTCGGCCTTGTCGATCCCGGCGCGACGCAGCGCGTCGCGTTGGTCTTCCCTGACGCGGTAGATCGCCAGGTCGTCGAGCAAGCGCTCGGTGAGCAGCGCACCCAGGCGTGCGGTCTGGCCGGACAGCGTGGTGCCGCCCACATCGAGCTTGAAATCCTGGACTCTCACGTGCGCCAGCCGGATCGACGCGTCGCTCGGCTCGTAGCGCAGCGCATGATCGAGCGCGAGACTGCCGCGCACGGTGCGACCGGTCAGGCGTTCGACCGCCGAGAGCTCCAGTTCGGTGGCGATGCGCTCGCGTTCCGGCACCAGGCGGATCACCGGCCGAGCGAGGCTGACGTCCAGCACCTCGAGCAGCCGGCGATCGCGCGGAAACTGTCGCTCGATCAGCCTTTGCAGATCGGCCTGCGACAGCGTCACGTCATTCGGCCCGAGCGCGGCACAGGCACCCAACACCAGCGCGGCGCACAGCGTGGCCACCCGCACGAAGACGGCGCGGCGCGGCGGAAAGACAGTAGGGGACATGGTTGGCGCCTGGGCCTGCAAGACCTGGCAGCGCCCAACGCGCCAAGCACGGACGCGGATGACGACAGCCACAGCCGATCACGCCTGCGCGACCCGCCGGCCTTGCGCCGGCGCAACGCGCATCCAAGGCCGGTTTGACCCCTTGAGGGGACTGGACTACATTACTGACCGATCAGTCAGTAACTCATGCCCCTGGTTCAACCTATCGCCCTGCCGCCCGCCACCACCCGCCAGCGGCGCAAGGACGCGCGCCCGCTCGAACTGCTCGAGGCGGCGCTCGCGCTGTTCGTCGAAAAGGGATTCGCTGCGACGCGCGCCGAGGAAGTGGCGCAGCGCGCCGGCGTGTCCAAGGGCACCCTGTACCTGTACTACCCGAGCAAGGAAGAGCTGTTCAAGGCGGTCATCGCGCACTACCTGTCCGCGCGCATCGCCGACACCGCGCAACGCGTGGATGCCTATCGCGGCCGCATGGGCCCGCTGCTGGAAGACATGCTCGTGGCGTGGTGGCAGCAGGTCTACGACAGCCCGGCCTCGGGCACCTTCAAGATCATCATCTCGGAAGTGCGCAACTTCCCTGAGATCGCCGAGTTCTACGTGCAGCAGGTCATCGAGCCGGGGTCGGCACTGATCGGCCGCATCGTCCAGCGCGGCATCGACAGCGGCGAATTCCGCCCCACCGACGTCGAGAGCGTCGTGCACTCGCTGGTGCTGCCGATGGTGATGTTGTGCGCCCACAAGCACGCACTGGGTGCCTGCACGAAACAGCAGATCGACGGCGAGCGCTTCATCGCCGAGCATGTCGCATTGGTCGTGCGCGGCCTGCGGCCCGCCTAGAATGCCGCGCCGGAGCCCCGTTGCCTTGACACGATGAATCTCGAACAAGCCCGCTTCAACATGATCGAGCAGCAGATCCGCCCTTGGGAGGTGCTCGATCAATCCGTGCTGTCGCTGCTCGCCGCGGTGCGGCGCGAGGACTTCGTGCCACCGGCCTTCCGCGCGCTCGCCTTCTTCGACACCGAGGTTCCGCTGCCCGAAGGCCAGTGCATGCTCGCGCCGAAGGTCGAGGCGCGGCTGCTGCAGGACCTTCACGTCGGCCCGCACGAGCGCGTGCTCGAGGTGGGCGCCGGCTCGGGCTTCATGGCGGCGCTGTTGGCGCATCGCGCGCAGCGCGTGACCACGCTCGAATCGCGGCCCGTCCTGGCCGCCATGGCGCGCGCCAACCTGCAGCGCGCCGGCATCGCCAACGCCGAGGTGCGCGAGGCCGATGGCGCGCGTGGCTGGCCCTCCGGCGCGCCGTTCGACGTGATCCTGCTGTCGGGCTCGGTTGCCGCGGTGCCGCAGGCGCTGCTCGACCAGTTGAATATCGGTGGCCGGCTGGCGGCCATCGAAGGCCAGGAGCCGGTGATGCGCGCGGTGCTCGTGACCAAGGTCGCCGACCGCCAGTACAAGCGTGTCGAACTGTTCGATACCGTCGCGCCGCGGCTCGACGGTTTCGGCGAGCCCTCGCGTTTTTCGTTCTAGGTTCGCCTTGCCACTCGCCCCCGCCATCCGGCTGCCGATCGCAACCAGTGCGCCCCTGGCGCACCGCCCGGCGACAACGCCGACGGCGCCGAGCTTTAATCAACAACATCACGGAGACCGCCCGACATGCCGCGCCGACCTTTGAACCTGCTGCCCGCCGCGCTGGCTGCGGTCCTGCTGCTGCCGATGCTGCCGGCCCATGCGCAAAGCCTGCAAGAGCTCTACGACGCCGCGCGCGCCTACGACGCCACCTACCTGGCCGCGCGTTCGTCGGCCGATTCGGCGCAGTACCGCGCCGAACAGAGCCGCGCCCTCGCGCGCCCGAGCGCGAACCTGGTCGGCAGCGCGACGCGCACCGAGACCGACCCGCCCGTCGCGGCCGCGACACCGACGGGCGCCCGGTTCGGCACCACCACGACGGCCGTCACCGCGAGCGGCCGCCAGCCGCTGTTCAACCGCGCCAACAGCGCGACGATCGACCAGGCCGAGAAGTCGCTCGAGGTGGCGCGCGCCGACCTGCAGATCGCCGAGCAGGACCTGATCGTGCGCCTGGCGCAGGCGTACTTCGACGTGCTGGTGTCGCAGGACGCGCTGACGGCGGCGCAGGCCAACAAGAAGGCCATCGGCGAGCAACTCGCATCGGCGCGACGCAACTTCGAGGTCGGCACCGCCACGATCACCGACACGCGCGAAGCGCAGGCGCGCTTCGACCTGGCCACGGCGCAGGAGATCGCGGCCGACAACGACCTGCGCACCAAGCGCATCGCGCTGGACCAGCTCGTGGGCCGCAACAACGTCGAGCCCCGGCCGCTGGCCACGCCCGTGTCGTTGCCGCCGGTGGCGCCGGCCATCGTCGACGAGTGGGTGGCACCGTCGCAGACCACCCACCCCGCGGTGCGCAAGGCGCAGTTCGGCCTGGACATCGCCAGGCTCGAAACCGAGAAGGCGCGCGCCGGCCACCTGCCCACGGTCGACGCGGTGGCCAGCCTCGGAGCCAGCAACGCACGCACCTCCGGCACCGGCGGCACGACCACGGCCGCGAGCCTGGGCGTGCAGCTCAACCTGCCGTTGTTCGCCGGCTACGCGACGCAGAACCGCATCAAGGAAACCCTGGTGCTCGAGGAGAAGTCGCGCAACGACCTCGAGGCCGCGCGCCGCGCGGTGGCGCAGGGCACGCGGGTGGCGTTCTTCGGCGTGCAGTCGGGCTTGGCGCAGGCCAAGGCGCTGGAAGCCGCAGAGTCGTCGAGCAAGCTCGCGCTCGAGGCCACGCAGCTCGGCTACCGCGTGGGCGTGCGCGTGAACCTGGACGTGCTCAACGCGCAGACACAGCTGTTCACCACCCAGCGTGACCTGTCCAAGGCACGTTACGACGTGTTGCTGGCCGGCCTGCGCCTGCGCCAGGCGGCCGGCACGCTGCAGCCGTCCGACGTGTCCGGGGTCAACGCGCTGCTCGCCAAGTAATGCACGCCTCGTCCGTGCGATCGTAAAGCTGGGTAAAACGGGGCAGCGCCGATCAACGCGGCGTGCGCAGACGGCGTTGGTCTGCGCATCGTCGCGAGGAGACACGGATGAGCACCTCCCCCTCGGTGCAGGCTGTGATTGCCGCCCACCGCTTCGGCCTGGGCGAGCCCAGCATCGACGCCGCCGTGCGCGGCGACCCACGCGCCTGGCTCGCCTCGCAGATCGGCCCGGCCGATCCTCAGGCCTCGCCCAACGGCGAAGTGCTGCCGGATGCGGCGACTGGCCTGCGCCGTTTCGCCGAGTTCGTGGCCCAGCAGCGCCGCCGCCGCGAATCGGCCTCGATGGAGGCGATGCAAAACGACACGCGCCCGGGCGAGCAGCAGTTCGGCGAGCACTTTCGAGCGCTGGTCCAGGCCGACCTGCGCGCGCGCCTGTCCACCTCGGCGAGCACGCAGCGCCCGTTTGCCGAGCGGCTCGCGCTGTTCTGGTGCAATCACTTCACGGTGTCGATGGCCAAGGCCAGCGCACGCGGTCTCGTCGGCGCGTACGAGCGCGAGGCGATCCGGCCGCACATCGCCGGGCGTTTCGAGGACCTGTTGCGCGCCGCGGTGATGCACCCGGGCATGCTGCGCTACCTCGACAACGAGCAGTCCGCCGGACCGCATTCGATCGTCGCCCAGCGCCGTGCGCGGGCACCCCGAAGCGACGATGCGAGCGGCCCGCGCATCACGGGCCTGAACGAGAACCTCGCGCGCGAGGTGCTGGAACTGCACACGCTGGGCGCGGCATCGGCACGCGCCGGCCTGTACACGCAGGCCGACGTGACCGCGTTCGCAGCCGTGCTCACGGGTTGGCGTGTGCCGGTCTACGCCTACGCACCCGACATGGCGCCGGCGCGGCGCGGCAATGCCAGCGACATCGCACCCCTGGGATCGGCGAGTCCGACGCGCTTCGAGCCTGCGTGGCACGAGCCCGGCGCGAAGACGCTGCTCGGCAAGCGCTACGGCGAAGGCGCCGACGCGCTGCCGCAGGTGCTGCACGACTTGGCGCGTCACCCCGCCACCGCGCGATTCATCGCGACCAAGCTCGCGCGCCATTTCGTCGCCGATGAGCCGCCGCCGGCGCTGGTGGATCGGCTCGCGCAGACCTTCCTGCGCAGCGACGGCGACCTGCCCGCGCTGTACCGCGTGCTGCTCGATGCGCCCGAGGCCTGGCTGCCGACGCCTGCCAAGCTGAAGTCGCCCGAGGAGATGGTGGTCTCCAGCACACGCGTGCTCAGGCTCGGTGGCAAGGCGTTCGAGCGCCAGGCCGATGCCGGCATCGGCCTGCTCGGGCAGCGCGTGCAGGCCGCCCCCTCGCCCGCGGGCTGGCCCGACGCCGCCGAGGAGTGGCTCGGCCCCGACGCGGTGTGGAAACGCGTCGAGTGGGCCACGCGCGTGGCCGATCGCATCGGCGGCCAGGTCGATGCGCGCATGCTGGCGTCGGCCAGCCTCGGCCCTTTGTTGTCGGACCACACCGGCAGGCAGATCGAACGGGCGGCCGATGGTCCGCAGGCGCTGGCGCTGTTGTTGCTGGCGCCCGAGTTCCAACGCCGCTGAGGAGTGCCCATGAGCATGCATCGACGCCAGTTCCTTGCCGCCGCCTCGTTGCTTGCGGCGCCCACGCAACTCACGCTCGCGCAGACCGCTGCCGGCGCCAAGGGCGACGATCCGCGCTTCGTGTTCGTGCTGCTGCGCGGCGGCATGGACGGCCTGTCGGCGGCGCCCGCGGTCGGCGACCCGGACTTCGCGCCCGCGCGCGGCGCGCTGGCCGAGTTCGGTAGCGCGCCCCTGGCGCTGCCGGGCACGGTGTTCGCACTGCATCCCCAACTCGCAGGACTGCACGCGATGTACCAGCGTGGCGAGGTGGCCGTGGTGCATGCCGCCGGCCTCGCCTACCGCGAGCGTTCGCACTTCGACGCCCAGCAGGTGCTCGAGTCGGGTGGCAACAGACCCTACGAACTCGCCAGCGGCTGGCTCGGTCGCATGCTGACCGCGCAGGCCACGCGCACCGGCCTGGCGCTCACGACCGCGGTGCCGCTTGTGCTGCGCGGCAGCGAGCGGATCGACACCTGGGCCCCATCGGTGCTGCCCGAACCTTCGGCCGACCTGGTCACGCGACTCGAATGGCTGTACGCGGGCGACCCCGCGCTGCACGACGCGCTGGTGCGTGCCAGGGGCCTGCGCGAGCAGCCGGGCATGGGCGACGGCGGCATGGGGGCCAATGCGCCGCAGGGCCGACAGGTGGCCTTGACCCTGGCGCGCAAGGCCGGCGACATGCTCACCGCCGAACGCGGTCCGCGCGTGGCCGTGCTCGAAATGGGAGGCTGGGACACGCATGCGAACCAGTCCAACCCGAACGGCGCGCTGGCCAACAACCTGCGCACCCTCGACGCCTCGCTTGCCAGGCTGCGCGAATCGCTCGGCGCCACCTGGTCGCGCACCGTCGTGCTGGTGGCCACCGAGTTCGGCCGCGAGGTCGCGATCAACGGAACCATGGGCACCGACCACGGCAGTGGCGGCGTGGCGTTCCTGCTTGGCGGCGCGGTGGCCGGCGGCCGCACGATCGGCGAGTGGCCCGGCCTGGCACGTGCGCAGCGCTTCGAGGGCCGCGACCTGCGCGTGACGACCGACTTGCGTGGCCTGATGAAAGGCGTGCTCGCCGATCACCTGCGCGTGCCGAACGCGGTGATCGAGTCGCAGGTGTTCCCGGGGTCGTCCGGCGTGAAGGCGATCTCCGTTCTCAAGGCGTGACCGGGCCGGCGCGCCGGCGCCCTCGGGCCGCGGCGCGAGCCACCTATCGGATCGAGTCGAGCCCGGTCAGCAGCATCGCGATGCGCTGCGCCATGCGCTCGTTGGCACCGCGGTGCGTGGCGGCGAAGGCGAGCGCCTGCTCGACCCAGTCATTGCGTCGCGGGTCGTCCACCAGCGCGGCGGCCCGGCGTACTGCGCTGCCGATGTCCTTCATGCGCGAGGCCGCGCCGGAATCGATGGCCAGCTGTGCCGCCTCCTCGAAGTTGAACGTGTGCATGCCCATCAGCAAAGGGCAGCCGCACGCGGCCGCCTCGATCAGGTTCTGGCCGCCCAGCGGCGCGAAGCTGCCGCCCAGCAGCGCCACGTCGGACATCGCGTAGTACATCGGCATCTCGCCCATCGAGTCGCCGATCCACACATCGGCGCTGCCGGACTCGGCGCTTGGCTTGTCGAGCCAATGGCTGCGGCGCGCGACAGCGAATCCGGCGCGCGAGGCCATCTCGGCCACGTCGTCGAAGCGCTGCGGGTGGCGCGGCACCACCACCAACAGCGGGCGCGGCGCGCTCAGTGCGCGCCAGGCCTCGAACAGGCCCTCCTCCTCGCCCTCACGGCTGGAGGCCATCAGCACGACCGGCCGCGTCAGCGTCTGGCGCCACTCCAGTCCGCGTGCCAGCAGCTTGGCCGGGGGCGTGATGTCGAACTTGGTGTTGCCGCAAACCTCGACCATGCGCGCGCCCACCTCGCGCAGGCGTTGCGCGTCGCGCGCGGTCTGCGCCAGGATGCGCGTGAAGGCCAGCAGCGCGGGCAGCATCAGCACCGCGAAACGGCGCCCCTTGCGTTGGCTCCTGGCCGACAGCCTGGCGTTGGCCAGCACCATGGGGATCTGACGCCGCCGCGCCTCGGCCATCATGTTGGGCCAGATCTCGGTTTCCATGATCACGCCCACCGCTGGTCGGTAGCGCTTGAGGAAGCGCCCCACCGCACCGGGCGTGTCGTACGGGAACCAGGCCTGGTCATCCTGCGGCTTGAGCAGATCCAGCCCCGCCTGCACGCCGGTGGCCGTGCTGCAGGTGAGCAGCAATCGCATGCCGGGGTATTCGCGGCGCAAGGCGTCGATCAGCGGCGCCGCGGCCCTCGTTTCGCCGAGCGACACCGCATGCACCCACACCACACCACCCTTGCCGCGGCGCGGTGGCAGCTTGTACAGGCCCAGCCTCTCGCCGATGCGCTTGCGATACACAGGCTCGGCGCGCCCGCGCCACCACAGCCGCGCCAGGTACACCGGCGTCAGCAGGCGCAGCAGGAACGAGTAAAGCCAGCGGGCGAGGATCGAAGCCACGTCAGGCCTGCGCCGGGCCGTCCCAAGCGGCCTGACTTCCCCTCGGGGGACGCGAGCAAAGCGAGCCAGGGGTGGTCCCTTCGGCCTGCGCCGGGCCGTCCCAAGCGGCCTGACTTCCCCTCGGGGGACGCGAGCAAAGCGAGCCAGGGGTGGGCC
>Ga0209797_10000514_pt1 | contig 19471 bp, 16 predicted proteins | sample DOMMetBare3Fresh_2_FD_187472 | JGI IMG/M metagenome (GOLD analysis project Ga0209797, IMG submission 187472) | Wetland sediment microbial communities from St. Louis River estuary, USA, under dissolved organic matter induced mercury methylation -... | ecosystem: Environmental > Aquatic >... | reverse complement strand
ATTCCCCCCGCGGACGCCCGGGAAGAAGAAGGAGAGGCCCAGCTCCACGAAGAGCTGGTTCTGCAGCTGGCTCTTGTCCAGGTTGCCGACGTCCGCCTTGTAGACGTAGTCCTTCACCTCGAGGCGCAGCGCCATGAGGCGGGACAGGAACAGCCGCATGCCCAGGCCCAGGTGGCCCCCGATGCTGGAGGCCCGGGCCGGCACGGCGCCGCCGTTCGCCTCCGCGGCGCTCAGGACCTCGTCGTGGGAGATCCAGTCGGCGCCGCCCAGGATCGAGAGGTCGAAATGCACCGGCACCTCGGCGAGGACGTTGAGCTTGCCGTAGACCGGGGACCAGGCCAGCTCGGCTCCGGCCATCGACCGGATGCGGCCCGGCACCTGGTAGAGCTGGGCGTCGGTGGGCTTGGCGCAGCCCTGGTTCGCCGTGCAGATGCTCGCCGAGTCGGTGGGGGAGGAGGTCCCGGCGGCGCCGGTCACCCCCACGCTCCAGGACTCGGTGAGGTGGTAGTCGAGCTTCAGCCCGCCGAAGTACTTCGCGAAGAACGGGTCGTTCACCGACAGGTTCAGGGTGGGCGTGAGCTCGAAGCGGCCCGCCTTCATGTAGAGCTGGCCCGAGATGGGCGGCACCTTGTTCTCGAACGCGTCGGCCTCGCTCCCCCTCGCGGAGCGCGGGGCGGCGAGCGCGAGCGCCGCCGCGATGGCCACCCCGGTCGCCGTTCGCCGCGCCGCGGTCATGGGTACACGTACTCGTAGCGGAAGGGGAAGAAGAAGGACACGCCCGCGCCCGCCACCACGACGTTCTGGATCGTGGCCGGGACGGCCTTGTCCTTCTGGTCCGGGTACAGGGTCGCCGAGACCCCGATCTCGAGCGCGAGCCAGGAGTTCGGGTAGAAGCGGATGCCGCCGCCGAAGTCGGCGGCGAGGTGCGGCCCTTCGTTGCGGGGCGCGGCGCTGGTGGCGCTCCAGGCGGCCCCGAGCCCTGCGAGGAGGAACACGTCGAAGTGCACGATGCTCTTCCCGAGCCAGGCCGCCTTGCCGTAGATGGGCGACCAGACGCCCTCCACCATGGCGTTGCCGTAGAGCTGGCTCGCGAGCAGCTGGCTCTGGAAGGCGCGGGCGCCCAGCCGGACGTAGTCGGTGCGGGCGGTTGCGAAGTAGTTGCCGCTCAGTGCGAGCGCGAAGCTGTCCTGGAACCAGTACGCGAGCCGGCCGCCGAAGGCGTACTTCTGGAAGAAGGCGTCGTTCAGCGTCGGCGCCACGATGGCGGTGAGCTGGAGCCGGTGGCGGCGCAGGAAGCCCTTGCGCTGGACGGCCTTCACCCGGTCCTCGAGCGCCGCGTCCCGCTCTCCGGGGACGCCCACCGCCGACTCGAGCGCGTCCACCTTGCCCTTCTCCTTCGGAGGCGGCGGGGGAGCCGCCCTCGTGGGCGCGGGAGGCGGCTTCGAGAGGTCGATGCCGGGAACTTCCTGGCCGAGCGCGGCGAGGGGTACTGCCAGGAAGATCCACGTGAGCGATCGCATGGGCGATTCCGCCCGCCGCGAGGCGAGCGTCTTGCAGCGCATCCTAGCCGGTGGACGGGGGAGGGGCAACGATGCGGCGGGTGAGAACTTGCCCCGATCCGCGCACCCTCCCGCACCCCGCGCGCGCCTGTTCCTTGAAGCGGCGGGCGGGTGGTGCTAACGATGAGCGGCAGCGATGCGCTCCCGCAGCCACCTCGTCCCCGTCGCCGTGGCCGCCGTCCTGGCGCTGTCCGCCTGCCAGGATCCCGACGTCGGCCAGGACTGCGACATGCCGCTCCAGGCCGCGGGCGGCGGCCCGCTCGACGTCCCGACGCCGCCTCCCGACGGCCCGCTCTGCTCGTCCGATCCGTTCGATCGTGCCGACTACTTCCGGACCGGCGCCATCGAGTGCGACAACCTCGTCTGCGTGCGCTCCTCCACCGGCACCTGCGCGGCCGACGCGTCTCTCGCCTCGATCCGCCACTACTGCTCCAAGCCGTGCGTCTCCGACCGGGACTGCTTCACGGGCGAGACGGGTCTCGTCTGCCGGCAGATCGTGCTCGACCCCGTCTTCCTCGCGACCCTGCCGCCCGACGTCCGCGCGAGGTACCTGGGCCAGATCCAGGCGTCGAACTACTGCGCCACGCCCGTCTCGCAGTGACCTCCGCCGCCGCGCGCCTCGCCTGCGCCGCGGCCCTCGCCGCCGCCGCCTGCCCCTCCCCTTCCGGCGGAACTCCCGCTCCCGTGCCCAACGACGCTCCCCAGGTGGTCCTCGAGAGCGGCGGCAAGAGCCACGCCGTGACGGTGGAGGTGGCGGACGACGAGCGGAAGCGCGAGATGGGCCTCATGTTCCGCCGCAAGCTCGATCCGGATCGCGGGATGCTGTTCGTCTTCCCCGAGGAGGACGAGCACGCCTTCAGGATGAAGAACACGCTCATCCCCCTCGACATGATCTTCATCGACGGGCGGGGCCGGGTGGCCGGGGTCGTCTCGCGGGCGGCGCCGCTCGGCCTCGAGCCGCGCAGCGCCGGCCGCAGCCGCTACGTCCTCGAGGTCGCAGGCGGCTGGGCGGAGGAGCGGGGCGTGAAGGCCGGCGACCGCGTCCGGTTCAGGAACCTGGTGCTGCCCGCGGACCCGTAGCGGGCGGCCCGCCCGCTCGCGGGCGCCGTGGACGCTCTCGCGCGCGAAGCAACGCCCGGGGCCGGCCGCCCTACCCGAAGATGATGCAGGCGAACCCGCCGTCCGGGGCGAGGTCGCACACGGTTCCGCTGCAGCAGGGCGGGCCCGAGACCTGATCGCAGGCCGTCCCCACCGGCAGGCACGCGCCGCCGTCGACGCCTCCATCGGCGCCGGCGTCGGCTCCGCCGTCGCCGGCGCCCGCGTCGGCCCCGCCGTCGGTGGCGCCCCCGTCCCCCAGGCCGCCGTCGAGGCAGGCCTCGTAGGCGCAGCCGCCGTCCACGTACCCGCCGTCCGGCGGCGATCGCACGTCGATGGTCCAGAAGGCCCGGTGGTTGTTCTCGGCCACGTCCTGGAAGGAGAAGCGGAAGGCGGGGAAGCTCGGATCGGGAGCGCCGGTGGCGAGGTCGACGGCCGCCACCCAGATCTGCTGCGTCCCGCCGGTGGGATAGACTACGCCGTAGGGACGCAGGGAGTTGAAGGCGATCCACTGGTAGTCGCCCGACGGCGCCCAGGTGGGCATGTAGTTCTCGTACTGCCCGGTGGTGAGGACGTTGTTCACCCAGCGGTTGGCGTTCTTGAGCTCCTTCTTCTCGCTACCGTCGAACTTGACGATCCAGAGCTGGGCCGTCTTGTCGCCGTGGCCGGCGGTGGCCGACCGGTTGTAGGCGATCCAGTCGCCGGCCGGCGAGAAAGACGGGTACATGTTGTAGAGCGTCGTCCCGTCGCTGGCCGGCGCGACCACGGCCGGCACGCCCCAGAGGTCGTTGCCGAGGTAGTGCACGACCGCGATGCTCGACGCCGCCGCGGGCTTCTCGCCCGCGCCCACCGCGAAGGCGAGCCGGGTACCGTCGGGCGACCAGTCGGGCTGGGTTCCCTTGGTCGCGACGGGCAGGAGGTTCCCGGTGATGAGCGCGCCCGTCGCGGCATCGTACATGGCGAGGGCGCCGGCGTTGCCCATGACGAGACGCGAGTCGTCGGGAGAGAAGGTTCCGAACTCCCGGAAGGGCGAAGGGGAGGTCGGGCTCAACATGATGGGGTGGAGGGTGTCCACCGGAGGCGGCCGCAGCTTCACGTCGAAGGCGAACATCCCCTTGAACGAGGCCGTCTGCGTGCCCCCGATCATCTTCTTGCCGCTGCGCGAGACCGTGTGGCAGGCGACGCACTGGACCGTCCCGGCGCTCGGCAGCACCGTGGCCGTGGGCTTCGCCACCACGTAGGCCTCGGGAACGGCGTCGGACACCGAGGCGCGGCGGACGCCCGCGGCCGTGGTCGACCAGTAGAAGATGGCGCCGGAGACGTCCCGCCTGGAGAATGCGATCTGGATGCTGCTCGAGCGGTAGACGTTGGGATCGCTCGGCAGGACGCCGTCGATGGTCACGGTGACGGTTCTGCCCGCGTTCGAGGAGGCGATGAACGCCCAGGCCGTCACATCCGACTCCCAGCATCCGGCCGGCGGGTTCGCCGCCGCGCAGAGCGAATGGACGCCGTCCGTGTACACCTGCACCATCGAGCCCGGGCCGTCGAAGGTGATGCGGAACAGGTCGCCGCCGTTCTTCCGCCACTGGAAGAGCTGCTTGTAGATGTTGCGGGGGAAGCGCGTCTGGTCGTTGGGGTAGACGATGGACGGTGCCTTGAGGTCGCCGGTGACCACCGTGCCCGAGAATCGCGCCTGCGTGGCCGGGGCCGGCGGGTTCACCACCGCGTTCAGTGTCAGCGTCACGGTGGCGGCGGCGGAGTGGCCGCAAGTGTCGGCGGCCGTCACGGTGACGCTCCCGCCGGCATAGGGGTAAGGAGAGAAGACGCCTGCGGCCACGGCGCCGGGAGGCGTATCGTCGGCTCGCGCGGCGCTCCAGGTCAGGCCGGTGGCGGCCACGGTCGCTCCTCCCGAACGGGCGGTGAAGGTGAGCGCCGGAAGCGTGGGCGAGCCGTCGAGGGTGAGCGAGGGGGCCGCGGGCGTGAGGTCCAGGGCGCCCGGCGCGCAGGTGGTGGCGCCGCCGTCGCCGTTCGTCCCTCCGTCGCCCCCGCCGTCGGCAGGACCCGCGCCGGTCGTGCCGCTCTGGCATCCAGCCAGCAGCGCCGCGAGCGCGACGAGCGTGAGGACCCGCATGCACATGCCTCCGGTCAGAGCCGATTCATGTTGCCGCAGGCCCGCTGCCCCAGCAATGTGAGCGATGTGAGGCGCGGTGCAGCCCTGTGCGCGCTGCCAGATGACCTGCAGCGAGGCTAGCCCGGCTTCCCCGGCGGACGGCGCAGCAGCTTCTGCGCCACGAGCGGACCCAGGCTCTGCTCCATGAGCCCCTCGACCACCGACTCGAAGGCTCGCCGCTCCGCGTCCTCGGCCCACACGAAGCGGATGCCCATGCCGGCCTCGGGCTCCGACGGGCTCGCATGCACCACCTCGCCGTTCAGCTCGAAGGGGAGCGGCCGGCCCGGAACCGTGAGCCGGAACAGGAATCGCGTCCCCACCGGGAGCGGCTTTCGCGTCTTGATGAAGGTGCCGCCCTTGGAGATGTTCTTGGTGTAGTCGGCGAAGAAGCTGTTGAGCTTCTTGTAGTCCACCTTGAGCTCGATGGGAGCGCGGGCGTGCTCTCGCTGGTCGGGCATCGGCCGTCCATGGTATCGCGGTGATCGCTTGCGGGGTAGTTTCGCCGCCATCCTCCGGCCGCCCATCCTGGCCACCGCCGCCGCCCTCGCCGCCGGGGGCGTCGCCGCCGGACGCCTGCCCCTCCTCGAGGTCCCGGGCTGGGAGCTCGGGATGGCCGGGTGCCTCGTCGCCGTGCTGCTCGGGGCCCCCGTCGGCATCGCCGCCGCCCGCAGGGAGCTCTCGGGCGCGGAGCCCTCTCCCAGGCGGGCCTTCCTCGCCGCCGCGGCGGCGCTGGTGGCGCTCGCCGCGGTGCTCTTCGCCGCCTCGGCGGCCCGCGCCGCGCTGGCGTCGCCGTGCAGCGCCTGGGCCGGGGCCGCGTTCTACCCGCTCCTCGCCGTCCCCTCCGCCGTGCTGGCTTCGGCGCTGGGCACTGCGGCGGGCTTCGCCACCCACGGCCGGCGGCTCGCCGGAGGGCTCCTCTACGCGCTCCTCGCCCTGGGGTCCCTCGCCGGCTCGCTGGCCGCGGCCTGGCGCGGCCCCGGCGCCTACGTCCTCGACCCGCTGTGGGGCTACTGGCCCGGCCCGGTCTACGACGAGGCGTTGCGCCTCGACGCGCGCCTCGTCTTCTCCTCGGTCCGGACCCTGGCGCTCGCCGCGGCCGTCGTCGCCGCGGCGGCCCTCGGCCTCGCCGCGGCGCGCGGCCGGCGCGTCGTCGCCCCGCTGCTCTCCCTCCTCGCCGCCCTGGGTTGCGTCGGGGCGCTCGGCGCCGCGCGCGACGAGGGCAAGGATCGGAAGGCCATCGCCCGCGCGCTGGGCGGCGCCCTCGCCGGGCCGCGCTGCGACCTCCACTTCCCCCGCGAGAAGCCGGCCGGGGAGGCGGAGCGGCTCCTGCGCGACTGCGAGCTCGACGCGGCCGAGGTGGCCGCGACCCTGGGGATCGAGCATCCGCCGCGCGCCACGGTCTGGCTCTACCGCGGCGAGGAGGAGAAGCGGTGGCTGGTGGGCGCCGGGCGGACGGACTACACGAAGCCCTGGCTCGCCGAGGTGCACCTCACCGATGCGCCCGCGCCGCACCCGTCGATGCGCCACGAGCTGGTCCACGCGCTCGCATCCCCCTTCGCCACCGGGCCGCTGCGGGTGCCGTCCCGCTGGGGCGTGCTGGTGCGGGCGGGCCTCGTGGAGGGCCTGGCCGTGGCGGTGGACCTGCCGCGAGGGGAGTGGACCGCCCATGAGTGGTCCCGGGCCATGCGCGACCTCGGCCTCATGCCCGGCGCGGCGAGCCTCGTCGATCCGGCCGGCTTCCTCGGCTCCTCCCAGGCCCGCGCCTACACCGTGGCGGGGAGCTTCCTCGGCTTCCTGCTCGGCCGCTACGGCGCGGAGCCCGTGCGCCGCGTCTACGGGAACGCGGGCTTCGCCGCCGCCTTCGGCAAGCCCCTCCCCGAGCTCGAGGCGGAGTGGTCGGCGTTCCTCGACGGCGTGGCGGTCCCCCCCGCGCTCCGGGCCTCGGCGGAGGCGCGGTTCCGCCCCGAGGGGATCCTCGGGCGCCGCTGCGTCCGCGAGGTGGCGGGCGCGGAGGCCCGCGCCTCGCTCGCGGCGCGGCAGGGGCGTGCGGCGGAGGCGGCCGCCCTGTGGCGACGCGCGTCCGACCTTTCCGGCGAGCCGGCGGATCTGCGCGCCGCGGGCGACGCCCTCCGGCGGTCGGGCGACACCGCGGGGGCGGCGGCGGCGTGGCGGGAGGCGCTGGAGCGCGCCGGGACGGGGCGCCCGGCGCTGCGCTCGGCGCTCCTCGGGGAGCTGGGCGACCTGGCGTGGCGCGCCGGGGACGCGGCGGCGGCGGCGGCGAGCTACCGGTCGGCGCTGGCCCTCGACCCCGAGCGCGCCGAGTCGCGCCTGCTGGCGGCGAAGCTCGCGGCCCTCGCCGACCCGGCGCTCGCCGGCGCGGCCGGGCCGTGGCTCCTCCAGGCGGACGATCCGGCGGTGGCGCTCGCGCTGCTGGCGCGCTCGGACGCCCCGCTCGCCTCGTACCTCCTCGGCCGCGCCTTCCTCTCGCGCGGCGCACCCCGGCACGCCATCCCGCTCCTCGCCCGCGCCGCCGCCGGGTCGCTCCCCGGCGCCTCGTTCGCGCTCGAGGCGCGCCGGCTCCTCGCCGAGGCCCGCTGCGCCTCCGGGGAGTGGGACCTGGGGCTCGCCGGCTTCTCGGCCCTCTCGCGCGAGGCCGACCGCGAGGCCGACCGGATCCGCGCCGCGGCCGCGGCGCGCCGCTGCGAATCCGATCGGGCCGTCTACGGGAAGCCGGTCGAGGCGGGTGGCGACTGGCCCGAGCCGTCCGGCGCGCCTCCCCGCTGACCCGCCGTCCGGGCGGCGGCCGTCCGGAACGACATCAGACGTGGGGCTCGTCGTCCTCGTCCTCGCCGGGCTCGCCGCCGGGCCGCCCCTCGTCCTGCAGGCCCCACTGGCCGATCCTCTTCAGCACCGTGCTCTTCGCGATCTGCAGCTCCTTCACGACCGCCGAGCGCTTCCCGCCGTTGCGGCGCAGGGACATCCGGATGGCCTCGCGCTCGATGTCCTCGAGCGTCATTCCCGGCAGGTAGAGGGTGGTGTCGTCCCCGGCGGACCCGGGCCCGGCGCGGGTGTCCTCGAAGGTGACCGCCGAGGCGGAGACGGCGAGTCCCTCGCCGCGGAAGAGGAGCGCCCGCTGCACCACGTTGCGGAGCTGCCGGACGTTGCCCGGCCAGTCGTACCCCTCCAGCTTCCGGAGCGCCTCGTCGCTCCACCGCAGCGAGAGCCCGCGAGGCGCCGAGGCCTCGAGGAAGCGCTCGGCGAGGGTGCGCACGTCCCCCTTGCGCTGGCGCAGGGGCGGGATGGTGACCGGCACGACGCACAGCCGGTAGTAGAGGTCCTCGCGGAACTGGCCGGCCCGCGCCTGCGCTCTGAGATCTCGGTGCGTGGCGGCGACGATGCGGGTGCGCACGTGGATGGGGCGCGAGGCGCCGACGCGCTTCACCTCGCCCAGCTCGAGCGCCCGAAGCAGCTTCGGCTGCAGCTCGAGCGGCAGCTCGCCGATCTCGTCGAGGAAGATGGTCCCGCCGTCCGCCTCCTCGAAGGCCCCCTTGCGGAGCCGGTCGGCGCCGGAGAAGGCGCCCTTCTCGTGGCCGAAGAGCTCGCTCTCGATGAGGCTCTCCGCGATGGCCGAGCAGTTCACCGGAATGAAGGGGGCGGCGTGGCGGGGCGAGCGGGCGTGGAGCGCCCGGGCCACGAGCTCCTTTCCCGTGCCGGTCTCGCCGAAGATGGTCACCGCCACGTCGGTGGGGGCCACCCGCTCCACCAGGTCGAACACCTGGCGCATGCCGGGATCGCCCGAGACCATCCCCTCGAAGACGCCGGCGGGCCGTCCCTCGCGCGGCGGGCCCACCTCCAGCACCAGCTCGCAGTCGCCGACGGAGACCGGCAGTCCCGCCGGCAGGTCGCACCGCTCCACCCGCACGCCGGAGAGGAAGGTGCCGTTGGTCGAGCCGAGGTCGGCGAGGCGCCAGCGGCCGCCCTGCGGCTCGATGCGCAGGTGGCGGGCGGAGACGAACGGGTCGTCGAGCACCACGTCGTTCCCGGATTCCTTGCCCACGGCGAGGCCGGCCGCCTCGAGCGGCACGACCCGCTCCCGCCCCCGCTCCCGGATTCGCAGGCGCGCCGGCCCGGCCTCGGGCGCGGGCCCCGCCGGCCGCACGCCGGTCGCGCCGCCGCCGCGGGTCGCCTCGCCGGCCTCCGCCGCCGCCGAGCGGAACAGGGCTCGCCAGGTGCCGAGGGCGATCTCCGTCCCGTCGGCGAGCGGGGCGTCCGCCGCCTCGACCCCGCCGACGCGCGTGCCGCGGCCGGACCGGTCGAGGAGCCGAAAGCCGTCGCCGCTCCGCTCCACCACCGCCTGCACGCGGGAGAGCGCCGGGTCCGGGAGCGAGACGTCGCACTCGGGCGCGCGCCCGATGGTCGTCCGGTCGGAGAGCGCCACGCGCAGCAGCTCCTCGCCGTGGCGGAAGAAGGCGAGCTCGGCCATGGTGGGAAGAGCCTAGCGAAAGCCCTTCCGGTAGTGAAGGAGGACACGTCAGCCGCGGGCCAGCGCCTCGTAGGCGGCGTCGCCCTTCAGCCCCTCGAACATCGGGTCGGTGGCGAGCCACCCCCGGACCTTCCCGGGGTCGGAGGCCAGCGCGCGCCGCAGGGCGGCGAGCGACTCCGAGGGCCTGCCCCACAGCGCGTAGAGGGCGGAGAGGTTGTAGTTGAGCAGGAGGTCCTCGGGCCTGAGCTCCCGGGCCCGGGCGTAGGCGCGCTCCGCCTCGGCGTAGAAGCCCTTCTGGGCGTAGCAGATGCCAAGGTCGAGGTGCGGCTCGAATCCCTCCGGCTCGAGCCGCACCACCTCCTTGAGCTGCGAGATGGCGCCGCGATAATCCCCCTCGTCCATGAGGAGCGCGGCGAGCTCGTGGCGCGGGAAGGGGTCCTTCGGGTCGAGCCCGATCGCCGCCTCGAGCTCCTTCATGGCCTCCTCGACCTTCCCCTGGTCGGCGTAGGTGAGCCCGAGGTTCAGGTGGGCGTCGGGGTAGCCGGGGTCGAGCTGGATGGCGTCGCGGTACTCGGCGACGGCCATCTCGGATCCGTGCGTGGCGAGGAAGCAGGCCAGGTTGTAGTGCCCGGTGGCGCCGTCGGGCTCGAGGGCGATGGCCTCGAGGTACTCCTTCAGCGCCTCGCGGTAGAGCTTCTTCTCCGAGTAGACGGTGGCCAGGTTGTCGTGGGCGTGGGCCGAGCCCGGGTCGAGCTCGATGGCCTTCTGGAACTCCTTGATGGCCTCGTCCAGCCAGCCGCGGTCCGCGAGCTCGATGCCGCGCGAGTTGTGCTCGTCCGAGAGCGCGATGTGGTCCTTGTTCCGCCCCACGGTCGTGGAGTCTACTCCAGCGGGCCGGGCCCCGCCCGGCCATGGAGGAGCCCACGTGACCGTCTCGCGCCGCGCCGTCGCCGCCGCGCTCGCGCTCGCCACCGGGGCCGCCGGCTGGGCCGTCTGGCAGCGCCTCTCGGAGCCCGAGGCGAGCGACGAGGACCGGATCCGCGCGCTGTTCGACCGGGCGGCGCGGGCCGTGGAGGAGAAGCGGGTCTCCGACGCGGTGTCGGCCGTCTCGGAGCGCTTCCGCGGTGAGGGCCTCGACCGGCACGGCGTGAAGCAGCTCATCGCCGCCCAGGTCTTCCGGGGCGAATGGGTCACGGTCTCGGTCGCCGGAACGCGCGTCCGCGTGGAGGGAGATGCGGCCTCGGCCGCGGTGGACGTGGTCATGGCCCGGAGCGGCAAGGGGGCGAGGCTCTCGGACCTCCTGCCGCAGGACGCCAGGGCCGAGCGCTTCGACTGCCGGCTCGAGCGCGAGGGCGGCGAGTGGCGGGTGGTCACGGCGGCGCGGCGCCCCATCTCGCTCGCCGAGGCGCTGGCGGGACCTCCGCCATAGCGGCCGGACCGCGGGGGCCCCGCCGCGGTCCCGTTGACGCCCGCGCGGGCGAGCGGGCACACTCGCCCGCTCCCACGACATGGCCCTCTACACGCCCCTCGACGAGAACGAGCTCGCCCTCATCGCCCGGAGCTACGGCCTCGCCGAGCCCGAGCGCAGCGTGCCCGAGCCCAAGGGCAGCGTGAACACCAACTACCATCTCTGGTGCGGCGGCCGGCGCTACTTCCTCCGGCTCGCCGAGGGCAAGAGCGCGGCCGACGTCGAGTTCGAGGCAAGGGTGCTCGCCTTCCTCGAGCGGGCTCGGTTCCCGGCGGTGCGCCTCATCTTCCTCCCGGACGGCCGCTCCCACCGGGTGGTGCGGGGGCGCCAGGCGATGCTCTTCGCCTTCTCCGCCGGAGAGGAGCTGGCTCGCGAGGCGGTGGGGGCGGGCCACTGCCAGCGCATCGGCGAGCAGCTCGGACGCCTCCACGAGCTCGCTCCCGGCTTCGAGCACGAGCTGCGCAACCCCTACGGCCCGGAGCGCGTCGGGCCGTGGATCGACGAGCTGGAGCCGGACGGCGGCGGCGACGAGGCCGTGAAGCGCGCCCTGCCCATGCTGCACGACGAGTTCTCGCGCGCGGGGGTGCTCCCCCCCGCGCCCCGCGGCCTCGTCCACGGCGACCTCTTCATCGACAACGTGTTGTGGGTCGGCGACCGCGTCAGCGCCCTGCTCGACTGGGAGATGAGCTGCGTGGAAGCCTTCGCCTGGGATCTGGCGGTGGCGCTCAACGCCTGGTGCTACACCGACCGCTTCCAGCCCGATCGCGCCCGCGCGCTGCTCGCCGGCTACCGCTCGAAGGCGCGGCTCGATCCCGCCACGCGCGCGGCGCTCTACGCGTACGCGCGCTACGTGGCCCTGCGCTACACCGCCTCGCGCATCCACGCCTTCCACCTCGCCGAGCTGGGCGAGGACCGGCTGGCGTGGAAGGACTGGAGCCGCTACCGGGACCGGCTGGTGGCGCTGCGCGAGATGGGCGAGCGGGGGTTCGCGGACCTCGTCGGGCCCTGAGAGCCAGCCCCGGCGAGCGCTACAGCCCGGACGCGATGCGCCAGCCGGCGGCCTCGCGCTTCAGCGTCATCCGGTTCACGTCCGAGTCGCGCTTGGCCACCTCGCCGCGCGGCGTGGCGATGCGGTAGCGCGTGTCGAAGAAGAGGTCGACCGAGGCCGCGTCGCCCTTGATCTCGATCTTGCGGACGCCGATCTCCAGCCTCGCCCCGGCGAGCCGCTGGAAGGCGTCGGGGAGCGCCTTCTGCAGCTGCTCGAAGTCCACGGCGTCGGCCGGATCGCTCGACCGGAAGTCGTCGGAGTAGGAGCGCGAGACGAGGGCCAGCACCGCGGCGGGATCGCGGCGCTCGAAGGCCTTCCGGTACTGGTCCACGACCTCGATGATGGCCCTGTTGTCCGCGGTGTCGCGGATGTCGGTGTCGGGGATGTTGCGGGCGCAGGCGGCGGCCGCCAGGGCGGCGAGGGCGAGGAGGCGGCGGCTCATGGCGACGTTAAAGCGCGGGGCGCCCCGGCAGTCAATCGCGATAGAGTCGGGCCCATGAGCATCGAGGCGCTCCGCCGCTTCTTCGAGGATTCGCAGGCCGCCCGGAAGGCCACGGCCCCCCTCGCCCCCGGGGCGGAGGTGGGGCTCGTCCTCGAGGGCGGGCCGGCCCGCTTCACCATGGAGTCGGGGAAGGCCCGCGTGGAGGAGGGGACCGCGCGCCAGCCCGACTTCACGCTCACGCTCCCCGACGAGGCGGTGCGCCGCATCACGGCGGTCGAGGGCGACGACGTCGGCGCGTTCGGCGTCGCCTTCTTCGGGCTGGTGCTGTCCCGCGACCCGGCGGCGAAGGTGCGCATCCGCATCGACGCGCCCACCGGCCGCCTCCTCTCCCACGGCTACCTCGGCGTCCTGGCGCTGGGCGGGATGAAGGTCGCGCTCTGGCTCCTCAGGAAGGGGATCCGGAACCCGAAGGCGGCCATCGACCGGCTGCGGGGGCGGTAGGGCCGGTCGCGCGCGGCCGGGGCGGGCGAAGGGCCCTACTCGCGCGGAGTGATGGCCGGCCAGCGGGGCCCGGCCGTCGGGGCGATCAGCTGCCGCCGCGCGGCGTGTGCGGCCGCTCCACCAGCTCCATGCGGTCGCCCTTCTTCTCCTCGGGCAGATCGATGGCCGCCCGAAACGCCGGGACGCCGTCGAGGTGGCGGGCCAGGGCGCGGTCGATGTCCCGCTCCGCGGCCAGGACCGGCTTCACCGCCATCCCGCAGGCGAAGGCGATCTCGTCGAGGAAGGGCAGGTTGTCGGGCTCGGAGAGCGCGACCACCAGGGGTCCGCGCCTCGACTCCGAGGCGACCGCCAGCGGGAAGACGCGCCGCTGCCGCATGAGCCTCTCCGGCACGAGAGACAGCACGGCCGGGGGTACGTACCGGTCGCCGATCTCCACGAAGGGAACGCCGATCTGCTGGCCGACCGCCTTGAGAAGGTCGGCCTCGGTCACGAAGCCGAGCGTCACGAGCGCGTGGCCGAGCCGGCCGCCCCACTGCCGCTGGTGCGCGAGCGCGCCCTGGAGCTGCGCCGGTTCGATCCGGCCCTGGGCCAGCAGCATCTCTCCGATCGGGACTCGCCGCGCCATGGGCTTCTCCTCGCCGGCGCCCGCCGGCCTCACCCATCGGACCTTGCGACTCCCGTGCCAGGCCACGGGCGTCCGTTCCTCCTGTAGATTCTACGCCGGGTGTGATGCCAAGCACAGCCCCGCCCGTGAAAACCCTGCAACCCCCCTGGCGGGATCGTCACGGTTCCGGGCCGAGACGCCTACTTCTTCCCACTCTTCTTCCTGGGGGCGGGCCAGAGCTCGGCGAGGCGCGCCTTGGCCTTGTGGGCGGCCGACGACTTGGGATGGCGGCTCACCAGGTCCTCGAGAATGGCCTTGGCGTCGTCCTTGAGGTCGAGGACCAGCATCGCCTCGGCCGTGCGGTAGAGGGCGTCGGGCGCCTTGTCGGAGCGCGGGAAGTCCTGGGCCACCCTGCCGTAGGCCAGGATGGACTCCCGGTAGTGCTTGTCGCCGAAGGCGATCTCGCCGAGGCGGAACCAGGCGTCTGCCGACCGCGGGTCGGCCGGCCACTTCTTCACGTACTCCTCGTACAGCTCCCGGGCGACCCCCCTCTCGCCCGCCGCCTCCTGCTTCTGGGCGAGCGCGAGGAACGCCGGCTTGTCCGCCGGGCGCTTCAGCTCCGCGGCCTTCTTCTTCGACTCCCAATCCTCGAGCGCGCCCGCTCCCTTGAGCGCGGCGAAGCGCCCGGCGGTGTCGGTCCGCAGGGCGGCGAGCGCCTGGTCCAGCTCGGCGAGCTTGTGCTGCTCCTCCTCGAGCTGCCCCTTCAGGCGCGTGACCGCGTCCTGGAGCTTGTCCTGGGTCACCCCCAGGTCGGCTCCGGACCGGTGGGCCGTGGCGTTGAGCTCGTCGAGCTTGTGCTGGACCTCGGCGATCTTCTGGTCGGCCTTGGCCACGCGCTCGCGCACCACGGCCCGCTGCTCCTCCAGCTGCTTCACGAGGAGGGCGTTCTCGTCCTCGAGGCGCTGGATGCGCTCCTCCATCTGCCGGCCCCGTTCGACCGGGACCCAGCAGGCGGAGGCCGCGAGGAGCAGCGGGACCGTGAGGCGGCGCATGTGGCGGGCCGTTACTGGGCCCTCACGTCGCCCCGGCGGTTCCTCTGCCAGCACGACTCGTCGTGCTCGGCGCAGACGGGCTTCTCCTTGCCGAAGCTCACCGCCTTGATGTTGGCCTTCACGCCGAGGCGCTGGAGGTACTTCTTCGCCGACTCGGCGCGCCGCTGGCCGAGGTGCATGTTGTACTCGACGGTGCCGCGCTCGTCGCAGTTGCCCTCGACCACGATGGCCCGGGTGTCCTGCTTCTTGATGCAGTCGGCGGCCTTCTGCAGCGCGGACTCGCCGTCGGAGCGGATGAGCGCCTTGTCGAAGTCGAAGTAGACGGCCTCGTACCTGCCGTCCGCCGGGCACTCCGGGGGCGCGGCCATCGGCTTCGCGGTCACGCACCTGCCGCCCTCGCAGGCCTTGCCGGCGCCGCAGTCGGCGTCGCCGCTGCACTCGGCCTTCGGCGCCATCGCGACGCACCGGCCGGCCTCGCAAGACCTGCCGCCCGGACAGTCGGAGTCCCTCTCGCACTCGGGGCGCGGCACGCACTTGTTCGAGCGGCAGACGAAGCCGGCCTTGCAGTCGGTGTCCTGGCCGCACTCCTCGCAGCGGCCCTGCACGCAGACCGGGCCGTAGCCCTTCTGGTCTTCGCAGTCCTCGCTCGTCTTGCACTCGCCGTTCTTGGGCTTCGTGGGGCACCCCGCCAGCGCGAGCGCCAGGACGGGGGCGATGAGAAGGAATGCTCGGCGCATGATCTTGTCTCCCAGTGAGTAGGAACGTGTCGATCTCTCGAAACTTCTTCGCTCCCCCGCCAACGCCTGTCAAAGGAAAACGTTCCCCGGTAACATCTGGGGCGTGCCGGCCATCGTCCTCGTCGTCGACGACGAGAAGAACATACAGGTAACCCTTGCGCGGGCCCTGACCCTGGAGGGCTACGCGGCGGAGACGGCCGGCGGCGGGCTGGAGGCGCTGGAGAAGATCGCCGCGCTGCCGGTGGACGCCGTCGTCATGGACGTCAAGATGCCCGACCTCGACGGGCTCGAGGTGCTACGGCGCGCGCGCGAGGCCCGTCCGGGCCTGCCCGTCATCATCATGTCGGGCCACGGCTCGATCGAGACGGTGCGGCAGGCCTTCAAGCTCGGGGCGTTCGACTACCTCGAGAAGCCCATCACCGAGAAGGAGAAGCTCCTCGCCGCCGTGCGCAACGCGCTGCGGATCTCCCACCTCGCCGAGGAGAACGCCGAGCTGCGGGCCCAGGCGGGGCGCCCGGAGATGCTGGGCTCGAGCCCGGAGATGAAGAAGCTCTTCGACCTCGTCCGCCGCGCCGCCCCGTCCGAGGGGCGCGTCCTCGTGACGGGCGAGAACGGGACCGGCAAGGAGCTCGTCGCCCGCGCCATCCACGAGGGCTCGCGCCGGAGCGCGCGCCCCTTCGTCAAGCTCAACTGCGCCGCCGTCCCGGCCGACCTCATCGAGAGCGAGCTCTTCGGCCACGAGAAGGGCGCGTTCACCGGCGCGGTCGCCGCGCGCAAGGGGAAGTTCGAGCTCGCCGACGGCGGCACGCTCTTTCTCGACGAGGTGGGCGACATGCCCGCCGCCATGCAGGCCAAGGTGCTGCGCGTCCTGCAGGAGGGCGAGTTCGAGCGGGTCGGCGGGCACGCCACGCTGCGCTGCGACGTGCGCGTCGTCGCCGCGACCAACAGGGACCTCCAGGGTGAGGTGGCCGCGGGACGCTTCCGCGAGGACTTGTACTACCGGCTGGCGGTCGTGCCCATCCACGCCCCGCCGCTGCGCGAGCACAGGGAGGACGTCCCGGAGCTCGCCGCCCGCTTCCTCTCCGAGGCCTGCGAGCGGAACGGCCGGCGGCCCATGACCTTCGCCCGCGACGCCTTCCTCGTCCTGCAGGGCCACGACTGGCCCGGCAACGTGCGGGAGCTGCGGAACCTCGTGGAGCGGATGGCCATCCTGTGCGACGGCCCCGTCATCGGCGCGCTGGACGTCTCGGCGGTGCTGCCCGCCGCCCGCCGCCCGAAGGGCGACCGCTACCGGGAGGGGGCGCCGCTGCGGGATCTGGTGGAGGAGGCGGAGCGCGAGATCGTCCTCGCCGCGCTCGAGAAGCACGCGGACAACATCGCCGAGACCGCCCGCGCGCTCGGGCTCGAGCGCAGCCACCTCTACAAGAAGATGCGGGCGCTCGGGGTGAAGCGCGGCGCGGAGTGACGCGTCGCCGGCGGGCGTGGCCCTCGGTTCGCGCCAGGGCGTGTCCCTCCGGACGCGCCGTGCCGGACGACCGGGAATGCCCCCTCCCCTCGGGAGGTTGCACCCCGGGGGAGGTACGGCACGCCGGGTGCTTCCCCATCCCGGGAACACCATGGCCTCCCACCAAAGGTTGCCCTTGGCGCAGAGGCGCCCTGGGGTCTATCGTTCGAGCCCCCGACCCGTGCCAACCACCGATCCGAGCCCCGTCCCCGCCGAGAAGCCCGGCAGGCTGCGCGCCCGTCTCGCGCGCCTGCCGCGCCCCGCCTCGCTTCGCCCGCGCGACCTCGTGCTCTGGCTCCGCGCCGTGGGGCCGCGCCGGCTCGCCCTCCTCGCCCTCGCCGCCGCTGGCTTCCTCGCCGCCATCGGGGCGGTGCTGGTGTTCGCCTGGACGCGCGAGCTTCCCGCCTTCGACACCCTCCGGGACTACCGGCCCCTCGTCTCGACGCGCGTCTACGGGTCGGACGGCAGCGAGGTGTTCGCCTTCGCCCGCGAGCGGCGCACGGTGGTGCCGTTCGAGCAGATCCCCGAGATCATGAAGAAGGCGGTGCTCGCCGCCGAGGACGCGAAATTCTACGAGCACGAGGGCGTGAACTACCTCGCCATCGCCCGCTGCGCGGCGAAGGGGCTCATCCGCGGCGGCGTCGCCTGCGGCGGCTCCACCATCACCCAGCAGGTGGTGAAGACCTTCCTGCTCTCCACCGACTGGAGGGTGAAGCGGAAGGTGAAGGAGCTGGTCCTCGCGCCGCGGCTGGAGAAGAACCTCTCCAAGGACGAGATCCTCTACCTGTACCTGAACCAGATCTACCTCGGCCACCGCCGCTACGGCGTCGAGGAGGCGGCTCGGTTCTACTTCGGGAAGAGCGTGCGGAGCCTCGCGCTGGGCGAGTCGGCGATGCTGGCGGGCCTGGTGCAGTCTCCCGAGCGGCTCTCGCCGGCGAAGCACCCCGACGCCGCCAAGGCGCGGCAGCGGTACGTGCTCCGCCGCATGGTCGAGGAGGGCTTCATCGACGCGGGCACCGCCGAGACCGAGGGCCTGCGCCCGGTACAGGTGCTGCGGCACGAGGACCCGCCCGGCGCCTGGTACGCCGACGCCGTGCGCAAGGAGCTCGACGATCGGTACGGCGCCGAGCGGGTGGAGACGGACGGGCTCGTCGTGGACGTGGCCATGAACCCCTTCCTGCAGCGCGCCGGCGAGGCGGCGCTGGAGGCGGACCTCCGGCTCGTGGACAAGCGGCAGGGCTGGCGCGGCGCGCCCCAGCACCTCGACGAGAAGCAGCTCGCCGCCGCGCTCCCGGTGTGGCGCGAGCGGCTCCAGGCCATGAAGGGCCAGCGGGGCGAGGTGCTGGTCTGGGACCTGGGGCGCGTCTCGCCCGACGACATCGAGCCCGAGGCCGAGGGCCAGGGCGACGTGCGCCGGATGCTGCGCGTGCGTCCCCTCGAGGCGGGCGAGATCTACGCCGCGGTGGTCTCGGAGGTGGACGACCGGACGGCGGCGGTGGACCTCGGCAACGCCCGGGGAACCCTGCCGCTCGGCGAGTGCCAGTGGGCGCGAAAGGCGAACCCCACGTCCTACACGCCCCCGCCGAAGCGCATGCGGGACGTGGTGCGGCAGGGGGACATCGTCCTCGTGCGCGTGCTCCCCGGCAAGACGGCCGCCTCGGACGCCGCCCGCGCCGGCAAGACGCTCTCGCTGTCGCTCGAGCAGGCCCCGAAGGTCCAGGGGGCGCTCGTCGCCATCGACCCCTCTACGCGCGGCGTGCGCGCGCTGGTCGGCGGCTACGACTTCGCCCTCTCGCAGTTCAACCGGGCCATCCAGGCGAAGCGCCAGCCCGGCAGCGCCTTCAAGCCCTTCGTATGGGGCGCCGCCGTCGAGTCGCGGCGCTACACCCCCGCCACCGTCGTCTACGACACGCCCGACCTCTACCGCGACCCCTGGACCGGCAAGGAGTGGAAGCCCCAGAACTTCGAGCGCGACGAGTACGACGGGCCGATGCTCCTCAAGGCGGCGCTCGCCCACTCCAAGAACACCGTGTCGGCGAAGCTCGTGGACGCGCTCGGGGTGGACGCGGTCATCGGCTTTGCCCGGCGGGCCGGGATTACGAGCGACCTGCCCCGGAGCCTCTCCCTCGCCCTCGGCACCGGCGAGGTGACGCCCCTCGAGCTCGTGAACGCCTACGCGACCTTCGCCGCGAACGGCTTCTACGCGCCGCCGCTCCTCGTGCTGCGCGTCCGCGACCGCGACGGGCTGGTCCTCGAGGAGACGAGACCGCTCGTCCCGCCGCCCGTCGCTTCCCCCGCCCCCGACGGCGCCGGTTCGGCCGCCGCCCTGGACGCGGAGGGAGCCTCGACCGTCACCCTGACCGCCGCCCCGACCCCCACCCCCTCCGCGGCGACGGACCCGGCCGCGCGGCCGGTTCCCGAGGGCGTCCGTCCCGAGGTCGCCTACGTCCTCCTGTCGATGCTGCGCGACGTCGTGGACTACGGCACCGGCGCCGCCGTGAAGGTGCTGGCGCGCCCCACCGCGGCCAAGACCGGGACGGCGCAGGAGCACCGCGACGCCTGGTTCGTCGGCTTCACGCCCGAGCTGGTGGCCGGCGTCTGGGTCGGCTTCGACTCCCACGAGCCCCTGGGGAGCCACGCCACCGGCGCCGGGGCGGCGCTCCCCGCCTGGCTGGGCTTCATGCAGGCCGCCGTCGGCGGCCGGCCCGCGACGGACTTCCACGCCCCGCCCGGGATCGAGTTCGTCCGCATCGATCCGCGCACCGGGCTTCTCGCCGGCGAGGCCGGCGGAACGGGCCCGGCGGGCGC
>Ga0209797_10000513_pt1 | contig 19475 bp, 21 predicted proteins | sample DOMMetBare3Fresh_2_FD_187472 | JGI IMG/M metagenome (GOLD analysis project Ga0209797, IMG submission 187472) | Wetland sediment microbial communities from St. Louis River estuary, USA, under dissolved organic matter induced mercury methylation -... | ecosystem: Environmental > Aquatic >... | reverse complement strand
CCACACGGGCCGACTTCAGGCACGTCGAGATCGTGGCCGGCAACGTCGCCACCGCCGAGGCCGCCGACGCGCTGTGCCGCGCGGGCGTGGACGCGGTGAAGGTGGGTGTCGGGCCGGGCTCGATCTGCACCACCCGCGTCGTGGCCGGGGTGGGCGTCCCGCAGGTCACCGCCGTGGACGAGTGCTCCCGGGCGGCCGAGAAGCACGGGGTGCCCATCATCTCCGACGGCGGCGTGAAGTACTCCGGCGACGTCGTGAAGGCGCTCGCCGCCGGGGCCTCGAGCGTGATGATCGGCTCGCTCCTCGCCGGCACCGAGGAGGCGCCGGGCGACGTCATCCTCTACCAGGGACGCAGCTACAAGTCGTACCGGGGCATGGGCTCCATCGGCGCGATGAAGGAGGGGTCGAAGGACCGCTACTTCCAGACCGAGGTGTCGGAGGCCGACAAGCTCGTGCCCGAGGGCATCGAGGGGCGCGTTCCCTACAAGGGCTCGGTGGCGATGAACGTCTTCCAGCTCGTCGGCGGCCTGCGCAGCGGCATGGGCTACCTCGGCGCGCGCACCATCCCGGAGCTGAAGCAGAAGGCGCGCTTCATCCGGATCACCAGCTCCGGCCTGCGCGAGAGCCACGTCCACGACGTGATCATCACGCAGGAGGCGCCGAACTACAGGGTGGACTAGGCCGCGGATGGACATCCATTCGGAGAAGATCCTCATCCTCGACTTCGGGTCGCAGTACACCCAGCTCATCGCCCGGCGCCTGAGGGAGCTGGGGGTCTACTGCGAGATCCACCCCTGCAACGTGCCCGCGGCGCGGATCCGGGACTTCCGGCCGCGGGGCATCGTCCTCTCCGGCGGCCCGGCGAGCGTCCTCGCCGAGGGCAGCCCGCGCGCCGATCGTTCGATCTACGAGATGGGCGTCCCCATCCTCGGCATCTGCTACGGGCTGCAGCTCCTCGCCCACGAGCTGGGGGGCAAGGTGCACCAGGCGGCGCACCGCGAGTACGGGCCCGCCACCATCGAGGCCTGCGGCAGCGGCGAGCTGTTCGAGGGGCTCCCGCGCAGGCTGGACGTGTGGATGAGCCACGCCGACCGGGTGGAGGCCCTTCCGCCCGGCTTCGAGCCCATCGCCACGACGGGGGGCTCCCCGTACGCCGCGGTGGAGGACCGCCGCCGGCGCATCTTCGGCGTGCAGTTCCACCCCGAGGTGGTTCACACGCCGCGGGGCACCGAGGTGCTGCGCAACTTCGCCTACCGCATCTGCGGCTGCTCGGGATCCTGGTCCATGCGGGCCTACGCCGAGGTGGCGGTGGAGCAGATCCGGGCCCAGGTGAAGGACGGCCACGCCATCTGCGCGCTCTCGGGCGGGGTGGACTCGGCGGTGGCGGCGCTGCTGGTACACCGCGCCATCGGCAACCGGCTGCGCTGCGTCTTCGTGGACAACGGCGTCCTGCGCGCGGGGGAGAGGGAGCAGGTGGAGGAGGTGTTCGGGCGGATGTTCCACCTCCCGCTCGTGACCGCCGACGCGCGCAAGCGCTTCCTCGGGAAGCTCGCCGGCATCGTCGACCCCGAGCAGAAGCGCAAGATCATCGGCCGCGAGTTCATCGCCGTGTTCGAGGAGGAGGTCGAGCGCCTGGCGCGGGAGGGGGAGCGAGCCGAGTTCCTGGTCCAGGGCACGCTCTACCCGGACGTGATCGAGTCGGTGTCGTTCAAGGGCCCGTCCGCCACCATCAAGAGCCACCACAACGTGGGCGGGCTCCCCGAGGTGATGAAGCTCGGGCTGGTCGAGCCGCTGCGCGAGCTGTTCAAGGACGAGGTGCGCCGGCTCGGCGTGGAGCTCGGCCTCCCCGGGGAGATCGTGCAGCGCCAGCCGTTCCCCGGTCCCGGCCTCGCCATCCGCGTGCTCGGGGAGGTGACCGAGGAGCGTCTCGCCATCCTCCGCCAGGCGGACTCGATCGTCCAGGAGGAGGTCCGCAAGGCCGGGCTCTACGAGAAGCTGTGGCAGGCCTTCGCGGTGCTCCTCCCGGTGCGCTCGGTCGGCGTCATGGGCGACGAGCGCACCTACGAGAACACCTGCGCCATCCGCGCCGTCGAGTCCACCGACGGCATGACCGGCGACTGGGCCCGGCTCCCGCACGAGCTTCTGGCGCGGCTCTCCTCGCGCATCATCAACGAGGTCCGGGGCATCAACCGCGTGGTCTACGACGTCTCGTCGAAGCCCCCGGCGACCATCGAGTGGGAGTAGGCTCCCCGGGCGCCGCGGGGCCGTGTGCGGGAAGGTGGGAGCGTGGCCGCTCCCTCCGCACGCGGGTCCACCGCCGTCAGCTTGCGGGGATCGCCGGGGCGGCTATCATCCGGGGATCGGAGGCTGGTATGTCGCGCCGCGCACTCGCCATCGCCGCTCTCGTCGCCGCCTCGGTCGCCGTCGTCGGCGGCTGCCAGGCCTACAACTTCAACCCGGTGGGCTCGTGCCTCATCCAGCCGGGGCAGAAGCAGGTGAAGCTCGGCGACGTCACCACTGCCGACATCCTGTTCGTGGTGGACGACTCGAACTCGATGGACTCGAAGCAGCAGGCCCTGGCCCAGAACTTCTCCGCCTTCATCGCCTCCCTCGCCGCCGCGCAGGCCGACCGCGCCGTGAAGGGGCTAGATCCGTTCGACTTCCACATCGCCGTCACCACCTCCTCGATCTTCCGCAACTACTCCGGGGCGAGCTTGGGCACGACCTACGACCCCGCGATCTTCGGCCCCGGCTGCACGGCCGGCGTGGCGACGGCCGGCGCACCCTATCCTCAGGGCAACTTCGTCGCCTACGGATCGAACCCCAAGGTGCTCCACTTCACGAAGACCCTCGCCTGGGCGACCTGCAATCCGACGACCGGCGTGTGCACCGATTCGCAGATCAACGCGCTCATCCAGCAGTTCGTGGGCACGTGCAGCAGCCCTGCTGGGCTCTGCTCGCCGGGTTGCACCGGCACCTGCTCGGGCGGCAACGTCGAGGTGGGGAGCTGTGGCTCGGGCGAGGAGCAAGGCTTGCAGGGCGCGCGGCTCGCGCTGCAGAAGGCCGTCGGCGGCCAGCAGACCGGCGTCCTGGCGAGCGAGTTCCCCCACGTGGGCGCGAAGCTGGTGCTGGTCTGGGTCGGCGACGAGGACGACTGCTCCAACGACCCGGCGAACCCCATCGTCCTTTCCGGCGGCGTCGGCGACGATTCCTGCGTCCGCGACACGAACAACCAGCGCTACCCGATCGCCGACTTCATCGACTACTTCGCCGGCCTGGTCGCGCCCTCCGGCCAGGCGCCGAGCGCCGCGCACCCGTACGTCTCCCTCGGCACCGCCTACATCGTGGCGGCCAACCGCTGCACGGCCTCGGACCCGACGACCTGCGCTCCGGCCGATTTCGCGTTCGTCCAGTCGCCGGCCGCCTGCACCGGCACCGCTCAGTACGCCTGCGGCGGCGCCTACGCCGCCGGCAAGCGCTTCCTGCAGCTCGCCGACGCCTTCAAGGCGCGCTCCTGGGACGTCATCGAGGGAACGGTCTGCGAGGCCTTCGGGCCGATCCTCCAGGGCATCGCCGACCTGGTGAAGGCGCCGAGCTCGCTCCGGCTGCCGAGCCTGCCGGCGTCGAACGAGATTACCGTGCTCCGGATCGTGGACGCCTCCGGGAACACGCGGAAGATCTGCACGCAGCGGACCGTCGCCGGCCCGGTGGCGAGCCCCGCCACCGCAGAGGGCTGGTGGTTCATCAACTGCGGCGACCTCGCCAGCCCGCCCGCGGTGGCGTCGGGCCCCACGACCTGTGTCTACATCAACCACCAGGCGGCTCAGGACCCGGTGAACAGCTGCGAGGCGAATCCCGGGGAGACCTACTCGGCCGAGTACATGGGGCAGATCCCGGCTGGCGGCTGCCCCTCCCCATCGACCACGGGCGCCGACTCGCTCTTCTGCGCCCAGGCACTGTCGGGCAAGCCCGACGCCGGAGCCGCGGACGCCCAGCTCTGGTCGTGCTACGGGACGGGGCTAACCGGGACCTGCATCTGCAAGTAGGGGTGGCCATGCGGCGGGCGATCTGGGCGGCGGGGTTGCTCCTCTCCTTCGCGGCGTGCGGCGGCTGCGACACGCTGCCGAGCCAGGCCGTCACCGCCTGCGAGGGGATCTCGGTGGCGGCGGAGAAGACCGACATCCTCTTCGTCGTGGACGACTCGGGCTCCATGCAGGAGGAGCAGGCCAACCTGGCGGCGAACTTCCAGGTCTTCATCGAGCAGCTCGCCGCCTTGCCGGTGAAGAACGCCTACCAGATCGGCGTCACCACGACGTCGGTCGAGAACTTCGAGGCGACCCCCACCAGTACGTTCCTCGCGGGCAACGTTCCCGGCTCGAATCCCGCGAGGGCGTGCCCGCAGGGCGGCAGGACCTACCCCAAGGGCGCGCTCATCGCGGTCGATCCGGCGAGCGTCGCCGTCTACCCCACCGACGGCGTCTACGTGACCAATCTCCCGCGCGTCCTCTCGCCCGCATCGATGAGCACGCCGGAGCTCGTGGCCGCCTTCCAGACCAACGTCCTCGTGGGCATCTGCGGCAGCGGCAAGGAGGAGGGGCTCGCAGCGGCCCGCCTCGCCCTCACCGAGCGGATCGCCGACGGGCAGAACGCGGGCTTTCTGCGGCCCGGCGCGCGCCTGGTGGTCATCATCGTCTCCGACGAGGACGACTGCACCGAGACCAACTTGCCACGACAGGCGACGACCAATGATCTGTGCCACGACCCCACCGTGAAGGCGACCGTGCTCGAGCCCGTGCAGGACTTCGTGGATTTCCTCACCACCACCCAGATCGAGGGCGAGCAGCGCAAGGCGCTCGTCGCCGTCATCGCCGGCGTGGACCCGGTGACCAAGGCGGCCGACCTGACCAACTGCACGACGGCGTTCGACACGGCCAACCGGTACCGGGCCTTCGTGAGCGGCTTCGGGGCGGACGGGATCATCGACAGCATCTGCAATTCGAGCTTCGCCAGCACCCTCCAGCAGATCGCGACCCTCATCGGCCAGGAGGTGCCGCTCTCCTCGACCCCCGCCGACTGGCGCCTGCTCACCGTGAGCGTCGTGAAGCCCGACGGCAGTCGCGTTGCCTGCACCATCTCGGAGGCGGGGAGCGACGGCGGCGCGGCCGACGCCGTCTACGCGCCGCCGACCGCGACCCGGCCGCCCACGCTGACGTTCGGGGGCGCCTGCGCGCTGCAGGCGGGCGACCAGGTGGACGTGAAGCTCGTCTGCGCCGGCTAGGCAGACCCGGATTTCATCCACGCCAGGTGAAGATGGGCTTGCGCTCGGGCGCTTCCCGGCGCAGCATTCGCCCATGCCATTCCGAGCCGCCTTGGGCCCCCTCTTGGGGCTCCTCCTTCCCGTCCTCGCCGTCGCGCAGGCTGCCGCCACGCCCGCGCCCGCCACCCCCGCCGCGCCGTCCGGCGACGAGGTGGAGAGGCTCCTCGCCGAGGTCGACGCCGCCTGGCCGGAGCGGGACGCCCCCGGCAGCTTCGAGGCGATCAAGGCGAAGCTCGACGCGGCCGAGAAGTTGGCGCCGAACGCCTACGGCGTGCTGTGGCGCGTCTCACGCTGGTACTGGTGGGCCGGCGACGACACCAAGCTCCCCGAGGCCGAGAAGAGCCGCTTCGGGAAGCTCGGCTGGGATTACGGCGACCGGGCGGCGCAGGCCGACCCCAAGAAGGTGGAGGGCTGGTTCTACGCCTCGGCCGGGGTGGGCGACTACTCGCTCGCCATGGGCGTCGTCTCGGCGCTCCTGAAGGGGATGGAGGGAAAGTACACCGAGCGGCTCTCCAAGGCCGAGCAGATCGACCCCAAGTTCGACAGCGGGGCCATCGACACCTCCTGGGGGCGCTTCTACTACGAGCTGCCCTGGCCGAAGTACAACCCGGCGCGGAGCGAGATCCGCTACCAGATGGCGCTCGGCCGGAACAAGGGCAACGTGCGGGCGCGGGTGTACCTGGGCGAGCTCTACCTCAAGGAAGGTCATCCGAAGGAGGCGCGCTCGCAGCTGGAGAAGGCCATCGCCGCGCCGCCCGGGGCCTACGACCCGGCGGAGGAGCGGCGATACCAGGCGGTGGCGCGCGAGCTCCTCGCCAAGACGAAGTGACGCGAGGGAGAGGGAGATGAGGACCATGGCCGAGGTCGCGAGGCAAGCGGCGAAGCACAGGAACCTCGTAGAGCTGTTCGAGGCCCAGGCGGCGCGGCGCGGGGCGAACGCCGCCGTGAAGGAGAAGCGGGACGGGGCCTGGCGGGACGTCGCCTGGCAGGAGATGGCGCGGCGAGCCCGCGACGTCTCGGACGGACTCGCGGCGCTGGGCGTGCGGGCCGGCGACCGCGTCGCCATCCTCTCCGAGACCCGGACCGAGTGGATCCTCGCCGACGTCGGCATCCTGGGCGCGGGGGCCATCACGGTGCCCATCTACCAGTCCAACCCGGCCCACGAGTGCCAGTACATCCTCGACGACTCCGGGGCGAGCTGGATCTTCGTGGAAGGCGAGGCGCAGGCGGAGAAGATCCGCCTCGTCCGCAACAAGCTCCCGGCGCTGAAGGGCGTCGTCCGGTTCACCGGCTCGCCGCTCGGCGACGAGCGGACGCTCGCCGATGTGGAGAAGGCAGGGGCCGAGTGGCGCAAGTCGCACCCCGCCGCGCACGCGGAGCGCCTTGCCGCCATCGGGCTCGGGGACCCCGCCTGCTACATCTACACCTCCGGCACCACCGGCAACCCCAAGGGCGTGGTGATCACCCACGGGGCCTGGGTGTACGAGGCCGAGGCCGTGGCGCAGATCCAGATCATCCGCGCCGACGACCTCATCCTCATGTTCCTTCCCATGGCCCACTCCTTCGCCAAGGTGATCGAGGCCGTGTGGTTCGCCGAGGGGGCGACCGCGGCCTTCGTGGAATCGCTCGAGAAGATCGTGGACAACGCCGGCGAGGTGAAGCCCACCGTCATGCCGTCGGTGCCGCGCATCTTCGAGAAGGCCTACAACGCGGTGGTCTCGAAGGGGCTCGCCACCCCGGGCCTCAAGGGCAAGCTCTTCAAGATGGCGATGCAGGGCTTCGACGTCTGGGCCGACGCCAAGGTGAAGGGGGACCCGGTCGAGCGGGGCGGCCTCGCCTTCGCCATGGGGAAGAAGCTCGTCTTCCCCAAGCTCGCCAAGGCCCTGTCCGAGCGGTTCGGAGGGCGCATGCGCCTCTTCGTCTCCGGCGGCGCGCCGCTCTCGCCCAAGATCAACTGGTTCTTCCACCTGATCGGCTTCACCGTCCTCGAGGGCTGGGGCCTCACCGAGACCTCCGCCGGCACGTGCGTGAACCGTCCCGGCCAGAACCGCATCGGCACGGTGGGCCCGCCCGTTCCCGGAACCGAGATCCGCATCGCCGACGACGGCGAGATCCTGGTGCGAGGCGGCGGGGTGATGAAGGAGTACTACCGCAAGCCCGAGGCCACCGCCGAGACGCTGCGCGACGGCTGGCTCCTCACCGGAGACATCGGGGAGCTGACGGCGGACGGCTGCCTGCGCATCACCGACCGCAAGAAGGACATCATCGTCACCGCGGGCGGGAAGAACGTGGCGCCGCAGAATCTCGAGAACGAGCTGAAGGGCGACCCGCTCATCTCTCAGGTGATGGTGCACGGCGACCAGCGCAAGTTCCTGTCGGCGCTCGTCACCCTGAACGAGGAGAACGCCCGGAAGTGGGCGGCCGACACCGGGCTCGACGCGAAGATGCAGCTCGAGGCCCTGGTCGGGCATCCGGCGATGCGTGCGCGCATCCAGCAGAGCGTGGACGCGCTCAACGCCAAGCAGGCGAGCTACGCCAGCATCAAGGCGTTCGCCATCCTGCCGAACGACTTCACGCAGGAGAGAGGCGAGCTCACGCCCACGCTCAAGGTCAAGCGGAAGTTCTGCAGCCAGAAGTACAAGGCCATCCTCGACGGCTTCTACGCCGAGTAGGGCGCCGTCCGGCTGGCGGGCCGCCTTGACACCCCGGGACCGGGCCACTACCTATGTGGCTGATTCCCGAATCGATCGAGGAGGCGACGAGCCATGGGCGAGGCAGCGAGCGTGAAGGACGTCTTCGAGCGGCACATGCCGGAGAAGCTCAAGAACAAGCCGGACGTCGTCTCCAAGATCAACGCGGTCTACCAGTTCAACATCTCCGGCCCGGGCGGCGGCCAGTGGTCGGTGGACTGCACCCGGCCCGGGGGCGTCATCGCCGCCGGCGTGGCGGCGGCGCCGAAGTGCACCGTGGCCGCCACCGACGCGGATTTCCTCTCCATCGTGAACGGGAAGATGAACGCCCAGATGGCCTTCATGTCCGGGAAGCTCAAGATCCAGGGGGACATGGGGCTCGCCATGAAGCTCCAGCAGATCCTGTAGGCGGGCCTGCCGCGGGCCCGGCTCGCCCCGATTCGCTTGACACCCGCCGCTCCGGCCACGAGACTCCTCGGCGAAATGCGCGCCGCGCTGGCACTCGTCGGAGTCCTCGCCGTCCTCGCGACCGCGGCGGCGCCGCACCACCACGGCGGCGCGCTCGGCAGCCACGCCTGCGCCGCCTGCGTCACCAGGGGCGGCGAGCCGGCGCGGGACGAGAGGCCGGCCGTCGCGCCGCCCACGGTCCACGCTCGGCTCGTCCCGTCGCCGCCGCGCCTGGCGCCGGTCGCGGGCGCGCCGCAGGGCGCCGTCCCGGGCCAGTCGCCTCCCCTCGCGTAGCGCGAGGAGCAGCCCCTCCCCCAAGGGAACCGCCGTGGGCGCGCCGTCGCGCGCCGAGGTGAATCGCATGGTTTCACTCGTCGTGTCGTGCCTCCTCGCGGTCGCCGCCGGACAGGCGGCGCCCGCCCCGCCCGCGGCCGCCGAGGCCGAGGAGCGCAGGAGGCTCGAGGAGCAGATCGCGAAGGAGCTGGGCGCGAGCCCCGCCGCGGCGGCGCCGGCCGCGCCTGCGGCGGAGCCGGCCGCGCAGGGCGCGAAGGGCGGGAGCCCGTATGGCCGGCTCCTGCTCCTGCCGGACGTCTCCGCCACCGGCAGCGGCGCCCTCGCCTACGACAGCCCGGGCGCGACCGCGGCCGTGCCGCCGTCGGGGCCGGTCGGGTACGCCGGGAAGGTGACCCCGGTCTTCCAGGAGCTGGAGCTGGCCCTGCAGGCGGTCGTGGATCCGTACGCGCGCGCCGACGTGTTCCTCTCCTTCTCGACCGAGGGGGCCGGGGTGGAGGAGGCCTACGTCACGACCCTCTCGCTCCCGTGGGGCCTGCAGGCTCGCGGCGGGACGCTGCGCAGCTTCTTCGGACGCCTCAACCTCCAGCACCCGCACGTCCAGGACTTCGCCGACCAGCCGCTCTCCTTCACGCGGCTCGTGGCGGCGGACGCGTTGAAGGGCCCCGGCCTCGACCTCTCCTGGCTCGCGCCGCTGCCCTGGTTCGCCGAGCTGCACCTCGCCTGGCAAAAGACGAGCCCCGCCGCCTCGACCGTCCCGCAGCTCACGCCGCTCGCCCGTCTCGTCCAGTACTTCGAGCTCTCGGAGTCGGCCACCCTCGGCTTCGGCCTCTCGGCCGCGCTCTTCGACGGGCAGGGCCCCGACCCGCGGCGGGACCTCGCCGGCGCCGACCTCCACCTCAAGCTGAGGCCGCCGGCGGGCCGGGCCTACCTCGCCGTGCAGGGCGAGGTCTTCGGGTCGCGGCTGCGCGGCGAGCCGGCCAGCCAGGGCGAGGCGGGGGGCTACGTCCAGGCGGTCTGGCGGCCGAGCGCGTACTGGGACGCCGGCGCGCGGTACGACCGGTCGCCGGCGGGCGCCGGAGAGGCGGTTCGGCGCTACTCGGCGCTCGGGACCTGGTTCCCGAGCGAGTTCATGCGGCTCAGGCTCCAGGCCACGCTCGACGACCTTCCCGGTGGCGCCCGCGGCTTCGAGGGTATCCTCGCGCTCGACTTCTCCATCGGCGTCCACGGCGCCCACCCTTTCTAGGACGGCCATGATCTCCCGTTCCGCGCTCCTCGCTGCTCTCGCGCTCGCCTCGCTCCCGGCTCCCGCCACCGCCGCGCTCAAGGTCGTGACCACGACCGAGGGCCTCGCCGCCCTCGCGCGCGAGGTCGGGGGCGACCGGGTCGAGGTGGCGAGTCTTTCCCGCGGCATCCAGGACCCCCACTTCGTGGACGCCAACCCCATCCTGGCGGTGAAGCTGCGCCAGGCCGACCTGCTCCTGGACGTGGGGCTCGACCTGGAGGTGGGCTGGCTCCCGCCGCTCGTGAACCAGTCGCGGAACGCCGCGATCCAGCCCGGCGGACCGCGCCGGCTCACGGCGGCGTCCGCCGTGAACGTTCTCGAGGTGCCGACGGGGCCGGTGGACCGGAGCCAGGGGGACCTGCACCCGGCCGGAAACCCACACTTCCTCGCCGATCCCCACCGCGGCGAGCAGGTGGCGGCGGCCATCGCCGCCAGGCTCGCGGCGCTCGACCCCGCCGGCGCGGCGGCGTACGCGGCGCGGCTCGCCGACTTCCGGCGGCGGATCGACGCGGACCAGAAGCGCTGGCTCGCCGAGCTCGCCCCGCTCAAGGGCAGGAAGGTCGTCACCCAGCACAAGACGCTCAGCTACTTCCTCGACTGGTCGGGGCTCGTCGCCGCCGGGTACGTCGAGCCCAGGCCCGGCGTGCCGGCGCCGCCCTCCCACCTCGCCGATCTCGTCGGGGTGGTGAAGGCCGAGGGCGTGAAGGCCATCCTGGTCGAGAACTACTACGACCCGAAGAGCGCCTCGGTGGTGGCCCAGCACGGCGGGGCCAGGCTGGTGACCATTCCCGGCGACGTGGGCGGCACCGACGCCGCGAGGACCTACCAGGCCTACCTGGGCGAGCTCGTGCGGCTCGTCGTCGAGGCGGCGCGCGCGTGAAGCCGCTCGTCTCCCTCGCAGGCGCAACCATCGGCTACGGGCGCCGCCCGCTCCTCTCCGGCGTGGAGCTCGCCGTGGCGGCAGGCGACTTCCTCGCCATCGTCGGCCCGAACGGCGGCGGCAAGACGACGCTGCTCCGCACGCTGCTCGGCATCCTGCCGCCGGTGACCGGAAGGAGGGAGCAGCCGGCGCCGCTGCGCGTCGGGTACGTGCCGCAGCGCGACCACGTGGACGCGCTCTGGCCGCTCGCCGCCGGGGACGTCGTCCTCATGGGACGGGTCCCCCGGGCCGGACCGGGGCGGACCATCGCTCCCGAAGGGCGCGAGAAGGCGCGCGCGGCGCTCGCCCGCGTGGGGCTCGGGGGCCTCGAGCACCGCTCGTTCCGCACGCTCTCCGGCGGCCAGCGGCAGCGGACGCTCATCGCCCGGGCGCTCGCCTCGGACCCGGAGCTGCTCGCCCTCGACGAGCCCACGAGCGGCATGGACCCTGCCGCCGAGCTGTCGGCGATGGACCTGCTGCGCGAGCTGCACCGGGCGGGCGGGCTCGCCATCGTGATGGTGTCCCACCGGCTGGAGGCGGTGGCGAACTACGCCGGCACGCTGGCCTTCGTGGACCAGGCGCAGGGGCTGTGGCGCGTCGGCCCGCTCGCCGAGATGCTCACCCCCCGGGCGCTCTCGGCCCTCTACGGGCGGGAGGTGGCGGTGCGGGAGGAGGGCGGGCGGCGCTTCGTGTACCCGACGACGGACGGGGGAGGGCGGCCGTGACCGGCTTCGCGGAGTTCTGGGCGGCGCGCGACATCTGGCGCGACCCGCTCCTCGCCTCGGTGGTGGCCGGGGCGCTGCTCGGCTTCCTCGGCGTCTACGTCGTGCTCCGCCGCACGGTGTTCGTCTCGGCTGCCCTCACGCAGCTCTCGACACTGGGGCTCATCGTGGCGCTCCTCGTCGAGGAGCGGATGGGGGTCGAGGTCGAGCACGCCGGCGTGCAGCTCGCGGTGGCGGTCCTCTTCTCGGTGGCGGGGGCCCTGGCGCTCGGCACGCTCGAGTCCGGCCGCCGCCTCCCCACCGAGGCCGGGGTGGGCATCGGCTACGTGGTCGCGGGCGCGCTCGTCGTCCTGGGGGCGAACCGGCTCATCCACGCCGCCCACGACCTCAACGCCATGGTCTTCGGGAACGCCGTGGCCGTGCCCTTCTCCGACGTCCTCGTGCTCCTCGCCGTGACGCTGCTCTGCGCCCTCGTGCACACCGTATTCCAGAAGGAGATCGTCTTCGCCTCCTTCGACCGGGAGACGGCCGAGGCCATGGGGATGCGGGCGAGGCTCTGGGACGGCGTGCTCTTCGCCACGATCGGGCTCGCCATCCCGGTCTCGGCGCGCGCCCTCGGCGCGCTGCCGGTGTTCGCGTTCCTCACCATTCCCGCGTCGGCGGCGCTGCTCGTCGCGGGTCGGCTGCGCCCCGCCTTCGCCATCGCCACCGGCCTCGGCGTCGTGGCAGCGGCGGGCGGCTACGCGCTCTCGTGGATCTGGCAGCTTCCCACCGGCGCCACCATGGTGGCGCTGGCCGCCTTGTTCGTCGTTCCCGGCGCCGCCCTCAGGCTCGTTCACCGGGCATGACGGCGCCGCCGAACCCGCGCCGGCGCGGCGAAACCGCTTGACCCGCGCGGCCTTGGGGACTACAACCCCGCCTCGCCCACAACACCTGACGCGGGGTGGAGCAGCCAGGTAGCTCGTCGGGCTCATAACCCGAAGGTCGCAGGTTCAAATCCTGCCCCCGCAACCAGCAAAACCGGAGCCCTCGCCAGCACTTGCCGGCGGGGGCTTCGTGCTTCTGTTCTCACTTCTGGTCAACTGTGTCCATTTCGTGTCCAGACGACGCCTGGCCTGACTCGGCTGCCTTCCGGGTCCGGTTCAGCACCTGGACGGCCGCCTCGAGGTCCTGCTCCTCGACGATGTTGTAGCGCTTGAAGACCGCCGCGGTGCGGTGGCCGGAGAATCGGGCCACCACCGACTCGGGAAGGCCGAGGCGGCGGGTCAGACGCTCGTCGCCCAGCTCCGCCCCGTCCAGTTCGACCGACAGCTGCGGCGCGCTCTCACGCTTCTTCCTGCGCATCCCCGCAGGGGATCACGCCGGAGATGCCGCCGCAAGAATGTGTAGGATCGTGAGAGCCTCGGCTAAGGAGCATAGCCGGTTGAGTCAAGCAGGTCAGGGTCGCTGCCGATGGGCCGCAGGCCCACGAAGGAGGCAGGAGTTCGCCCAGCGCTCCTGAGCCGGCGTAGTCTCGTTGCCATGCCGCGCCGCAAGAGGGTCCTGACTCGACCTCGCCGACCTTGCCGCCGCGCTGGATGACCACGCGGGCCTGGCCTGGTACCTCGACACCAATGAGCTTCGAGATCACATCTCCGCCACGAAGGACGCCAGGAACTCGTCTGCATCGGCGGGCACTTCACCGCCCCGCGCTAGAACTAAGAGCTGATACAGGCGAGTCCCAGCCACGATGAGTCGGACCCTGATCCTGCCCTTTCGCTTACAGTCCAGATCGGCCTGAATGGCAGGGGGGGCCACGGCAAACGTCCTCTCCGCGATCAGCGTGCAAGCGCGCCCCATGGTGTCGACGGCTCGCTCGAGATACGCACCGGGTGCCTGGACCGCAGGCGATGTGGAGACAAGCGATGCGACCGCGACGCTGTATTCGGCCTGTGTCGTCTCGACGAGGTACATGTCGGCATGCGTGTCGCCCGTCGGAAGCGACATCTGCACCGATCCTTCCCTGGGTTCACCTGGGAACGAGATGGTGAAACGGCCAGACCTCGACACGAAGCTTTTCCATGCGAGCCGCGGCGGCGAGTTCGCCGCGGAGAGCCCGCCGTCAGCGGGCAGCGCCACACGTATGAGGCTGCAACCCTTGATGTCCGCCTGAGCTTCGTCCTCGTCCGCCATCAGCGTGAGGTTCGCAGCTGGCGACGTCCAGGCAATCGCGTGGGTCACCCGGACGTAGTAGTTTCTGCCCGCCTTGGCGAGGAACCCTTGGGCCTTGATAGTCTCCGTCGAGACGGACACGGTGTGGGGACCAGGAGGGACGCTGGCAACGATAAATGTGGAGCCCGGCAATTCGCCCAGAACTTCTCCATCGAGAGCGATGGGGTACTTGATGGCCAGCGGCAGCTTCGACGCGCGGTAGACGTAGACGTTCGCCGTCTTGGGCCCGGTCCTGAAGATCTTGGCCGCCGAGTCGTCCTCCTTCTCTGCCATCGGGACGCTTGCACATCCGGAACCACCGATGAAGAGAGCAGCGACAACGAGACGCGCCGTCGAGACCTGGCCCATGAACGCCCTCTGAACCTGGCCCGCGCGAAATCGAGGACTCCGGCCGCGCACGCCCCGTTCCTCATACCCCGCCACCCCGTATACCACTTGGCGCCGTCGTGTGGCCGCCGCTGGTTGCCGGACAGGGAAGGGTGAGTTATACCCGAAGTATGAAAACGGCCATCTCTCTCCCCGACGCCGTCTTCCGTGAAGCCGAGCGACTCGCGCGGCGCCTGAAGAAGTCCCGCAGCGAGCTCTACAGGGAAGCCGTGACCGAGTACGTTGCCCGCCACGAGCCAGAGGCCATCACCGAGGCCATGAACCGGCTGGCCGCAAAGCTCGACACCAGGCCGGACGAGTTCACCTCCGCGGCCGCGCGGCGCACGCTGGAGCGATCCGAGTGGTGATCGCGCAGGGGGACGTCTGCTGGGCCGACCTCCCCGACCCGGTGGGCTCAGGTCCGGGATTCCGGCGCCCCGTCCTCGTCGTTCAGGGCGACGCCCTCAACCGCAGCCGCGTCGCGACGGTCGTATGCGTTCCGTTGACGAGCAACGTCAAGTGGACCGAGGCGCCCGGCAACGTCCTCATGGCGGCGAGGAGCACGGGGCTGTCCAAGGACTCCGTCGCCAACGTCTCGCAGATCGTCACGGTGGACCGCGAACTCCTCACGGAGCGAGTCGGCCGCATCTCGAAGAAGCAGCTCGAGCTCGTGTTCGCCGGGCTGGACATCGTGCTGGGGCGGTAGGTCGAGGCGCTCATGCGCATCACGAGCAAAGGCCAAGTAACCATCCCCGTGGAGATCCGCGAGAAGGCTGGGCTCTTGCCGGGCACGGAAGTGGAGTTCGGGCTGGACGCCAAGGGTGTGCACATCCGGCGAGTCAGGGCCCCGCGGCGCGAGGGGCGTGGTGCCGCCGCGGTGGGGCGCCTGCGTGGCAGGGCGACCGTCAAGATGACCACGGATGAGATCATGGCGCTCACGCGACAGGCCTGACGGCCGTCCTCGTCGAGAGCAGGGGCGTCCTCGACGTGGCCACGAAGGACCCCAGGTGGGGCGAGTGGTCTGCGAACGCGATGGCTGGCTCGTGCAGCGGACGCGTCGGTGCTCGTCATAGAGCCGCTCGTGTTCGCCGAGGACTCCGTCGCGATCCGCCGCCATACGAGGCAGCGTTCCTGGCGGGGAGGAGCTTTCTCGCGTACCGACGGCCCGGAGGGGCGCTGCATGACGCCGTTCCCCGACTTCTACATCGGAGCTCACGCGGCCGTGGCAGGCCACCAGCTCCTGACCCGCGACGCGGTAACCGCCCGGGCAACAGCGTCTTGCGCCTCTGCCGGCGGTTGCCGGAGCAGGGCGGGCTCCCGGCGTTCAGCGGCGTCCGAGCGCGGCGTCGAGCGCGGCGGGCGCGCGGTCGAGGTCCAGCGCCTCGACCAGGAGCCGCGCGTACCGCTCCTTGTTGCCGGCGCGACCGGCAAGGAATCGTAGCAGCTGCGCCTCGAGCGGCCGTCGCCGCTGCGCTGGCTGCCTCTGCAGCGTGCGGAACGAGGCAAGCTCGCCCTCGGCGTCGATGATCCGCAGCACGCGTTCGGGGCCGAGCGCCCGGATGAGCTCGCTCTCCAGGTCCGGGTTGCAGACGTGCACCCGGGCAACCGCGCGGCGAAACACCCGCTCTTCCCTCGCGTCGCACAGGGCGACCAGCTCGACGCCGCCAGGCGTCCGCCGCGCATGGTTGGCGACGGCGTGGGCCCCGCCGAGCACGACGATGGCGGGGCGGTCCAGCCCGCGCCGCCGGGCCAGCGTCTCGAGCGCGACGCGGTCGCTCGTGCCTTCGACCAGGATCAGCCGGTGAGCCGGGAGGGGCGGCTCGGTCTCGCGGCCCATATTCGCATCTCGCCCATCTCCGGCGCCGTGGTTCAAGTCAGGACGAGCGCCACCGCGCGAGGGCGGCAGGGCCTCGTCCCCTGAGAAGGTCCGGCCCTCGACCGGCTGTCGGGTGAGGACCGCCAGGAACTCCCTGCAGAACTGCGCGCTGATGGCGAGCGGTGCCTGGTCGGCGATGAGGCGGGCCAGGAGGGCGACAGCCGTCGCGTGGCTCGGGTGGGTCTCCACCGTCGCGGCGACCAGCACGTTCGTGTCGATGAAGACCGGCTCAGCGGCCATCGTCGCCGTACAGGCTCTCGCGGCGGAGGTCCCCGCCGATCCGCCGCGTACCGCCGGTCAGAAGTGGCGGCGTGAAGTCCGCGGGTGGCGGCCGGAGGTGATCGCGCGCCGACTCAGCGAGGACCCGCGCGCGCTCCTCGGGCGTGAGAGCCGCGAGCTCCTTGGCGAGGCGGCGAAGGTCTTCTGGCGAGCGCGCCATGTTGAAATCCTAGCATCTGCCCGCAGCCTGCGCCCATACCGCAGGCACACCCCCGAGGGGGGCGCCGACCATCGGGTTGGCCACCCACCCAACCGCGCCCAAATCGTGCCCGTCTCAACGTCCGATCACGTCATTTCTCGTCCACTCCCGTCGACTCGGCACTTTCACGAAGCCGCTCTGCCGCAACGAAACCAGAACGACGACGCCCGTCTGCCCGCACTGTGGGTAAGGACTCATGACCCGAAGGTCGCGGGTTCAAATCCCGCCCCCGCAACCAGTCTTTCCGGAGCCCTCGCCAGCACTTGCCGGCGGGGGCTTCGTGCTTCGGGTATTACTTTTGGTAAGGCATCCAGATGCCGCTCGGTCGAGCTGCTGCTCGACGACGCCGCCCGGCGCGACGTCCATCCCAACGTCACTCGGGCGAGCCCGGCAGGCGCAGCCGGAGCCGGCTGGGCTCGCCCGTGACGACCACGCCGGCTGCGGCCACGCCTATCGCCACGACCCACGTCGCCAGCGCCGCGCGCCGGAGGCTCACGGCGCCGCCCGCGGCGCGTCCGCCCGGCCTGGCCGGCGTGCTCATCTCCGGTGCGCTTGCATCAGGGGCGCCGGGCCAGCTCGATGAGCACGATGTCTGAGTGCTCCTGCACCTGCTCGAGGACGAGCTCCCGCCCGTCGGGCGACACGTCGAAGTCCCGGAGGTCGAAGTCCGGCGCGAGGTCGGTCACCTGGCGCTCGGCGCCGGTGGCGAGATCGACGAGCCACAGGTTCTTGTGCCGGATGCCCCCGCGCAGCACGAGGAGCGCTCGCTGCTCGGGCAGGAAGGCGAGGTGCCTGGCGCCGCGGGTGAGCGTCAGCGCCGGCAGGGGGTGGGCGCTGCCGTCGGGCCTCGCCGCCCGGACCGGGAATGTCGTTCCGACGTCGGCCCCGGAGAAGGCGACCAGGTCGCCGCCCGGCGACCACACCGGGTCGACCGATGGCTCGGCCAGGAAGGGCGCGGGCGAGCGGCCGTCGATGGGGACCGTGAACAGGCGCGGCGTTCCGTCCACCACCGCCGCAGCCGTGACCGTGCCGTCGGGCGCCCAGGCGGGGGTACCCCGCAGCGCCAGCGCCCGGGTGACGATGCGGGCATCGGACCCGTCGGCGTTCACCACGCAGAGCAGGGTTTGCCCGCCCTGCCGGACCGAGAAGGCGATGCGCTGCCCGTCGCGGCGGATGGCCGGCGCGCCGAGGACCCGCGACTCCGGCGCGCTCCACAGCTCGGTGGCGAGGCCGTCCTGCAGCTTCCAGAGGCTCTCGCTCGTGCCCTTCGAGGAGACGTAGACGAGGTATCCCGGGCCGAGCCGGGGCGACGATCCATTGCCCGTCGTCAGCGGGATCCGCCGGGCGGTCGACATCTCGGCCCGGGCGCCGGCCAGGGGCACCCGCCAGAGCGCGCTCTTCGGACCGGCCAGGGCGGCCACCAGGCGCCGCCCGTCGGCGCTGGCCGCCAGCGAGGTGTAGCGGTCGACGCCGACGCTGGCGCGGTGGGAGGTGCGCGTGTCCAGATCGAGGACGTGGATCCAGGGACCGAAGCCGTCGGGGTCGGTGGCGAGGTACAGCAGGGTCCGCCCGTCCACGAACACCGGGTGGCTCACCAGCGCGTCGTGGTGGGTGATCCGCTCCGGCGTCCCTCCACCGGCCGGGATGCGCCAGAGGTCCAGGCGATCCGGCAGCTCCCCCTCGACGAAGTAGAGGAAGGCTTGGTCGGGAGACCAGACAGGGAAGTGCGCGTGGAGGCCCGCCGGCGCCGAGAAGATCGGACGGGCCTCCGAGGACGGGGAGGAGTCGCGCACGAACATCGGATCGCCGGGCCCGGGCGTGTGGAAGGCGAGGCGGGCCCCATCGCTGGACCAGTCGAATTCCGCCACCCCGTCGAGGTAGGGCCGCGGCTGTCCCCCGAGGAGCGGGACCGCCCAGACGCCGATGTCGGGCTGACTCCCCCACGCATAGCGCCCTTGCGAGTCGATGGAGCTGTAGACGCAGCGCGGATGGAAGGCATCCATGAAGGCGCACGGGCCGTAGTCGATCGTCTCGCCCGAGATTGCGGTGTTGTCCGTGTTCATCACGCCGTGGATGAAGCCGAGCGCCATCCACTGGGCGATGAGGTCCGCCTGGGCCCGCACGACCGCGTCGAGCAGCGCGACGTAGGGATTGGGCGCCTGCGCGGCATCCGGATAGTGACGGGCAATCGCATAATCGGCGAGCTGTCGGAGCGCATCCCTATCGTCGCGGGCAGCGAAGTACTCGAACGTCCCGACCCGTATGTGACTCGCCGCCACCCGGGTGAACACAGCGCCCGGCCGCACGCCGTCGGCGCGGGCAATGCGCTCGCCGGTCGTCACCGCCGCCAGCGCCCGCTGCGTCGGCACGCCGAGCGCCGCCATGGCTTCGCTGACGATGTACTCGCGGAGCACCGGGCCGAGCACGGCCTTGCCATCACCGCCGCGCGAGAATCGGGTGCGCCCGGACCCTTTCAACTGCAGGTCCCGCCGAACGCCGTCGCGACCGACGACTTCACCGAGCAGAATCGCGCGACCGTCACCGAGTTGCGGCACGAACCCACCGAACTGATGGCCGGCGTAGGCCTGGGCAATCGGTTCCGCTCCTTCGGGCAGCGCGTTCCCGGCGAGCATCGCCACGCCATCAGCAGAACCCAGCCAGTCGACATCCATCGACAACATGGCCGCCAGTCCGGCATTGAGCCGGATCAGCTTTGCCTCAGGGACGCGGGAGGGCTGCTCCCTGGCGAAGAAACGATCGGGCAGCCTGGCATAGCTGTTGTCGAATTGAATAGTCATGAATCAATGCAGCCGGCGCCGCGGCTGGCGGTGCCACGGCTCTCCCTGATCGTACTTGAGACTCGGCGCGTCTGG
>Ga0209797_10000510_pt1 | contig 19512 bp, 20 predicted proteins | sample DOMMetBare3Fresh_2_FD_187472 | JGI IMG/M metagenome (GOLD analysis project Ga0209797, IMG submission 187472) | Wetland sediment microbial communities from St. Louis River estuary, USA, under dissolved organic matter induced mercury methylation -... | ecosystem: Environmental > Aquatic >... | reverse complement strand
GCGCGTGTGTCTTCGCCGTGGCCGGCCCCGCCTTGTTCGCGCCACAGGCCCGCCTCGCGCCCGGCGTGGTTCACCGCCTGATCGAGCCGCAACACGAGGGCGTACACCGGGGCGGGCAAGGCGGTGCGCTGCAGGCGCTCGCGCAGCAACAGCAGCAGTTGCGCCGCATCGCGCGTGGGGTCGCCGAGCGCGAGCACGAGCTCGGTGTCGGGCAGTGCGTGGCGCACGCTGGTTTCGTGCCGCAGCACGAGCGTCAGGTGCGCCGCCGCGAGCCACTGCTGGGCGAGCCATCCCGCCAGCGGCTGCACCAGGCGCTGGGTGGCGAAGACGAGCATCGCCGCATCGTCGGCGCGGTGCAGCAGTTCGAGCCCCATCTCGAAGCGGCGCGGCGGCGCGAGCCAGGTCTGCGGATCAGGCACCTCGCCGCGCGCGCGCGCGATCGCTTCGAGCAAGGGGCCCATGCCGCGCCGCTGCGCGCCGGTGCGCGGCAGCATGCGCACATCGCCCAGCGTGCGGCAACCGATGCCATGCAGCAGATCGGCCAGGCGCACGTCGAGGCCCCAGGCGGCGAGTGCGCCCGCAAGCGGCAAGGCATCGAGGCGTTGCGGCACCGGCAGGCGTCTGAGCGCCGGAGAGCGCGGCTCGACGCGGGCGAGCACGGCTGCCGCCGCGGCCGTGGGCGCAGCGGCCATGTGCAGTGACCGCACGCCGCTCGCTGCGGCAGCTTCGCGCACCGCACGCCACAGCGCGCGCGCACCGCCGAACAGGCGCAACGAAGCCGCCACTTCGAGCAGCACGCCGTCGCGCTGCAGCACCACCGAGGGCGTGAAGCGCGCCAGCGACCAGGCCAGGCGCTCGACCAGTGCCGCCTCGCGCGCCGCGTCGCGCACGAAGACCTGCAGGCCCGCAGCCAGCGACGCCGCCGTGGCCACGCTCATGCCCGGGGCCACGCCCAGCGCCAGCGCAGGCGCATCGGCCTGCACCACGCACTTGGCCTCGGCCACGCAGCAGGGCCGGCCGGCGCCGTCGGGCGCGGCGGCCAGCCAGGCCTCAAGCGGCAGCCCGTTCAGGTGCAGTGCGAACCAAAGCATGGTCTTGTCGATCCGGCGCGAGGGGTGGCACGGCGCCGGCCCGGCGCGCGCGTCGCAGCGCAGGGCCGGACAGCACGAGCGTGAGCGGCGCGGCCATCGGTGGGCCGCGCCGCTTGAAGACGTCGACCACCAGACGGGACGGCGCGGCCGGTTCGAGCGCCAGGCGCAAGGGTGCGGGTGACGACTGCCCGCGCACGAGCGCGGGACGCAAGGCGAACAGCGGCGTGCGACCTTCTTGCGCCGCGAGGTGCAGGCGGCGCAGCGTGGCCGTCGCGGTCGAGGGGCGGCCTTCGCCGCGTTCCCACCACAACACGGCCGACAGTGCCCCCGAGCGCAGTGCCTGTTCGGCGGCCCAGGCTGCATCGGCCGGCTTCGCAGCCGTGACGATCACGAGCCGGTCCGGCGCGATGCCGAGCGCGGCCAGTGCCGGCGCGTACGGCAGGAGCGGCGGATCGACCCACAACAGCGCACCCCCCTGCGCCAACGCGGGCGCCAGCAGGCGCAACTCGCCGCAGCCCGGCACGGGCAGCAGCAGCTCGATCAGGCCCGCTGCAGGCCAGCCGCCACCAGGCAGTTCAGCGTCGAGCGCGGCGTGGCCGGTGGGGCGCTGCGCCAACCCATCCCCCTCGCTTCCCGTCGGCCGGGCGAGCTGGTCGGCGCACCAGACCGGCGGCAAACGTTGGGCGCTCGAGCCATCGGCGGCAAGGAAAGCAAGGGCAGCGCTGCGCATGGCGGCAGACGGGTGGGATGGGCGGGTTGGATTGGTAAGGCCACTGCGAAGTAGCTGTATGTTTATACAGTATCACAGCGGCTTTGCGCCACTGATTTCGTGCGCGGCTGCGCCGCAATCAGCGCGGGCTGTGCGGGTGGGCCTGGAGCCGGGCCAGGTCGAAGCCGAGCGCTCGCAGCCGGGCACGGATCGCGGCGTCGTCTTCCGGTGTGAGTACCGGCTGTCGCGCCAGAACCCACAGGTACTCACGCTTGGCTTCACTCACGATGGCGTAGCGGCCATCCGGCGCCAGATCGATCACCCAGTACGCGCCCCAGCCGATGCCCGTCCAGCGCAGCCAGGCCGGCAGAAAACTGACCTCCAGCCGCGCCGGCTGAAGTCGGCCGGCCTCGATGCGCGCCACATCGGCCGGAGGGCGCGCGATGCCGGTGACCGAGTCGGGCTTGCCGTCGGCCGTGCGGCAACGGTTGATCACTTCGACCGTGCCGTTGCCAAGATCGCGGTAGACAGCGGCGGTGTCGGCGATGCATTGCTTCTGGAAGCGGTTCGGGAACCACAGCACCTGGTACCAGGTGCCCATATAGGACGCAACATCGAGCGCAGGCAGCGCGCGCAACGGCGGCAGGTCCGCTGGAGCCGCCAGCAAGGCCAACGGCACGGCAAGCAGACAAGCGGCCAGGTGCTTCTTCATCGGGGCCGCATCCATACCAGGCAGCGTTCGGCGTCGAGCCCAGGCACGATCAACGGTTCCACGTGAAACACCTCGACGTCCACCGGCAACGCCACCATCTCTTCGACGGGTTGCTTGCCCTTCATCGCCATCCACACGCCGCGGGGCGCAATCAAGTGGCGCGTCAGGCGGGCGAAGTCGGCCAGCGACGCGAAGGCGCGCGAAGTGATCACGTCGAACGGATCGGCCCGCAACTCCTCGACGCGGGCCTGTTCAACATGCAGGTTGGTCAGCGCCAGCTCGGCAGCCACCTGGCGGACGAAGGCCGCCTTCTTGCCGACCGTGTCGACGCAGGTGACCTGCCAGCCGGGGTCCGCCAAGGCCAGCACCACGCCCGGCAAGCCGCCGCCGCTGCCGACATCGAGGATGCGCACTGGCCGACCCGCCGCGCCGAGATGGCGCCGCAACGGCTCGACCACGGCCAGGCAATCCGCCAGATGCTGCGCGCGCATCTGGGCTGCATCGCGGATGGCGGTCAGGTTGTAGGCCGCGTTCCACCGGCCCAGCAGACCCAGGAAGTGATCGAGGCGCGGGTCCTCGGCGCGCGGCGCGTGCGTGCTCAAGCCGCTTCGTCGCTGGCCTGGCGCTCGCCGCGGCCGGCGAAGCCTGCAAAGCGGCCCTTCCTCAAGTGCACCAGGAGCAGCGAAATCGCGGCCGGCGTGACGCCCGAGATGCGCGAGGCCTGGCCCAGGGTGGCAGGTCGATGGCGGCTCAACTTCTGCCGCACCTCATGGCTGAGCGCCGTGACCTGGCCGTAGTCGAGTTCCGCCGGCAGCCCGAGATGCTCGTAGGCCGCAGCCCGTTCGACTTCTTCGACCTGCTTGTCGATGTAGCCGGCGTACTTGGTGGCGGTTTCCACCTGCTCGATCACGGATGCCGCCAAGGGCACGCCGAGTTCGGCTTCCAGCGTTTCACGTGAAACAGGAGTCTCGGGCCTGGCGATCCGCGCCACCTCGTCGACGGCGTCGTAGCCCACCCCCGGGCGGCGCAGCAGGTCGATCAGCCGGTGCTCATGTTCGAGCGCCTTGCCGACCACGCGCTCGGCGTCGGCCGCGGGCAACAGCCCGGGCGGAATCCAGGTCGACTTCAGCCGTTCTGTTTCACGTGAAACCGCGTCGCGCTTGCGGTTGAAGGAGGCCCAGCGCGCGTCGTCCACCAGCCCCATGCGCCGGCCGACGTCGGTCAGGCGAGCATCGGCGTTGTCCTCGCGCAGTTGCAGCCGGTACTCGGCCCGGCTGGTAAACATGCGGTACGGTTCACTCACGCCCTGGGTCACCAGGTCGTCGACAAGCACGCCGAGATAGGCCTGGTCACGCCGCGGCGTCCACGGCGCCTCGCCCTTCACCAGCAGCGCGGCGTTGACGCCTGCATACAGGCCCTGTGCCGCCGCCTCTTCGTAGCCGGTGGTGCCATTGATCTGCCCGGCAAAGAACAGGCCCCGGATCGCGCGCGTCTCGAAGTGCAACTCGAGTTCGCGGGGGTCGAAGTAGTCGTACTCGATCGCATACCCCGGTCGCAGGATGTGCGCCTGCTCCAACCCGGCCATCGACTGGACCGCAGCAACCTGCACGTCGAAAGGCAGCGAGGTCGAGATGCCGTTCGGGTAGACCTCGTTGGTGGTCAACCCTTCGGGCTCGAGGAAGATCTGGTGGCTGTCCTTGTCTGCAAAGCGGTTGACCTTGTCCTCGATGCTCGGGCAGTACCGCGGGCCGACCCCTTCGATCACGCCGGTGAACATCGGGCTGCGGTCGAAGGCGGCACGGATGATCTCGTGCGTGCGCTCGTTGGTGTAGGTGATCCAGCAGGGCACCTGCCGGGGATGCATCGCAGCCTCGCCCATGAAGCTGAACACCGGAACCGGATCCCGGTCGCCGGGTTGCTCGGCCAGCCTCGCATAGTCGATCGTGCGCCCGTCGAGGCGTGGCGGCGTGCCGGTCTTCAGCCGCCCCTGCCCCAGCTTGAGTTCCCTCAGGCGTGCCGCCAAGCTGACCGCCGGCGGATCGCCGGCGCGGCCGGCGCTGTAGTTCTGCAACCCGACATGGATCCGGCCGTCGAGGAAGGTGCCAGCCGTGAGCACAACAGCCTTCCCGTGAAAGCGTACGCCCACTTGCGTTACTGCCCCCTCCACCCGGTCACCTTCGAGCATCAGGTCGTCGACCGCCTGCTGGAACAACCACAGGTTCGGCTGATTCTCGAGCCGGCGCCGGATCGCTGCCTTGTAGAGCATGCGATCGGCCTGCGCGCGCGTTGCACGCACGGCCGGCCCCTTGCTCGAATTCAGGATCCGGAACTGGATGCCCGCCTCGTCGGTGGCCAGGGCCATCGCGCCGCCCAGCGCATCGACCTCCTTGACGAGATGCCCTTTGCCGATGCCGCCGATGCTGGGGTTGCAGCTCATCTGGCCCAGCGTCTCGATGTTGTGCGTGAGCAGAAGCGTCGCGCACCCCATGCGGGCAGCCGCCAGCGCTGCCTCGGTGCCGGCGTGGCCGCCACCGACCACGATGACATCGAACTCTCGAGGGTGCAGCACAGGCGGGTCTCAACCAAGGAATCGCCTCGATTTTAGGCGGGCGCGATGAACTGCCGCTGCGCCCTCGTCGATGACCCCACCCGCGAGCGAAGCACCGGCACGCGGCCGCACTCGCCACCCGGCCACAATCCGGCCATGCAATGCCGTCCAGCCTGCGCTGCCTGCTGCATCGCGCCGTCGATCAGCTCGCCGATCCCAGGCATGCCCAAGGGCAAGGCCGCAGGCATGCGTTGCATCCAGCTCACCCCGGAAAACCGTTGCGCGCTCTTCGGCGATCCGCGACGCCCCGCTGTCTGCATGTCACTGAAGCCGTCGCCGGAGATGTGCGGCGGCCACCGCGACGAGGCCTTGCTGTGGCTGGCAACGATGGAAATCCTGACCGCTGCGCACCCATGAGCCCTGACATCGCACGCCTGGTGCGCCAGTACCCGTCGCTGGTCGCCATCGACCCCGCCTTGCGCGATGAAGTGATCGCGCGCCATGTGCAGTGGATCGAAGTGCCCGAAGGCGCGCTGCTGTTCGACGAAGGCAGCCCGTGCCGAGGCTTTCCGATGGTGATCTCCGGCGAGGTGCGCGTCGCGCGTGGCTCGGCGCATGGCCGCGCACTGGAGCTCTACCGAGTGCCGCCGGGCGAGCTGTGCGTCGCGTCGACATCCTGCACCGTCGGCGCGAGGCCGATGCAGGCGCATGGCATCACGACGCAGCCCACCGAGCTGGCCTTGCTGGACGCCCCAGGCTTCGACCGCTGGTGTGGCGAAGCTTCGTTTCGCCGCTTCGTGTTCGCCGTGTTCGCCGAACGGCTGGCTGACCTGATGACCCTGGTCGAGGCCGTCGCCTTCCAGCGGCTCGATCAGCGGCTGGCCGCTGCCCTGCTGGGCCACGGCCCGGTCGTGCACATCACGCACCAGGCGCTGGCCGAGCAACTCGGCACCGCCCGCGAGATCGTCACGAGACTGCTCAAGCGTTTCGAGCAGGCGGGACATGTGCGCGTGTCGCGAGAGCGCATCGACGTGCTGGACGCCGCTGCGCTGCGCGCCCGTGCCGAGCCGACCGGTACCGCCTGATTGATCCGCGTCGATGCGAAGGTGATCGTGGTCACAGACCAGTGCGACCTCTGGGTGCAGACTGCTTTAACCGTGACAACGTCGTCGCGACCCAACCTTCCAGGAGATCCTCCATGTTCAAGAACAACGTCGGCAACGTCGATCGCATCGCCCGCGTCCTGATCGGCCTCGCGCTCATCGCGCTCACCCTCACGGGCACCATCGGCGTCTGGGGCTGGATCGGCGTCGTGCCGCTGGCCACTGCGGCGCTGGGCACATGCCCGCTCTACAGCGTGCTCGGTTTCTCGACCTGCCCGATGAAGAAGGCCTAGCGCCCTACACGCTGCGCCCTGCGCCCGGCACCGAGCGCAGGTCCTGCGTCACGCGGCCGTCGTGCAGCACGACGACGCGGGCGGCGCTCGCGATCGTCTCGGGCCGGTGCGCGACGATCACGCGCGTGAGGTTGAGCTTGCGGATGTTGGCGTTGACGATCCGCTCGCGCTCGATGTCGAGCGCACTCGTCGCCTCGTCCAGCAGCAATACCTGCGGGCGCTTGTAGAACGCACGCGCGAGCAGCAGCCGCTGCTTCTGCCCGCCCGACAAGCTGCTGCCCTGGTCGCCGATCAGCGTGTGGTAGCCCATCGGCATCGCTTCGACCTCTTCGTGCACGGCCGCCAGGCGCGCGCATTCGATCACCCATTCGAAGTCGGGCGCGGCATCGAAGAAGCTGATGTTGTCGATCACCGAGCCGGCGATCAGCGCATCGTCCTGCATCACCGTGCCGACCATCGAACGCCACTGGGCCAGTCCCAGCTGCGCCAGCGCAACGCCCCCGATGCGGACCTCGCCCGACTGCGGCGCGTGGATGCCCAGCATCACCTTCAACAACGTCGTCTTGCCACCGCCCGAAGGGCCGACGATGGCCAGCGACTCGCCCGGCTCGATCGTCAGGTTCACGCCGTGCAGCACGTCACCCTCGTTGTCGGCATAGCGGAAGCTCGCACCGCGCACTTCGATGCGCGGTTCGGGCGCGCGCTCAGCCAGGCGCGGCAGGCCAGCATCCTCGGGTGCGGCGAGCACGATGTCGGCCAGCCGCTCGCCCTGCAGGCGCAGCATCCGCAACTCGACGCCCTTGTCGATCAGCGCGCTCACGCGCTGGGCGAACTGCTCCTTGAAGGCGATGAACGCGAACAGCATGCCCACCGAGAAGCGCTGGTCCATCACCAGCAGGGCGCCGATCCACACGACTGCCACCCGCTCGACGCCGAACAGCAGCCGGTGCAGGACAGAGAACATCAGCTCCAGCTTGCGCGTCGCGATGCCCGCGTTCATCGCGTCGACGACGCGGTTCATGAACCGGGCCTGGCGATCGGACTGGCGATTGAACAGCTTGATCGACTGCACCGCGCGCAGCGACTCGAGGAAGTGGCTGGCCTGTTGCGCCTCGTGCACCAGCGTTTCCTCGGTCGCCTGGCGCAGCGGCCGGAAGAACGCCCAGCGCAGCACCCCATAGGCCGCCACGGCCGCCAGCGCGACCGCGGTTAGCGTCGCGCTGTAGAAGAACATCATTGCCAGCGTCGCCACCACCAGCAGACCGTCGAGCAGCGCCTCGACGAAGTGCGTCGTCAGCGTCTTCTGGATCGTCTGCACCGCCGAGAAACGCGACCAGACGTCGCCCGCGTGCCGCTTCTCGAACCAGGCCACCGGCAGGCGCATCAGGTGCGCGAAGACATTGCCGAGCCATTGCAGGTTCAGCGTCGCCGACAGGTGCAGCACGGACCAGGAACGAAGCGCCGCGGCCATCGCCTGCAACAGCACGAGCAGGCCGAAGCCGATGCCCAGCGTCAACAGCAGGTCGCGGTCATTGGTGACCACCACATCGTCCACCACCCACTGCAACAGGAAGGGGCTGGCCAGCACGAACGCCTCCAGCGCCAGCGCCAGCACCACGATCTGCGCAAGCGAGCGCTTCAGACCGCGCACCGGCCCGATCAATTGCTTGAGCGTCACCGTCTGCCGTTCGACCCTGGGCGCGAAGTCCGCCGCCGGCGTGACTTCGAGTGCAACTCCGGTGAAATGACGCGACAACTCGTCGAGCTTCATGCGCACCACGCCGCGCGCGGGGTCGTGCAGGGTCACGGTCGCGCCCTTCACCTCGGTCAGCACGACGAAGTGGTTCAGGTTCCAGTGCAGCACACAGGGCAGGTCGAGCTGCACGAGCTGCTCGGGGTCGACGCGCACGGCACGCGGGTTGAAGCGCAACTCGCCGGCCATGCGCACCAGGTCGGCCATCGTCGCGCCCTTGAGCGAGAGCGAGAAGCGCTGGCGCAGCGTGGGCAGGTCGGTGCGATGGCCATGCGCGGCCACCACCATCGCCAGACACGCCAGCGCGCATTCGGCCGCTTCGGTCTGCAACAGCATCGGCACTCGCCGCGCGCCCCAAGGAGAAAGCCGAAGCGCGTCGACGAACATGGCGTCAGACTCTGCCGGCGACACCGAGCACCGGCGCGAACAGCCACTCGACCAGGCGCCGTCGTTCGATCGGCACGTCGGCCTCGAGTTGCATCCCCGGCACGAGCGGGCGCGCCTGCGCACCGGCCGCGATGTCCTGGCGGTCCAACGTCACCGCGATGCGGTACATCGGCTCGCTGCCGGGTGCCGCGCGAGGCGTCGGCTGTCCTGCCATCTCGGTCGCCGACAGCGGCGCCAGCGACACCTGCTCGATGTGCCCGTGTTGCGAGCCGTACTTCTGATAGGGGAACGCGTCGTAGCGCAGCAGCACCGGCTGGTCCGCACGCAAGAAACCCACCGCGCTCGATGGCGCATAGAGGTGCGCCTGCAGCTTCGCTTGCGCTGGCACCAGGCTGGCCAGCGCCACGCCGGGTGTGACCGTCTGGCCCGGCTGTGCGATCAAGCCGCTGACCACGCCGTCCTGGGGCGCGCGCACGACCAGGCTGCGGCGCGCCTCGCTCTCGGCGCCTTGCTGCGCCAGTTCTGCGCGATCACGCGCGATCTCCCCGAGCTTCCTTGCGTTCTCCAGCGGCAGGTCGCGGCGCTGCGCCTCGAGCGCTGCCACCTCGCGTGCATGGGCATTGCGCTGGCGCTCGAGCGATTGACGCTGCGCCTGCAGCCCCAGCAGGTCCTCGGCCTTGGCCTGCACCTGCGCCGACGAGACGAAGTTGTCCGCCCGCAACGATTCGTAGCGCGCCTGGGTCTCTTCGGCCAGTTTCACGCGCTGGGCCACCAAGGCGACCTCGGCATCGAGCGAGAGTTGTTCGCGCTGCATGTCGGCCAGCCGGCGCGTCAACGCCGCCGCCTGGCTGTCATGCAAGGACTGTTGCTGGGCCGCCGCCTCGGCCAGGCTCTTCTCTCGCGCCGCGAGGCTGCGCTGCACCGCCGCCTGCGTGTCGCCGGAAGCCGCAGCGCGGTCCAGCGACAGCACGAACAGCACATCACCCGCGCGCACCCGTGCGCCCTCGGCCACGTGGCGCTCGACCAGCAGGGCATCCTGCGGTGCCACCAGGCGGATCACGCCGCGATCGGGCACCAGCACGCCGCTCACGCGCACCTTGCGCGTGTACTCGCCGAGCGCGAGAAACGCCCCCAGCGCCAGGGCCGCGGCCACCGCGACGCCGGTGAGCAGCGTCGTCGGTAGTGGTCGAATCAGCGTGATCTCACCGACCCACGAGTCGCGCTGGGACTCCAGCGCCTCGCGGCGGAAGATGCTTACCACCCCTTGGTCGGGTGGTCTGCCGGATCCTCCAAGCCACCCCCGACCAGCTTCAACTCGTGGCTGTCGAGCGAGCGAAGCGGCTGGCGCTGCGGCGCTCTGGAGCGATCCCGTACGCCCGTCAACAGGCGACGAAACCAACGACCCACTTGCTTGTGAACTGACTTCATGCGCGCTCCTTGCGACCTGCGGTTGGGAATCGAGCCTCGATTCCAGCAGCGCAGGCGCACGCGCGTAACTGTCAGTTCTTACAGGGTGTCAGTGGATCAGTCCCAGGCGAAGCGCCTTCAGGACCGCTTGATGGCGCGAATTGCACCCCAGCTTGAGCATGGCGTTCTGGATGTGCCACAAGGTCGTTCGCTCGCTGATGTTCATCTGGCGCGCGACCGCCTTGGCTGTCTTGCCGTCCATCGTCCAGCGCAGCACGTCCAGTTCGCGCGGCGTCAGCGCCGGCAGGTCGGGCCGCGCCGCCTCCGAGACCAGCACGCGCAGCGCCGTGTCCTGCGCATGCACGGCGAACAGCTGCAGGTCGGCGACGATGCGGGTGAGTTCTGCCGGATCGCCCGGCAGGGGCTGGTCTCGGTCCACGCCGAGAAGGAAATGACGGCCCTCCGGCATGTGCAGCGCCATCGCCACACCGTTGCGATAACCGAACTGGGCCTGATGTTCCCAAAGCTCGATGGCACCGCTGTCGAGGTAGTTCTTCTGGCCCCAGGCGATCGGGACCGAGCTGCGCTTGCAATGCTGCGAGATCGGATCGCGCCGACCGTGACTCACGTCTTCGTAGCTGCGCAGGTAGGCCAGCGGCGTGTTGTGCACCGCGATGAATTCCGACTCCGTGCCGACGCGATCGACCGCCACCATGGCCGATACCGTCTCGAACCCCAAGCGTTGCGCGAAACGGATCACGACCGACCGAAACTGGTCTTCGTTCGTCGCTTCCAGCACCGACAAGTAGTCGCCTTGCAGCATTTCTTAACGATCCGCCCCACCCACCCCGGCAGTTCTGACGGCTAGCGCCGCATCACCGCCTTCATCAAACTCGCGACCACCGGAAGCGAACGGCTTCCGTTTTGACACGATGCAAAGGAGTCGCTGATGAACCCGTCCTGGAGCATTCGCGCCTGGCCGCCTCTATTGTGGCAGGCCGAAGGTGCTGCGCAATTGCGCTTTGACCACCTCGATACACAAGTCTTCCCCGCCGCCGATCCCGAATCACCCCCCAGCGGCCAGACCCTGTGGCGCACCTGCTCGACCGACGGCGAGGCCGGCGTGGCCTGGGACTGGGTGATGTTGTCGCACGACGTCGTTGCCATGGCCGACCCGATGTCCGTCGTGACCAATCTGCGCCTGCTCGGCGACCACGGCGAGGTGCTGACCTCGTGGGAAGCAGCGCGCCACCTGTCGCGCATCGTCTACGGATTGCCCTGGCAAGGCGAGGTCCAGCGCGTGGTCCACCAGCACCTGGACGACTGACCCGGGCCCTGCCCGCGGATCACCGCAGAGCGGCGGTGCGCAACTGCCGCGCGACGAAGGCGATGGCGAGCACGGTGATCGCGGCGCATACCGCCAACGGCAACAGCACGTCCAGCGGCGCGACCGTCTCGCCCTTGAGCACGCGGTTCATCAACGCCACCTGACCCAGCGCTGGCACCCAGAGATGCCAGGGGCGCTCGCCGCCCTGGTCGAACAACGACACCAGGGGCAGCAGCGAAACGCCGAGGATCACCACGGTATTGTTGGCCTGCGCTTCCTTGAAGGTCTTGCAGCGGATCGCGATGGCCATCATCAGGGCGGCCAGGGCGGCCGCCAGTGGCGCCAGCAGGGCCAGGAACATCGCCGCCTCGCGCGCGCCGAACTGGAACAGGGCGGCCAGGGTCTCGCTGCGCAGCAGGCCTTGCGCGGGCAGGAATGACAGGCAGCTCAGCAATGCAATCAGCATGCCCACCGCCGCGACCGCGCCCCACTTGCCCAGCACCAGCGCGTGGCGCGACGCCGGGTTCATCAATAACGGCTCGAGCGAGCCACGCTCACGCTCACCCGCCGTCGTGTCCAACGAGGCGTTGAGGCAGCCATAGAGCACCGCCATCAGGATGAAGAACGGCAACATGCCGGTGAGCTGCGCCGCGCGGCTTTTCGGGTTGGCCAGGTCGCGCTCCTGCACTTCGAGCACGTCGAGCGTCGAGGGCGCCACGCCGCGCAGCGCCAGCCGCAGCACCGACTGCTCGTTCGAGAAGCCGCGCAGCAGCCGCGCCACCCGGTTCACCGACTGCCCGGCGCGCTGGTTCGACGACGCGGACACGATCTCCACCAGCGGCGCCTCGCCGCGCGCGAGATCGGCTTCGAACTCCTTGCCCACCACCAGCACCGGGTCGCCGAGCTTCTGCGACACGAGCTGCTGCTCGAAGTCCTCGGGGGCCTTTTCGATGCGGTAGGTCTGACGCTGAAGATAGTTGAGCAGCGTGGGCGCGTGCTCGAGGCCCTGAACCAGCAGCGTGCGTTCCTCTGCGCGCTTCTCGATGCCCGCCACCAGCGCCGACAGCGCGATCAGCACGATCGGGCCGATCGCCACCGACGACAGCAGCACCATGAACAGTGTGCGCCGGTCGCGCAGGGCGTCGATCAGCTCCTTCCTGAAGACCACGAGCGCGTTCATGCGGGACGCCCTTCTTCGGGCGTGAACGCCAACCTGACGAACGTCTCTTCGAAGTCGCTCTGGCCGCACTGCGCATTGAGCGCGTCGACCGTGCCCTCGGCGACGGTGCGGCCGTGCGAGACCACCACCACCCGGTCGCACAGGCGCTCGACCTCCTGCATGATGTGGGTCGAGAACACGATGCACTTGCCCGCCTCGTCCCTCAGGCGGCGCAAGGCCTCGCGCAAGGCGCGCGTGGCCACCACGTCCAACCCGTTGGTCGGCTCGTCGAGGATCAGGTTCGGCGGGTCGTGCACCACCGCGCGTGCGAGCGCCGTCTTCATGCGCTCGCCCTGCGAGAAGCCCTCGGTGCGGCGATCGAGCAGCGCTTTCATGTCGAGCACCGCAGCGAGCTGCTCGGCGCGCGCCGAGGCGGCCCCCGCGCTCATGCCGTGCAGGCGGCCGTAGTAGACGATGTTCTCGCGTGCCGTGAGGCGCGGGTAGAGGCCACGCGCATCCGACAGCACGCCCATTCGCGCCAGCGCTGCGCGCGGATCGGTCGCCACGTCGATGCCGTCGACCGTGATGCGCCCGGCGTCCGGTGTCAGCAACGCCGCCACCATGCGCAAGGTGGTCGTCTTGCCCGCGCCGTTCGGCCCCAGCAGCCCGGTGATGCAGCCGTTGCCCGCCGTGAGCGACAGCTCGGCCACCGCCTGCACCACCTGCGCCTTCCTGCCCCGCCCCCTGGTGAAGCGCTTGGACACCTTCTCGATCTCGATCATGGTCCGGTGGCCTGGCGCAGCGTCGGCTGCGGCAGGAAGAACATCGGTGGTCGCGGGATCGACGTGACGCAGGCGGCATCGACCTTCAGGGCCTCGTCGTCATCATCGGCATCGACGAAGCGGTACAGCACGTCGCGCATGCAGCCGATCGCCATCACCCCATGCCCGGCGTTGGGCACCACCACATGGCGCGCCTTGGCTCCCAATGCCTTGGCCACGCGCTCGCCGTGTCGCGGTGGCGTCACCGGATCGATCCCGCCCGACAGCACGAGCGTCGCCGTGGGCGCCACCGGCGTCGCGTAGAAAGCGGCTGGGACCTCGCCGCGCGCGATACGGGGGCAGGCGTCGCGGTACGTCTGGGCGAAGCTCGCACCGAAATCTGCGCCGGGCGAATCGCCGGACCGGTCCGATCGCGGCCAATCCTCCGCACACACGACGGCGAAATGCATCCCGGCCGCGATCTGCTGCCCGCGCCGTCCGTCGCCACCGAAGGCCAGCGCCAGGCTCCCCAAGGGCTCGAAGCGCCCGCGCGTGGCGTCGCCGATCGACGCGGGCAACGCCGCCGCGAACATAGGCAGGTACAGCGGGCCCCGCGCCATCGCCAGCACCATCTCGCGCGTCATCTCCACGGTCTCGGTCCTGCCCGTGGCCGGATGGGTCAACGACACCTTGCGCGGCAGCGCCGCGAGCAGCGAGCGCCAGCGCTCGGCCAACTGCGGCTCGCGCGCAGCACAGGCCTTGTCCTTCGCGCAGGCGTCGAGCAGCGCGTCGAGTGCGGCCTGGTTGTCGGTCGAGGCCGAGGCCGGCAACGCCATGTCGGGGGGGGCCACGCCGTCGATCACCGCGCGCCGCACGTGCTGCGGGAACTGGCGCTGGTACTCGAGCGCCGCGCGCGTGCCGTACGAGGCGCCAACGAGGTTGATCTTCTCGGCCCCGAGCGCTGCGCGCACCGCATCGGCGTCGGCCACCGCGATCGTCGTCGTGTAGAAGCGCAGATCGCCATGCGGCAGCGTCCTGAGCTTGTCGAAGCATTGCCCCTGGCGCGCGAGCTGGCGCGTCGCGTCGAACTGCTCGGCCAGCGGCAGCGCCGGGTCGTCCGGGTCGCACACCAGCGGCGCGCTGCGGCCGGTACCGCGCTGGTCGATCAGCACGATGTCGCGCCGGTTGGTGAATCGGCCGAGCATCGAGGCCACGGCTGCGGCGATCTCGATTGCGCTTTGCCCCGGACCGCCGGCGAAGAAGAACACCGGGTCGGGCTTCTTGTTGCGCGCCAGGGCGGGCAGCACCGCGTAGTGGACTTCGATCTGCACGCCGTCGGGTCTGGACGGATCGAGCGCGCGCCTGACGCTGCCGCACAGCGCTTCGTGTTCGACGCCGCGCAGGCGGCAAGGCGCGGGCTCCGCGGCGCGGACCGGGCCCGCTGCCGCACCCGCCAGCACACCGAGCACAAGAAGGGCCGTCACTCGCATGGCGCGCATTGTCGACGCGGTTGCGCTGGCCAGCGCGACGCGCGCTGACTGGCCGATGGGCTCTCGTGAACGGCGGTGGCGGCCCGCAAACGACCTCAGCCGAGCAGGCGCGCGAGCTCGCCGCTGTCGATCAGGCGCTTGAGATCATCGGCACCGCCGATCAACGTGCCGCGCACGAAGACCATCGGAAAGGTCGGCCAGCCGCTCCACATCTTCAGTGCGGCGCGGCGGCGCCAGTCGCTGAAGTAGCTACCATATTCGAGGTAGTGATGGGCGATGCCGGCGGCTTCGAGCGCCCGCCTTGCTTTCTTCGGGTACGGGTTCTGGCGCATCCCGACCACGACCACGGGGTGCGCCGCGACGGCCTGCTGCACTTCGAGCAGGATGTCGGCCTGGTCGCGCGCGATGCGCTCGCGGATCGCAGGGTGGATCCGGGCTTCTTCAAGGACAGGGCGAGGCATGGCGGGGTCTGCGGAGTTCTGACAATCGGACTATTGTCGCGGCTCGACCAACCAGGAGGTCGCTTTCAAGTGGACGTGAAGCGCCGTTCGATCGTGCTGTCGCTGTGGCCCGCGACGGCCGCAGGACAGCGTTCCGCGCCACCGCCCTTGGTGGCGGCTGCCGAACGCGGCGACATGGCCGAGTTGCGGCGCTTGCTCGATGCCGGCGCGCCGGTCAACGAGCGCGACGCGCGCGGCCGCAATGCCGTGCTCGCCGCCACCCAGGGCGGCCACGAAGCAGCGGCGCGCCTGCTGATCGAGCGTGGCGCGGATGTCAACGCGCAAGACGACATTTCCGACAGCGCCTTCCTGCTGGCCGGCGCGAGCGGACACACCGGCATCGTGCGTGCCGCCCTCGGCGCGACGCCGCCGCCGGACTTCAAGCGTGTCAATCGGTACGGCGGCACCGCGCTGATCCCGGCCTGCCACCACGGCCATGTCGACACCGTGGCGCTGTTGTTGACGACCGCGATCGACGTCAACCATGTCAATCGCCTGGGTTGGACTGCACTGCTCGAAGCCATCATCCTGGGTGATGGCGGGCGCTCGCACACCGAGATCGTGCGCTTGCTGCTCGCGCATCGTGCCAACCCGAACCTCGCCGACGCGCAGGGCGTCACGCCGCTGGCCCATGCGCAGCAGCGCGGCCAGCGCACGATCGTTCAGCTGTTGCGCGCCGCCGGTGCGAAGTGAGGTCGCTCAGCCTGCCTTGGCCTTGGCTGGCAGCAGCGCCTTGCAGTGTTCGCGCTCGGTGCCGCTGGTCCTGGCACACAGCGCATCGACCCGCGCCTGCAATCGCTTGATCGTCGCGGCCTGCTTGCCGTCGGCATTCCAGGTCGTGAGCTTCTTGCCCACGCGCTCCAGCGAGCGGCCACTGCGATCATGGAAAGCGCCGCGATCCTTGGCCGCGTCGGCGAAGACCTGGCTCGCGGCGCGCTCGATGCGCGATGCATCGGCAGGCGCCAGATCGACCAACGCGCCGACATAGCTCGCGCCCCATTGAAGCCGGGTCGCCGGGCCGACGCTCTTTTCATAGGCCTTCTGATACCAGCCCAGCGCCTCGTCCTTGCGTCCGAGCTTGCGTGCATTGCCCGCCAGCTGGCTCATCAGGTAGTAGGGCGAATGGCTTTTGGCGAGGTTGGCCTTGAGCAGCGCATCGCTGTCGCCCCACAGCCCGGCCTGCCCCTGCATGTAAGCCACCGCGGTGATCACGGCCTGGCGTTCGAAGCCGTCGCTGATCTCGCGGTCCATGCGCGCGGCGGTCTCGCGCACTTCCCCGACCAGCGCCTCGGGCAGCTTGGGCGCGATGCTGTCCTTGGGCTGACCCAGGCGCGCCAGGTTCACGCGCTCGATCAGCGCGCTCACGCGGTCACCGCGTGACAGCGACGCGTCGTTCTGCAGCCGCGTCAGTGCCGCATCGAAGCTCGCTGCCAGCGGCGCGCGCTCGGCACTGTCGTCGGCCGTCAAGGCCTTGACCATGGCGCTGGCGCCGCCCATCAGCAAGTCGCCATGGGTGCGCGACGCCACCGGATCGGCCAGCACCCGCGCCACGCGCTGGGCCAGCGCCGCGTCGGGCTTCAAGCCCTTGCCGTCGTCACTCGCCGCCAGGGCCTTGAGCCACAACCGGGTGGTGGTTTCGCCGTCCCCCACGGGCGACTTGGTCGCCAGCTCGGCCAGCACCGTGGGCCGGTCGGCCGCGGCCACGAGCCCACTCTCGTCGATGTCCCAGGAGTGGAAGGCGAGCATGCGCCACTCGTTGGCAGGCAATGACTTGCCGGCGCGCGCATCGGCCAGCACGGCGGCGATCGGCCGCCCGCCAGCCAGGCCCTGCTCGAGCAGCGCCAGCACCTGTGGCGCCTCGACCTCGCCAGGCAGGCGTGTGATCTCCTTGCCGTCGGGTGTCAACAGCACCAAAGTTGGATAGCCGCTGACCTTGAAGCGCGCACCGAGCTTCTGGGCCGCCGGCCGGTCGCCGTCGACGAACACGGCGACGAAGTGCTTGCTCTGCGTCGCGAAGTCCTGGCGGTTGAACAGCGTGACCTTCAACTGGTTGCACGGCGGGCACCAGGTCGCGCCCCAATACAGCAGCACCGGCTTGTTCTGCACGCGGGCCTGGCCGAACGCACGCTCGATGTCGGCATCGGCCGCGGCGGCGAGCCAGGCCACGTTGTTCGACGGCAGGCCACCGGGCGCGGCAAAGGCGGGCGCGGCCAGCGCGATCAGCGCGGCGGCCGCGAAGGAAGCAAGGCGGGGCATGGTGGTGCTCCGGATCCAGATGCGTGGGTGACGCGATGGGGCGAATTGTGCGCTCTCCCCGGTCGGGCTGCATCGGCAGCAACGCCGGTCTACGAACCCTCGGCGGCGTCGCCCGAAGGTTCACCGAGGCTGCGTTGCGGATCGTCGGCGCGGGGAACGGGCGTCGCCCGTGCCAGCGCCATCCAGACTGCGAACGGCAGCCCGGTCTCGCCGGCCATCGCTCGCACTGGCGCACTGCGCAACACCTCGATCGAGGCAAAGTCCTGGCCATGCGCGACCATCACGCCGCAGTCGGGCGGCACCTCGTCGGCCTCGGCGATGCCCTCGGCCAGCACGTACCAGCACGCGCCGGCCATACCGAGGTAGGCCTCGCACTTGGCCGGGCGGCGCAGGTCGGACAGCAGGTCGGCACGTCGCACCTTGATCTCGTGAACTTCGGGCTGGAGGTAGCCCGCCACGCTGGTGTGCCGCACCGAAAACACATCGGGCATCGCCATCTGCCAACGCTCGCCCTTCGGGTGGTTGACGTCGGCGACGCGGGCGCGCAGCGACAGGCCGCACCAGGCGATCCGCCCGGCGCGCTGCAGCTCGAGGGCCACGCGCGCAACCAGCGCCTCGTGCGCGTCGCGTGCCGCGCGGTTGCCGTGCAACGTTGCCGCCAGTACCGTGATGCCGGCGTCGGTGACCCGCAGAGTCTCGCGACCGGCATCGTCGCGCACTCGCTCGAGCAGTCCGGCCGCCAGCAGCTCCACCTCCACCATGTCCTGGCACGGCCAGCCAGCCGAGCGCCAGATGTCGCGCAGCCGGCGGCGGTGCAGGGCTGTCAGTGCGTTCATGCGCCCAGTGTGCCGCGTACAAGCGCGCTGAATGCAAGGACACCCGGCCGCGCCTACATTGGCGTCATGGACACCACCCGCATCTCCCAACCCCGTAACGTCGAACGCCTGATTGCCGGTCGCCCCACCAGCGACGGCGCCGGCGTCAAGCTCACGCGCGTGCTGACCCAGGACCTGCAACGCCGCCTGGATCCGTTTCTGATGCTCGACGCCTTCGGCAGCGACAGCGCCGACGATTACATCGGCGGGTTTCCCGACCACCCGCACCGCGGCTTCGAGACCGTCACCTACATGCTGGCCGGCCGCATGCGCCACCGCGACTCGGCCGGCCACGAGGGCCTGTTGGCCGACGGCGGCGTGCAATGGATGACTGCCGGCCGCGGCGTGATCCACAGCGAACTGCCCGAGCAGACCGAAGGTCGCATGGAGGGCTTCCAGCTCTGGCTCAACCTGCCGGCCCGGGACAAGATGGCCGCGCCGTGGTACCGCGACATCCAGAGCGCCGAGTTGCCCGAGTGGCGTGGCCAGGGCGTGACGGCCCGCGTGATCGCGGGCGAAAGCCACGGCGTGGCCGGAGCGGTACGGCGCGAAGGCACCGAGCCGCTGTACCTCGACCTGCATCTCGACGCCGGGGCGGCCTTCGAGCAGCCGCTGCCCGAGGGTCACAACGCCTTCGTCTACGTCTACCGCGGGTCGCTGGCGATCGGTGCCCAGCCGGTGCCGGTGCAACGCATGGCGATCCTGGGCCATGTCGGTGACGGCGTGCGCCTGGCCGCGCAAGCCGACGGGGCGCGCGCCATCCTGATCGCCGGCCGCCCACTCAAGGAGCCGATCGTCCAGCACGGCCCCTTCGTGATGAACACGCAGCAGGAGATCTTCCAGGCGGTCGAGGATTTCCGTGCCGGACGGCTCGCCTAGGGCCTGTTAACGCTATCGGAGGGCTCGCGCCGGGCCGCCGCAGGCCACAAGGCTAGGCGCGAGCGAGGCCGCGTGCTTGCAGCACGCAACGAGCGAGCAACAACGCCTTGTGGCCTGCGGCGGCCCGGCCCTTCGGGTGATCTCACCAAACAACCGCCGTTTGGTGAGTCACGCGGGCCCTCCAATAGCGTTAACAGGCCCTAGCTGACCGCGACGCCGATGCCGAATGCCATCCGCCCCTTGACGTTGGCGGCGGCCTCGG
>Ga0209797_10000509_pt1 | contig 19533 bp, 12 predicted proteins | sample DOMMetBare3Fresh_2_FD_187472 | JGI IMG/M metagenome (GOLD analysis project Ga0209797, IMG submission 187472) | Wetland sediment microbial communities from St. Louis River estuary, USA, under dissolved organic matter induced mercury methylation -... | ecosystem: Environmental > Aquatic >... | reverse complement strand
GCTGATCACGCCGATCGCGATGGACGAGGGGCTGCGCTTCGCCATCCGCGAGGGCGGCCGCACCGTCGGCGCCGGCGTCGTCACCAAGATCCTGAAGTAACGGCGGAGGGGACGAGGCATGCCGAGAGACAAGATCACGCTCGAATGCACCGAGTGTAAGAGTCGCAATTTCTTCGCGGACAAGAACAAGCGGAAGCACCCGGAACGGGTCGAGCGGCGGAAGTACTGCCCCCGGTGCGACACGCACCGCGTGCACAAGGAGTCCAAGTAGCCATGGAGCGGGTGCAGGTGGCGCAGCCGGGCGGCCGGCTGACCGGATGGGTGGGTCGCACGCGGTCGTTTCTCGTGGCTGTCCGCGAGGAGCTGAGGAAGGTGACCTGGCCTACCCGCGACGAGCTCGTCAAGGCGACGCGGATGATCCTGGTGCTCAGTATCGTGCTGGGAATCACGATCGGGCTCATGGACTACGTGCTCCAGTTGATCCTCGTGGACGGAGTCGCGCGGCTCGCGCGGTAAGCCTATGGAATACCGCTGGTACGCGATCCAGACGACGGCCGGTCACGAGAACAAGGTGCGGAGCCTGCTCCAGAGGCGGATCGAGGACGATCCGCGGCCGGCGGAGCAGAAGCTGATCCGCCAGGCACTGGTGCCGGTCCAGGACGTGATCGAGATCAAGAACGGCAAGAAGGTCACGGTCGAGCGGAAGCTGTACCCCGGCTACGTGCTGGTGGAGATGGCGATGAGCCAGGAAGCGCTCCACGTCGTCAACAGCATCCAGGGCGTGATCAAGTTCGTCGGCACCGGGAAGCTGCCGCAGCCGCTCCGGCAGGACGAGGTCAACCGCCTGCTCGGTATCGCGGAGGCAGTGGCGGAGTCGGAGCCGAAGGAGGAGATCCCCTTCTTGGTCGGCCAGGTGGTCGAGATCACCGAGGGGCCATTCTCCGACTTCAGCGGCACGGTGGAAGAGGTGCTGGCGGACAAGGGGAAGGTGAAGGTGTCGGTGAGCCTGTTCGGTCGGCCGACGGCAGTGGAGCTGGATTATCTCCAACTCCGGGGGCACTGAGAGGGCAGGGCAGGAGTCATCCTGAGCGAAGCGAAGGAGCCCTAGTCGAGGGCATGCCCCTTTCGCTTTGCTCAGGGTGACTCATCCCGCGACCGCGCGGGTCATCGCGGCAGGCCGGGACGCGCCAGAGCGTCCGCCGAACCGAGGAGCACCATGGCAAAGAAGATCCAGGCATTGGTGAAGCTGCAGTGCCCGGCCGGCGCGGCCACCCCCGCGCCCCCGGTCGGCACGGCCCTGGGGCCGCACGGCGTGAACATCATGGAGTTCGTGAAGCAGTTCAACGCCCGGACGCAGAGCCAGAGCGGGATGGTGATCCCGGTGGTCGTCACGATCTTCGCCGATCGCACGTTCACCTTCATCACCAAGACCCCGCCCGCCCCCAACCTGCTGCTCAAGGAGGCGGGGATCGAGAAAGGCAGCGGCCAGCCCAACCGGACCAAGGTAGGCAAGGTGACGCGCGCGCAGGTCAAGAAGATCGCGGAGATCAAGATGGCCGATCTCAACGCGGCCGACCTCGACAGCGCCATGCGCATGATCGCCGGCACCGCCCGCTCCATGGGACTGGAGGTGGTGGACTGATGCTCACCCAGGGGAAGAAGTTCAAGTCTGCGGCCGCCAAGGTCGATCGGGCGCGCGAATACCAGATCCCGGAGGCGGTCGCCCTGGTCAAGGGCGCGGCCTTCGCCAAGTTCGACGAGACCGTGGACGTGGCCGTGCGGCTCGGCGTCGACCCGCGCCACGCCGACCAGGTCGTGCGCGGGACGGTCGTGCTCCCCCACGGGACCGGAAAACCGGTCCGGGTGCTGGTGGTGACCCAGGGGGAACGCGTGCGCGAGGCGGAAGCCGCGGGTGCCGACTTCGTGGGCATCGAGTACATCCAGAAGCTCAAGGATGGCTGGCTCGAGTGCGATGTCATCGTCGCCACGCCGGACGTCATGGGCCAACTCGGACAGCTCGGCCGGGTGCTCGGCCCCCGCGGTCTCATGCCGAACCCGAAGGCGGGGACGGTGACGATGGATGTGGGCAAGGCGGTTCGGGAGATCAAGGCGGGCAAGATCGAGTTCCGTGTGGACAAGACCGGAAACGTGCACGCACCGGTCGGCAAGGTGTCGTTCTCGCCGGCCCAGCTGGCGGACAACGTCAGCGCCTTCATGGACACCATCCTCCGAGCCAAGCCGTCCGCGGCCAAGGGCACCTACATCCGCTCGGCCACCATCTCGAGCACCATGGGGCCGGGCGTGCGGCTCGACACGGCGGGGTATCGATGAACCGGACCGAACGCCAGGAGACGGTGGAGAGCCTGAGCGCGCTGCTCAAGGACGCTCCCACCGTCTACGTGACCGACTTCAGCGGCATGAACGTGCTGCGCATGACCGAGTTCCGCCGCCGGCTCCGCGCCGTGGGGGTCTCGTACGTGGTCGTGAAGAACTCGCTGGCCCAGCGCGCCCTGGCCGCCAACGGGATCACCGGACTCGATGAGCACTTGGCCGGTCCGACCGGGCTGGTGCTCACCAAGGATGCGCTCGCCGCGGCCAAAGTCCTGGGCGACTTCGCCAAGGAGTTCGAGAAGCCAGCGGTAAAGGCCGGGATGGTGGACGGAAAGGCCGTGTCCCCGGCTCACGTCAAGCGCCTCGGTGCGATCCCACCGCGCGACGTGCTGCTGGCCCAGATCGCCGGTTCGTTCAACGGCCTGCTGTATTCCTTTGTCGGCGCCCTCGAGGCCCTCCGCGAACAGCGCGGTACCGCTTCTTAACCGTACGGAGATAGTGACATGGCTACGACCACGCTGAGCAACGAAGAGATCCTCGAAGCGATCGGCAACAAGACCGTGCTCGAGCTCGCGGACCTCATCGAGGCCTTCAAGACGAAGTTCAACGTCACCGTCGCGGCGGCCCCGGTGGGTGGCGGTGCGGGCGGTGGGGCGGCGGCCCCCGCGGTCGAGGAGAAGACGGAGTTCTCCGTCGTCCTGAAGGCCGGGGGCGCCAAGAAGATCCAGGTCATCAAGGTGGTCCGCGAGATCACCAGCCTGGGCCTGAAGGAAGCGAAGGACGCGGTGGACAACGCCCCTAGCGTTCTGAAGGAAGGGATCTCGAAGGCGGAGGCCGAGGAGATCAAGAAGAAGCTGGAAGAGCAGGGCGCGGAAGTCGAGCTGAAGTAGCGCGAAGCGCTACCCTGAGCCGTCGCCGGGCCCGCCGGGCCCGGCACGGGGAAGGGGCCTGAGCTTCAACCTATTTCAGTGAGACGAATGCACGCTCGAAGCTCTCGGAAGTTCTCGAATCTGCCGAGCCCCGTAGGTCACCCCGTCTTCCGGCGGGGGATCCGTGTTGGGGCCATTTGTGTTGCGCGGGAGTGAACCACTGATGCCTCAGACGACCCGATCGGTTATCACGTTCAGCAAGCGAGAGGGCGGCATGCCGATGCCGCACCTGCTCGACATCCAGACCGCGGCGTTCCAAACGCTGCTGGTGCCCGACGACGTCCACGGCGCCCGCCAGGACGTCTCGCTGGAGCGCGTCTTCCGGGACCTGTTCCCAATCACCGACGTGAACGAGAAGTACAAGCTGGAGTTCTTGGGCTACGCGCTGGGCGACGCCAAGTACGCGGTCGAGGAGTGCATCGAGCGCGACATGACCTACGCGGCGCCGCTCAAGGCCAAACTCCGCCTCGACGTCTACGAGGAGGTCGAGGGGCAGAAGCGGCTCAAGAACGCCATCGAGAAGGAGGTCTACCTGGGCGAACTGCCCATCATGACTCCGCTCGGGACCTTCGTCATCAACGGCGCCGAGCGCGTCGTCGTGAGCCAGCTCCACCGGTCGCCGGGCGTGGTGTTCGAGGAGGACACGCACCCCAACGGACAGCGGCTCTTCTCGGCGCGGATCATTCCGTTCCGGGGCTCGTGGGTCGAGTTCACCATCGACATCCACGACGTGATCTACGTCCACATCGACAAGAAGAAGAAGTTCCCGGCCACCGCGCTCCTTCGCGCCTTCGGCCACGGCAGCAACCCGGACATCCTGCGGCTCTTCTTCGCGACCAAGGAGCTGAACATCGCCGGCAAGCTCGAGGGCCGGCAGGAGAAGCGTGAGGTCCTGGGCTCGCTGCTCGCGCAGGATGTGCCGAACCCCGAGGACCCGCGCGGCGAGCCGCTCGCGACGGTGGGCGACGAGCTCACCCAGGAGCGCCTCAACGAGATGCGGCACAAGGGCGTCAAGCACGTGACGGTGTTCGCCGGCTACACCACGCTGGACGTGCGGGAGGAGGAGCAGCCGACCACCACCCGCGAGCGCTCCAACTACGTCCTGGCGTTCGACGCCGCCGATCCCGAGACCGGCGAGGTGGTGGCCGAGGGTGGAAGCGAGCTGACCGACACGCTGCGCAAGAAGCTGATCAAGGCGGGCGTGCACAAGGTGGAGGTGCTGCTGCCGGCCGGGCGTTCGGAGTCGCCGCTCATCAAGAACACGCTGGCCAAGGACCCGACGCACAGCGAGGCCGAGGCCCTGGAGCAGATCTACGCCCTGCTCCGGCCGGGCGACGCGCCCAACCTCGAGACCGCGCGGCAGCAGCTGCAGAAGCTGTTCTTCAACCCGAAGCGGTACGATCTGGGGCGGGTGGGCCGCTACAAGATCAACCAGCGCCTCAAGCTCAAGACCGACCCGAACCACACGGTCCTGACCGAGGACGACTTCGTCGCCATCATCCGCTACCTGATCGACCTGCACGACGGGCGCGGCTTCACGGACGACATCGACCACCTGGGCAACCGCCGCATCCGGAGCGTGGGCGAGCTGATCGCCAACCAGTTCTCCGTGGGTCTCTCGCGCATGGCGCGGCTGGTCAAGGAGCGGATGAGCATCAACTCGGATCCCGAGAAGATCTCGCTCGACGATCTGGTCAACGCCCGCACCGTTTCGGCGGTGATCCAGGCGTTCTTCGGGAGCTCGCAGCTGTCGCAGTTCATGGACCAGACGAACCCGCTGGCCGAGCTGACCAACAAGCGCCGGCTGTCGGCGCTGGGCCCTGGCGGCCTCACCCGCGAGCGCGCCGGCTTCGAGGTCCGCGACGTGCACTACTCGCAGTACGGCCGCATGTGCCCGATCGAGACGCCGGAAGGCCCGAACATCGGCCTGATCACCAGTCTCTCGACCTACGCCCGGATCAACGACCTCGGGTTCATCGAGACCCCGTACCGGGTGGTCAAGCACGGGAAGGTGACGGACGAGATTCGCTGGCTCTCGGCCAGTGACGAAGAGGACTATGCGGTGGCCCAGGCCAACGCGCCGCTCAACCCGGACGGCAGCTTCGCCGAGGCGCTGGTGCTGAGCCGCAAGGGCGACGACTACCCGTTGCTGCCGCCGGACCGGATTGACTTCATGGACGTGGCGCCGGAGCAGCTCGTCTCCATCGCCGCGGCGCTCATCCCGTTCCTCGAGCATGACGACGCCAACCGCGCGCTCATGGGCTCGAACATGCAGCGGCAGAGCGTGCCGCTCCTCTTTCCGCAGGCGCCGCTGGTGGGCACGGGACTGGAGGAGAAGGTGGCGCGGGACTCCGGCGCGGTCATCATCGCGCGGCGCAGCGGCACGGTCACCCGGGTCACCGCCGACGAGATCATCGTGGACGCGGGCGCCAACGGGGGGCAGGTGGGCGACACGCCGCTCGCGCGGCTGCACCAGCACGACCGGTACCGGGTGAAGAAGTTCTGGCGCACCAACCAGGACACCGCCATCAACCAGCGGCCACTGGTGCAGCTCGGCCAGCGCGTGAAGGCCGGCGAGATCATCGCCGACGGCGCGGCCACCGAAGGCGGCGAGCTGGCGCTCGGCAGCAATGTCCTGGTGGCGTTCATGCCGTGGTATGGGCACAACTTCGAGGACGCCATCGTCCTCAGCGAGCGCCTGGTCAAGGACGACGTGTACTCGTCGATCCACATCCAGGAGCTCGAGCTGCACGTCCGCGACACCAAGCGGGGCCAGGAGGAGATCACCCGGGAAATCCCCAACGTGTCCGACGAGAGCGTCGTGGACCTCGACGAGCGCGGCATCGTGCGGATCGGCGCCCACGTCAAGCCCGGCGACATCCTGGTCGGCAAGATCACGCCGAAGGGCGAGACCGAGCTCAGCCCCGAAGAGAAGCTGCTCACCGCAATCTTCGGCGAGAAGGCCAAGGACGTGAAGGACAGCTCGCTCAAGGTGCCGCCCGGCATGGCGGGCGTCGTCATCGACGTCAAGATCTTCAGCCGCATCGAGGACCAGGTCGTCGAGAAGGACCGCGGCGAGCGGATCGGCGAGGTGCGCCGGATCGAGAACGACGAGAAGGCGCGCATCAACACCGTCATGCTCGAGGAAGTGCGGCACCTGCTCGCCGGGCAGGAAGTGGCGCTGATGCTCAAGTCCGGCACCGTCGAGGAGTACCTCGCGACCGGCACCAAGCTGACGGTCCAGTCCGTCGCGCAGGTGGACCTCGGCGACGTGGACCTCAAGACGCTCCGGGTGGCCAACAAGCCGGCCAACGAGCGAATCCGCCAGAGCATCGACATGGCCGCGCGCGAGCGGGCCAAGGTCGAGGAGAAGGCGGAAGACCAGATCGACAAGATCCTCCAGCCGGACGAGCTGCCCCCGGGCGTCATCCAGCTGGTGAAGGTGTACATCGCCGAGAAGCGGAAAATCTCGGTGGGCGACAAGATGGCCGGCCGGCACGGCAACAAGGGCATCGTCGCCCGCATCGTGCCGGAGGAGGACATGCCGTTCCTGCCGGACGGCACGCCGGTGGACATCGTGCTCAACCCGCTCGGCGTACCGAGCCGCATGAACGTGGGCCAGATCCTCGAGACCCACCTCGGCTGGGCCGCCCGGATCCTGGGCTTCGAGGCCAAGACTCCCGTCTTCCGGGGCGCGGACGAGGCCGAGATTGGCGTGCTGCTGCGCCTCTCGGGCTTCCGCTGGGCGGCGGAGGGGCTCCGGCTGGGGAACCCGGCGCCGGTGCTCGCGCCGGCGGCCATCACCCGCCTGGTGCTCGACCTGAAGAAGGTCGCGCCCAAGGGGGAGCACACCACCCTGGGCGAGGCCGGCATCGCGATGCTCGGCGCACGGAACGCGTCGGCCGAGACCCGCGAGATCTTCCAGCAGGTGCGCGCATTCCTGACTGAAGCCGCGAAGGAGCTGGCCGAGCGCGAGCTCGACCAACGCCGGCAGGAGGTCGAGCTCCATCGGGCGCGGGCGGATGACGCGGAGCTCGGCAAGGAGCAGCAGAAGGCCGCGGCGAAGGCCGCGAAAGAGCTGGAAAAGGCGGCTGCCGCAAGCCCGACCGAGGCACTCGAAGCGGCGGCCAAGCCGGCACTCGCCGGCCTGCTCGGCCCCAAGGGCGAGGCGGACGTGGACGCGGCCGCGGACGAGCTGCTGCGCACCGCCGGCCTCACGCCGGCGGGCAAGGCGCAGCTCCGCGACGGCCGGACCGGCCAGTTCTTCGAGGGCGAGGTGACGGTCGGCTCCATCTACATGCTGAAGCTGAGCCACCTGGTGGACGACAAGATCCACGCGCGCTCGATCGGTCCGTATTCGCTGGTCACGCAGCAGCCGCTCGCCGGCAAGGCCCAGTTCGGCGGGCAGCGGTTCGGTGAGATGGAGGTGTGGGCGCTCGAGGCCTACGGCGCCGCGCACGTGCTGCAGGAGATGCTCACGGTCAAGTCCGACGACGTGAACGGCCGCAGCAAGGTCTACGAGGCGATCGTGAAGGGGCAGAACCTCCCCGAGCCGGGGATCCCGGAATCATTCAACGTGCTGGTGAAGGAATTGCAGGCGCTCGGCCTGAAGGTCACGCTCGGTACCACCGAAGCCGGCGACGAATAAGAGGGATGACATGATTGATTTTCGCAGCGGACGCGAGCCCAAGAGCTCGAGCTTCGACTATATCAGCATCCGCATCGCCAGCCCCGAGGAGATCCGGGGCCCGCGCGATCCCAAGGAGCGCGAGCGCCTGGAGCTCCAGGGGCAGCGCGCCTGGTGGTCGTGGGGTGAGGTCACCAAGCCGGAGACGATCAACTACCGATCGTTCAAGCCGGAGAAGGACGGCCTCTTCTGCGAGCGCATCTTCGGTCCGGTGAAGGACTGGGAGTGCCATTGCGGGAAGTACAAGCGGATCCGCTACCGCGGGGTCATCTGCGACCGGTGCGGCGTGGAGGTCACGCTGAGCAAGGTCCGGCGGGAGCGCATGGGCCACATCGAGCTCAGCGTGCCGGTGGCGCACATCTGGTTCTTCAAGACGCTGCCGTCGCCGATGGGGAACCTGATCAACATCACGCTGCGCGACCTCGAGCGGGTCATCTACTACTCGAGCTACATCGTCATCGAGCCCGGCAAGCAGGAGGTCGAGGCCAACCAGCTGCTCGACGAGGAGGAGTACCTCACCCTCCGCGCCAAGGCGCGTGAGGAGGGCGACAGCGCGTTCCGCGCCGACATCGGCGCGCCGGCGGTGCGGGAGCTGCTGAGCCGGATCGACGTTCGCCAGCTGGCCGACGAGCTGCGTGCGGGCGTGGCCACCGAGACGAGCCAGCACCGCAAGAAGCAGATGCTCAAGCGGCTCAAGATCGTGGACGCGTTCCTCAGCTCGGGCGATTCGGGCGACCTGCCGAACAACCCGATCTGGATGATCCTGGACGTGATCCCGGTGATTCCGCCCGACCTCCGGCCGCTGGTGCCGCTCGACGGCGGCCGCTTCGCCACCAGCGACCTGAACGACCTCTACCGGCGGGTGATCAACCGGAACAACCGGCTCACCAAGCTGATCCAGCACAAGGCGCCCGAGGTCATCCTCCGGAACGAGAAGCGCATGCTCCAGGAGGCAGTGGACGCGTTGTTCGACAACGGGCGGCGTTCCAAGGCCATCCGGGGTCGCGGGAAGCGCCCGCTCAAGAGTCTCTCGGACATGCTCAAGGGCAAGCAGGGCCGGTTCCGGCAGAACCTGCTCGGCAAGCGGGTGGACTACTCCGGCCGCTCGGTCATCGTGGTGGGTCCGGAACTCCGGCTGCACCAGTGCGGCCTGCCCAAGGCCATGGCGGTCGAGCTGTTCAAGCCCTTCATCATCCACAAGCTGGTCGAGAAGGGGATCGCGGAGACGGTCAAGCGCGCCAAGAAGATCGTGGAGCGTGAGAGTCCCGAGGTGTACGAGATCCTGGAGGAGATCATCCAGGACCACCCGGTGCTGCTCAACCGGGCGCCGACGCTGCACCGGCTGGGCATCCAGGCGTTCGAGCCCGTGCTGGTGGAGGGCAAGGCCATCCGGATCCACCCGCTCGTCTGCGCGGCGTTCAACGCCGACTTCGACGGCGACCAGATGGCGGTGCACGTCCCGCTCTCGTTCGAGGCGCAGCTGGAGGCGCGGCTGCTCATGATCTCCTCGAACAACGTACTGAAGCCATCCGATGGGCGGCCGGTGGCGGAGCCGTCGCAGGACATGGTGCTGGGCTCGTACTTCCTCACCAAGCTGCCGGCGGGATTCGAGGAGGAGCTGAGGAAGGCGGGGGCGGGGAAGACCGAAGACACCAAGCTCCGGCTGTGGAAGAACGCCAAGTACTTTGGTTCCCTAGCCGAGCTCGAGATGGCGCTGCTCAACGGCAGCATCGGCTACCACTCGGCGATCTTCTTCTGGTACATCCCGCCACGCGAGTCGGAGGACGCGACCCCGCGGTGGCTCAAGACGACGGTCGGCCGGGTGCTCTTCAACAGCATTCTGCCCCGGACGGTGGTCGCGGTGCTCGGCTTCCGCGACGACCTGATGAAGAAGAAGAACCTGTCGGAGCTGGTACTGCAGAGCTACCGGCGGGCGGGGCTCTCGGACACGGTCACCTTCCTCGACCGGCTCAAGGACTTCGGATTCCGGTTCGCCACTATGGGTGGCGTCAGCATCGGGATCGAGGACCTGGAGATCCCGGCGGAGAAGGCCGAGCTGCTGACCGAGGCGGACGCCCGGGTCAAGCGGTTCCAGCGGGCGTACAACACCGGTCAGATCACCTTCGGCGAGCGGTACAACAAGGTGATCGACGCCTGGACCCACGCCAACAACGACGTGGCGGAAGCGATGATCAACTCGATGCGGGTTTCCCGCGGCGGGTTCAATCCGGTGTTCATGATGTTCGACTCCGGCAGCCGCGGCTCGCGGGACCAGATTCGCCAGCTCGCGGGCATGCGCGGCCTCATGGCCAAGCCGCAGAAGAAGCTCACGGGCGGCATCGGCGAGATCATCGAAAGCCCGATCAAGTCGAATTTCCGCGAGGGGCTCACGGTGCTCGAGTACTTCATCTCGACGCACGGCGCCCGGAAGGGCCTGGCCGACACGGCGCTCAAGACGGCCGACGCCGGCTACCTGACCCGCCGTCTGGTGGACGTGGCGCAGGACGTCACGATCACCGAGGAGGACTGCGGCACGGTGCTCGGGCTCGAGATTGCGGCACTCAAGGAGGGCGAGGACATCATCGAGCCGCTCCGCGAGCGGATTCTCGGGAGCGTGGCGGGTGAGGACGTCTTCGATCCGCACGAGCTCGACGACGACGGCGATCCGCGGCTCCTGGTCGAGGCCGGCAAGCTGATCGACGAGGACGTGTCCAACGCGATCGACGACGCCGGCATCGAGAAGGTCAAGATCCGCTCGGTGCTGACCTGCGAGGCGCGCCGGGGCGTCTGCCGGATGTGCTACGGCCGCAACCTGGCCACCATGGACATGGTGGACATGGGTGAGGCGGTGGGCATCCTGGCGGCCCAGAGCATCGGCGAGCCGGGCACCCAGCTGACGCTCCGGACGTTCCACATCGGCGGCACCTCTTCCCGTATCGCGGAAGAGGCGGAGCGCCGGGCACGGTCGGACGGCAAGGTGAAGTACACCGCCGGGCTGGAGTGGGCGGACGTGCCGGTCGAGTTCGAGGACGGCAGCAAGGGCAGCATCCGGGTCGTGCTCACCCGGGAGGACGAGTCGGCGTCGGACGAGAGCAAGGAAGGAATCTTGGTGGTGGATCCGAAGGACCCGAAGCGGGTCCTCAACCGCTACCCGGTCCCCGAGGGGGCGCTCCTGGCGGTCAAGGAAGGCAGCCTCGTCACCAAGGGCGACAACGAGCGCCGGGCCGAGACCCTGTATACCTGGGACCCGTACAACGACCCGAGCATCATCAAGGCCGACGGAGAGCTGCGCTGGAAGGACCTGGTGCCGGGGGTCACGCTCCGCGAGGAACTGGATGAGGGCACGGGCCTCCGCAGCATCGTCGTCATGGCCGACCCGGACCGCGAACTCCACCCGTCGGTGCTGGTCTACATGCCGAATCGGAAGGACCCGCAGGAGTACACCCTGGCCGAAGGGAGCCGCGTCATCCTGGGCTCGCCGACCGACCAGGTGAGCCGGGCGATGGAGATCCCGGACGCCGCCAACCCGTGGAGCACCAAGTTCCACGTGGAGGAGCGCCCGATCAACGAGGCGTGGCCGAGCAAGACCAAGAAGGAGAGCAAGGATAAGACGGTCTTCCTGAGCTCGCCGGTCAAGGTGACCAAGGGGATCACGGTCACCAAGATTCCGCGGCAGGCGTACAAGACCCGCGATATCACGGGCGGCCTCCCGCGCATCGCGGAGCTGTTCGAGGCGCGGAGGCCGAAGGACCCGGCCACGATCTCCGAAGTGGACGGCGTCGTGAAGTTCGGCGAGATCAAGCGCGGCAAGCGCGAGATCTTCGTCTACCCGGAGACGCCGGGCGAGGAGGTCGAGCCGCAGCTGTACGAAGTGCCGGCCGGCAAGCACCTCCGCGTCCACGAGGGCGACCGGGTCCGGGCGGGCGACCGCCTCACCGAAGGCCCGGTGAACCCGCACGACATCCTGCTCATCAAGGGGCCGCGCGCGGTGCAGGAGTACCTGCTGAATGAGGTGCAGGAGGTCTACCGGCTGCAGGGCGTGCGCATCAGCGACAAGCACATCGGCGTGATCGTGCGCCAGATGCTGCAGAAGGTGCGCGTGACCGAGCCGGGCGACACCGACTTCCTCGAGGGGGAAACGGTGGACCGGCTGACCTTCCGCGACGACAACGAGCGGGTGGTCAAGCGGAAGAGCACGCCGGCCGAGGCCGAGCCGGTGCTGCTGGGCATCACCAAGGCGAGTCTCACGACGCAATCGTTCATTTCGGCGGCGTCGTTCCAGGAGACCACCCGGGTGCTGACCGACGCGGCGATCCGCGGGGCCAAGGACGACCTCCTGGGCCTCAAGGAGAACATCATCATCGGGCACCTGATCCCGGCGGGCTCCGGGATTTATCGCTATGCCGAGATCGACATCCAACCACCGGCGGGCTTCGAGGCGCCGCCGCCCAGGGTGGAGGAGCCGGTGCCGCAGCCGCAGCTCGCGGCGGCGCTGCTGGCAGACGACGAGTAGGCTGTTGCAGGCAGGAAAGTCAAAGCGCCCGGGAGCGATCCCGGGCGCTTCGTCGTTGGGGGAGGCCCAGCCTCTTGTCCAGGCAGGCAGAACCGGAACGGCGTGGCGTCGATCGGGGGCCGGCCCGCGCCTGCTCGAACCAGCCGCTCGAAGGCCCTCGGCCGAGGGCCTCCCTGGCCCCCTTCGGAAGCAGGTGGCGTGGGTCTAAGATCTTGGCCAGCAACCGTTACGTGGGCCCGGATCGGACCTCTCCGCCCCGTACGCTTGACAAGTGCCGATTTCTGCAGTATCCCCGACTTACGGGCTCCGATTCGGGAGGGGCCTCGCCGGGTCGGAGCCCCGGCGGGTGAGAGGCGCCTCCCGGACTCCAACCGAGCGAGAGCGTATGTTCGTCGTCGAGCCAGGGGCGGGGAAGACCACTGAGTACACTTCCGCGCGAGAGCTCAGTGCCGCGATCCGGCGCGGCGAGCTCGGGCCGGAGGCGCGCATCTACCATCGGTCCACCAGCCAGTGGCTGCCGATCACGGTGCACCCAGAGTACCGGAAGGTGGCGGCGGAGCGGGAGCAGCTGAGCGTCTTGGAGTTGCAGGCCCGGCACTGGACCTTCCTTCCGGAGACGCGACCCGCGCACGCGACCGCAGGTGGGCCCTGGCGCCCATCGCCATCCACGTCGGCTCCGATGCTGATTCCGGGAGATCCGGAGCCATCCTGGCTCGGGACCACGTTCCGGAAGCTGAGGAACCTGGCGCACCTCTGAGCGGCTGGGGTCCTGCGGCGAAAGCAAGGAGGCGCCCGGGAACGATCCCGGGCGCTTCGCGCGTCTGCTGGTCCGCCTCGATCGGAGGAAGGGGGAGACCGGTGGACCAGATGTCGGCGGGCTTCGAAGCATCACCGCCCAGGGTGGAGGAGCCGGTGCCGCGGTCGTAGCTCGGGGTGGCGCCGCTGGCTGGCGATGACTAGACCGCGGGCGGTCAGATGATGTGCGATGCTGCCGGAGAATCCGTCCCGGGCGCCATCCTACATGAAGCTGTCTTCCTCCTGGTTTGCCGCTTTCTTGCCGTCCGCCGGCTCACATTCGACCCATGATCCGGCGGGTTCTGCCCCTGCTCATCCTCTGCTGCGGCCTTGTGGGAGCCGCCGCACTCTGGTCGCCCGTGCTTGCCCAGGACACCCTCCCCCCTTGGGAAGGGGGCCTCACCACCTCGCTCGGTCAGCCGTCCCGCACCCGCCTGTACACCGGGGCCAGCTTCGGGCTCGACTGGCGGCGCGACTACAGCCTGGGCCCGACGGTCTCCGCGGAGTTCGGGGTCACCCGAAATCTCGGGAACCCCGTGGTGGGCCTCCTCGCGGCCTCCGCGGAGGCCTACGGCGGACTACGCTCGACCCAGCCCGACGGCGGGCTGCGAGCCCTGGTGCAGGTGCCAGTGCTGCGCCTCACCTTCGGCACGGACTATAACATCCGTGACGACCGCTTGGGATTCATGGTCGGCGTGACGATGGCCCTTCGCCGAGGAGGCGTGTTCGGCGGTGGGAGCCTCCTCCGGGCCGAGTGGAGCTCCGCGCCCCTGGGGGCCGCCCGGGCGACGGTGCTGATCCCGGTGCGCCAACCATGGGCCGGCCACACCCGCCCCCGTGCGGATCGGGTGGACGTCCCGCTGCACGGCTCCCACGCGCTGCCGCCGCCCGTCGAGGCCCAGGGCCTGGAGGAGGCCCTCGCCAATGTCAGGGCGGCGGCTGAGCGAATGCAGCATCTCATCGTGCCGTATCTCGACCGCCCAGGGGCCGATCCGCGGGCGGCGCTGGCACCGCTGCTGGCGGAGCTTCGAGCGCCGCCCCCGCTCGCGGGAGTGACCGGTCCGGGGCCCCAGGTTGATGCCGTCGTGCGGGCCTATCATGCAGCGCTGGTACGCGCGTTCTCGATCGCCGCATCCGGGCGATGGCTGGCCCCGGAGTCTACCACCCCCGAGGGAACGGCCGCGGCCGCCCGGGCGCGCGAGAGCCTGCTCGACCACGTGCTCTATCCCTACGACCATCTGCTTGGCCAGTGGAAGACGAGGACCACGCTGGCCGGCCTCACCACCTACGCACGCGGCAACTTCGCCCGCGACGTGGTCTCGCTCACGACGCTCTCCCCCGATCGGGAGACGGCGTTGCTCTACGTCTTCGAGCGCGTGCTCGGGACGGTCGAGGGGCTCGAGCGCACGGAGCTGGCCCGCTGGGGCGACAGCCGCACGATCTGGCTCCCGCTCCAGCTCGGCCTCCGCCCCGAGGATCATGACACGCAGGCCGAGCTGGACGCCATCGTCGAGGCCGTCACCGGTGTGCGGTTCACCGACGGCAATCGGGTCTGGTACGTCATCAACGAGCAGTTCCAGACCGAGGTGATCCGATCCATCCGGGAAGCAGAGGACTACCACGTCCTGTGGATCCACGATTTCAGCGGGCGGGACGACGCCGGGCGTCCAGACGCCCAGTCGCTGCGGTACGTCGTGGACGCCTACTTCAGCGCCCTGGTTCGGCGCCTCAGGGAATACGACGAGCGGCGCCGGATGCCCGTGTATCTGGTCTTTCTCGACCAGCATTACTACGAGCAGAACCAGGGCCGCCTCTGGCTCGACCTGCTCGAGCGGCCGCTCGGCCGGGTGCCGCGGCTGCCAGCCGGCTCGGAGGCGCTCGCCGCGACGATCCGCGCCCGCCAGGTCGAGCTGCGCGAGGCCCTCGGGAACTCGCGACTCCTGCAGGCCGAGGCCCGGCAATACGGAGGCGGTTGGCTACGCAACCTGGTCAGAGTGCACGTGAGCGTCACCAACCCGGCGGACGCGTCGTTCTGGAGCCAACAGATCGTCCCCGTCCTCGGCATGCCCGACAACATCATGCGCGACCACCGCAAGATCGTCTTCTACGACGTGTCGGAGGATGATCCGTACCGCGGGCTGGCGATGTACACGGGTATGGGCATCGGACAGCACTACGTCGGGCCGACGTGGGAGGACCGCAGTGTCATGGTGCAGGGTCCTGCGATCCTGTCGCTCAAGGCGCAGGCCCGCCGGTTGCTGCAGAGCCAGGGGATCGCCGAGGATCGGATGCCGTACCCACTTCGGCCGCGGCCGCTGGCCGCGACGTATCGGGCGGCCGTGGAAGCCGAGATCACTCGGGGCCGGGGCGCTGGGACCGGGGACCAGCGTGCGGCCGAGCTGCACAACGGCACCGGCTTCCAGGAGAAGCAGGTCAGCGTTGCCCGGGCGGCGCTCTACAGCCTCATGCCACCGGGTTCGGTGGTGAAGGTCCCGGACTCGCTGTGGGGCAGCGCGCTCTTCGCCGCGCTGCTCACCGGCAGCGCCCTCCGAGGATGCCGGGTACTGTTCGTGGCGCCGTCGCTCGCCTCAGCGCCGAGTTCGGGCTGGCCCTCGATGGGCGTGGCGCACGATCTGTTCGCCCGCCTCATCGTGCTCCAGCAGGAGCTGGGTCCCGAGCTCGAGCTGGCTGGCGGGATGCTCAAGACCGGGATCTACAATCCGGGTGTGGGGGTGCAGGACGTGGCCGGCCGGTTCTCGGGTGCCTATCGGAACGCGCGGCGGACGCCCTTCCTGCGCCGCCTCTTCCCAGTCCACCCCTTGGTGGACACCCTGCTGGCGCATGCCGGCGAAGTGCTGCGCACGCCAGCCGATACGAATGCGCCGGCGGTCCAGCCACGCCGGGTGATGCCGAAGCTGCACCTCAAGGCGAACTTCTTCGCCTCGCGAGAGGGATGGGACAGCCTGCTCGCGCGACCCGAGGTGGCGCAGGTGCTCGAGGCCTACGTGGGACAGCTGCTCCGCACCGACCCGGAACGGTCCGACGTGAGGCAAAGTGCAGCGGCACTCGCCGCAGCGAGTGAGCACCTCGTGTCCGCGTTCCGCTCGTCTCTTTCTCCGGGGGATCGGGAGCGGCTGGTGTACTTCCTCTTGATCGGCTCTGCCAACGAGGACTATCGCTCGATGATTATGGACGGAGAGGCGTCCGTGCTGCTCTCGGGTTGGTCCGGCGTAGTGGGGCTCATCGACTTCAGTCTGATCGTGAACCTGAGCGTCTGGATCGACGACCTCGAGATGCTCGACGCCTTGCTACCCCCGCCGTCGCCCTTTCAGCGCGGAGTGGCCCGCCGCATCCGTCCGGCGCTCTAACAGGTCGCCTCAAAACGCCGGCGCGAAACTGAAGATCCAGCGGAAGCCGACCGGATCGCTCGGCCCGCGGTCCTGCGCCAGGCCGGGTCGGCTCACCCAGAGCGGCAGGTCCAGGCGGGTCTGGAACGTGGTCTGGCCGATCCGTTGCCCGATGCGAATCCCGATCCCGGCGTCACCGACCGACCCGAGCCGGTCGCGGCCGGGATTCAGGTCGCCGTTGCCGAGGCCACCATCGAGAAAGGCGGCGAGCGCGATCCGGTGGAAGAGGCCGCTTGGCGCGCGCTGCGACACGGCGTACTCGGCCTCGAGCGTGGCCCCCAGCGCTGCGCTGCCGGCCACCCGCGGATCGAGGCCGCGAACGCCCGCGCCTCCAGGCGCGTGATAATTGAAGTCCGATCCCGCGAGGATCGAGCCACTCGAGCGAAGGAACGGGCTCGCGAACCGGTGGTAGGGATCGGCACCCGAGAAATAGACGTGGCGCTGCCGGGGCACCGGGTCAGCCGAGGCGGTGGCGCCCGCGAAGGTCCGAAGGCCGAGCGTGAATCGATTGCCGGCGGGTCCGCGCACCGAGCCATCGAGAGTGAACCGGCCGTACGTGCCGCCGGCCAGCGTGCTCCCGGCGTTGGGATAACCGTAGCCTCCGCCGACGCTGCCCTCGATCCGGAAGGGCCAGCGCCCTTCCGTCGAGCCCAGCCGACCGGTGACGGTCAGCTCGAGGGTGCCGGCATCGTCGTAGTACCCGCCGTCCAGGTATGCTGAGTCGGTGACGGCGATCCACTGGAGCGAGGCGCCCAGCGTCTGCACGGTCTGGTCTGTGACCCGTGTGCGGAACCGGCGGACCATTTCGAGCTCGACGGCGGCTCTCCCCTCCTCCCAGGCAAGCCCCAGTTCCTGGCTCCACCCCCGGGCCCTGAGCCCCACCGGATTGCGGATGCGGAGTCGTCCGTTGAGGTCGGTCCGGGAGCCTTCGGATCCCCAGCCGCTGCTGAGCGAGACCCATGCCTCGTTCAGCTCGAACCGGCCCAGATAGTCCTCTCGAATTCTGGTCCCGAAGGTCCAGCCGCCCGCGTCGTTGTACCACGCCGTTGGTGCCCACCCCATCGTCAACCGGTCCCGCGCCGTGTGACGGGAGAAGTAGGTGTCGAAATAGGTGTCACGAGGCCGATTCGGCACGAGAAGTAGCCAGCCCGGGCGGACACCGAAGCCTCGCTGGTTATTGAGCATGTTCCAGTCGTGGCTCTCGCCCAGCGGGTCGAGGATGACGCGCCGGGGGCGAGTGTGGGAGACGACGGTGAGGGTTTCCCGGGGCGCGAGTGCCGCCGCCCGCGCGACCGCGGTATCGCTGTCCGCGACGATCCACAGCGTTTGCGGGAAGAGCCCGGCGGCCCGACGCTCGACCACGACGGTCGTGCGCCAGCCGCCCTCGCCGATCGGTTCCCGGCGCGCGGACGCGACGGCATCGTCGTACAGGGTGCCGCCACGGGGCAACTGAGCGTACAACGGATCCGGCTTCGGGCGGATCAGCTCGCCCGCGATCTGCTGGAAGGCGCCGGGCACCGTCGGCTTGAGCAGAAACCGGTCGTAGAGGGTGCGGTAAAGGTTCCGCATGTCTTCGTCGCTGCCGGCCCATCTCCTGAGCTGAGAGGACATGAACTCGGTGCGACGGCAGTACGTCGTGGCGCACGGCGAGGTGGAGCTCCGTCGTCCCAGCGGCTCGTCATGCAGGGCCAGGCCGTCGAGGTCCCAGTCGAGAATCTCGCGCTCGAGCTGGGCATAGTCGCCGCGCCGGCCGAGTGCCTCGAAGAACCAGCCGGTCTGGTACGCCGCGGTCCCGACCGTGAAGACTCGGGCGCCGCCGGCCAGCACCTGCTGCGTAGCCAGGAGTCCCAGCAAGTTCAGAATGGCGGCCTGGGTCGGCGTCTCCGCGAGGAGGACCATGGCAAGTGCCTGTTCCGGCTGGTCCCGGCCGTGAATCACCGTGAGCTGCGGCCATGGGTACCGGCCGCCGAGCTCAAGGACCCACGCGAGCGCGGTCTCGGTCCGGCGGGTCGCGAGACCCGCCCCCCAGACTCGTTCCTCACCGCGCTCGTACAGAGTGTGCACCGGCCGCTCGAGGAAGTCTCCCTCTTCATACCGGAAGGTGGGGCTCATCGAAAGGGCGAGCTCCATCACGTCCTCGGCGTACCATGCCACCACCTTCCGGTCGGCGCCCGAGTCGTCGCAGCGCTGGACCGCGGCTCGGGGGTCACGCGGGCTGGCGTACCAGTTGCGCTGCAGCGTCACCCGGGTGGCGGGAAACGCAGCCGCGCCGCGCCACCCCGGATCGCCACAGACTGGAACCCCGGTCCCGCCGACGACCTGATCCTCTGCCAGATCGAGGCGCAGCAGAACCGTCGCGAAGGCGGCGACCGGCACCGTCGTCGCGGACGTTGCGTCGATCACCCGAGGATACCAGCCGACCAGATCGAGGCCGCGACCAGCACGCCGTCGCCGCGACGGCAGATCGGGAGCACGAAACTCCCACGCGAGCGTGAGCAGGACCGAGTCGCCCAATGCGAGCGCTCGTGGCAGCGGCAACCGAACGAGGCCGGAGTCGCTGGCCACCGGCGGCTGCAGCGCGGCCGGCTCCCCGTCGAGTCGGAGATCCCGGATGCTGCTGGCCCCGAGCGATAGCGTGATCCGGCCCAGGGTCTCGGAGCCGAGGTGGACGTAACGAATCTCGGCGGTGCCGGCAACGGCGCCCGTCGCGTCGTCCACCGTCGCACGAAGGCGGTAGCGCACCTCCGGCGGCCCGGAGCTCCGAGCGGATGGCACCGGGGACAGCTGGAACAACGCGAGGAGCACGAGACTCGGGCGCAGAGGCACCTCGACGAAGGCGGGCCGTCAGGTATCGAACGTGCCGCCGCCGGG
>Ga0209797_10000508_pt1 | contig 19542 bp, 17 predicted proteins | sample DOMMetBare3Fresh_2_FD_187472 | JGI IMG/M metagenome (GOLD analysis project Ga0209797, IMG submission 187472) | Wetland sediment microbial communities from St. Louis River estuary, USA, under dissolved organic matter induced mercury methylation -... | ecosystem: Environmental > Aquatic >... | reverse complement strand
GGTGAGCATGATGCTGGGCCTGTGGGGCGCCTACATGCCGCTGGCAATGGCGCTGGCGCTGCTGATCGGCCCGCTGTGGATCGCCGCCATGGGCTGGCGCACCTGGTGGTGGGCACTGGCCGGGGTTTCGGCGGCGATGGCCCTCGTCCTCGCCCGCGCGGTGCCCCCGGTGGCGCCTGCCCATGCCGCGGCGGACACCGTGCACTGGGTGGCGCGCCTGCGTCGGACCCTGTCCGCGCGCGGACCCTGGCTGGTGGCGACTTGCTTCGCGGTGTACTCGAGCCAGTGGCTGGCGGTGATCGGCTTCCTGCCCACGATCTATTCCGGCTCGGGCATGTCAGGCGCCAGCACCGGCGTGCTGACCGCCACGGCCGCGGCGGTGAACATGGTGGGCAACATCGCCGCCGGGCGCCTGCTGCATACGGGCACCGCACCGACCCGGCTGCTGACGATCGGCTTCGTCGTCATGGCCGCGTCGGCAGGGCTGGTGTTCGCCGGTGCCGACGGCGCCGGCGCGCCGCCCTGGCTGCGCTACGTCGCGGTGCTCGTGTTCTCGATGGTCGGCGGCGTGATCCCGGCCACGCTGTTCGCGCTGGCGATGCGGGTCGCGCCGGGCGAGCAGTTGGTGTCCACCACGGTGGGCTGGATGCAGCAATGGTCGGCCCTCGGCCAGTTCGCCGGCCCGCCGCTGGCGGCCTGGGTCACCAGCCGCGCCGGCGGCTGGCACCAAACCTGGCTGGTGACTGGAGCGTGCTCGCTGGCCGGCCTGTGGCTGACTTCGCGGATCGCGGCCTGGCTGCGGCGCTGAAGCGCGGACGTGCGACGCGGCCCAAGCGCATGCGGCGTCGGCGGCACAGCGGATCAAATCGGGACCACGGCAACCAGCGGGACCACTTCGACGCGCTCCGAAAGGGCGTAACGCCGCTCGCCCGGATAAACCACGAAAAGTGCGTCCAAGTCGAGGTCGTTCAGCGCCACCGTCATCGACGGCGTCAGCCTCGGCGCATCGGCCCGCTTGAACTCGACACCGAAGCGTCGTCCGTCCTTGACCATCAACAGATCCAACTCGGCGCCGGCATGGGTGGCCCAGAAGTAGGCCTCGTCGGGGCGGGCAATTCGCAGCACCTGATCGATCGCGAAGCCTTCCCACGACGCGCCGCTCTTCGGATGCCGCACCAGCGCCGCCGGGTCGCCGATGCCCAACAGCTCGTGGAGCAACCCGGTGTCGCGAAGGTAGATCTTGGGCGCCTTCACCTGCCGCTTGCCGAGGTTGGCAAACCATGGTTGCAGCTGGCGCACGACGTAGGCCTGGGTCAACCAGTCCAGGTATCGGCGCACCGTGCTTTCGTTGACGCCGAGCGAACGCGCCGGCTCCGCGGCATTCCAGGCCTGCCCGTGGCAATGGGCAAGCATCGACCAGAAGCGATGAAGCGCCGGCGCCGCGACGTTCAAGCCAAGTTGCGGCAGGTCGCGCTCGACCACGGCGCGGATGAACTCGCGCCGCCAGCTGCGGCTGGCGGCATCGCTGGCCGCGGTAAACGAGCGCGGAAAGCCGCCGCGCCACCACAGCGACTGCGCCCTTTCGGGCCCGGTCTCGTCGAGCGTGAAGCCACCGACTTCGATCACCTCGACGCGTCCGGCCAGCGACTCGCTCGACTGTCGCAACAGCCGCGGCGATGCGCTGCCGAGCAGCAGAAAGCGGGCCGGATTGCGCGGTCGGTCGATCAACACGCGCAGCACGCGGAAGAGCTCGGGCGCGTGCTGCACCTCGTCGATTACCACCAGACCGCTCAATCCGCCCAGGGCCACGAGTGGCGCCGCCAGCTGCGCCTCGACCTGCGGATTCTCGAGATCGAACCAGTTCGGCGAGTCAGCCTCCGAAGCCGCCTGCGCCACGGCGCGGGCCAAGGTGGTCTTGCCCACCTGCCGCGGCCCGACGAGCACGACAGCCGGGCTGCGGGCTAGCGCCGTTCGTACGGAAGCTTCGAGGGTGGTGCGCTGAAGCATGGAGCACTTTACCTTGAAATTCCCGCTTTCCATGCGGGAATTTCAATGTTGTTTCACCACCCGTCGGTGGGGCGGGCGGTCCGGGTGGGTCAGCCTCGCTTCGCTGCCGTGCCCGAGTCCGGCCGACGCCGGTGCCAGCGGATCGGCTGCTCGGCGACCGGCCGCGCCGCCGCGCCATGGGCAACCAGCGTGCGGTCGAGCGCCAGGCCGCCCTCGTCGGCCAGCGCGGCGACGCGGGCTGCGCGCACGGCGGCGGCGCGACTTGCGGCATCGAGGCCAGGCCGCGGCTCGGCGAGCTGGTCGACGATGTGCAGCAGGTTGCGCTTGCCGCGCTCGTTGGTGCTGCCATAGCCCTTGATCAGGCGGCCGCATTGGGCGAGCTCGAGCGCCAGCGCACGGTTCTCGCCGAGCGCGCGCTGCACGGCGCCCAGCCAGCGATCGATCAGCGCCTGCTCGATCGCGAAGCGGCTGCCGCGCCGCCGCTGGCCCTTCATGCCGGCGGCCAGGCGCAACGCCAAGCTGCCCAGCACGGTGTGGCTGCCGATCTTCAGCGGCAGCGCCAAGGGATCGCGACCCCGCGCCACGCGCGCCGCGTCCCAGGCCGACAGCCGCTTCGCCAGCGCCGGCGGCAGCAGCGCGGCCAGCTCGGGCACGCCGGGCTTGAAGTGGTCGTAGATCTTGACGATCTCGTCGTCGCGCGCCCCGACCTCGCGTCGCACGCGCTCGATCCGGCTGGCCCGCAGCTTCAGAGCAGCCACCCGCACGATGTCGTCGAACGCCATCCACAACGCCAGCCAGCGCGCGGCCTCGCCGGTGACGGCGCAGCAGCCGGTGTCGCCGGGGTCGGCGGCGCGCTCGGCATCGAGCAGCGCACCCAGGCGCTGCAGATAGTGCCGACCGTACGCGACGTCCTGGTACTCGACCACGCGGGCATGGCCCAGCGCAACGATCTCGTGCAGCGCGGGGGGAAAGCGCTCGCCGACCGCCGCCGGCACGGCGGCTGTGGCCGGTGTCGCCGGGGCGGCGGTGGCCGGTGTCGCCGGGGCGGCAGTCGCCGCGGTGGCCGGGGCGGCAGTCGCCGCGGTGGCCGCGGCCGGCTGCTCGGTCATGGCCGCGAACGCCGCCGCGAAGCCGCGCAGGCTGGCCTCGACACCCTTGCCGCCGCGGCGGATCGCGTCCTCGCAGGCCGCGCGCGGCAGCGGCAGCCGGCCGCTGCCGGCGATGGCACCGAACATCACCGCGCTGACCACGGTGGCATGGGCGCTGGCCAGCGCGCCCATGTCGATCACCCGGCAGTCGCAGCTGTGCGCGTGCAGCGTGGCCAGCAGCGGATCGGCGCTGCGGCGGCCGTCGCCCAGCGCCATCTTCTCGACCACGGTGAGCGCGCGCGCGTCCGACGAGACGATCGCGGTGCGCTCGGCGCTCGCGTAGCCGAGCCCGATCTGCCGCACCGTCTCGAGCAACTCCGAGGACACCAGCAGGTCGATCGCTCCCGGCACCGGATGGAGGCTGAACACCGGGCGCCGACCTGCCAGCTCGGCGTCGGTCAGCGGGTGGACCTCGATGTAGTAGGTGGTCGCGCCCGAGCGCTGCGCCACGCCGGGAATCGAGGTCGCCTGCGCGCTGTGGCCGCTGCGCAGCGCGGCGTCGACCAGCCACTCGGCGAGCACGCCGCCGCCCTCGCCGCCGAGGGCGCAGACCAGCACCGCGATCGGCTGCGCGCCGTTCATTCGACCTTCAACCCGATCTCCTGGATGAAGGCGCCGTAGCGCTCGCGGTCGCGCTGCTGGCCGGCGATGAAGTCGGCCCGGGACTGCACCGCGACCTCGCCGCCGATGCTGCGGATCACCTCGAGCACGCGCGACTGGGCCAGCGCCTTGTTGATCTCCTCGTGCAGCTGCGCCACCACCGCCGCCGGCGTGCCGCCGGGCGCATAGATGCCGAAGGTGGTGTCGGCGTCGAAGCCCGCCATGCCGGCCTCGGCCAGCGTCGGCGCCTCGGGGACCTGCGACGAGCGCTTCGGGCTGCCCACGGCCAGGATCCTGAGCTTGCCTTCGCGGGCGTGCTTCAGGCCCGGGCCGGGATCGAACATGAACTGCAGCTGGCCCGACAGCAGGTCGGTCAGTGCCAGCGCGGCGCCCTTGTAGGGCACGTGCGTGGCCTCGAAACGGGCCTGGCGCTTGAACATCTCGCCGGCCAGGTGCGGCGAGCTGCCGATGCCGGCCGAGCCGAAGCTCAGCTTGCCCGGGTGGGCCTGCGCATGGGCGATGAACTCGGCCACCGACGCCACCGGCAGCGACGGGTGGGTCATCAGGAACACCAGCACCCGCACCACGCTGGCCACCGGCGCGAGGTCACGCTCGGCATCGAAGGCCATCTTGGTGTAGAGGAAGGGATTGACGGTGACCGCACCGCCGCTGCTCATCAGCAGCGTGTGGCCGTCGGCCGGCGACTTGGCCACCGCCTCGGCACCGATGTTGCCATTGGCGCCGGGGCGGTTCTCGACCACCACCTGCTGCTTGAGCTGCTCGCCGAGTTGCTGCGCCAGCGCACGGCCGATCACGTCGGCCGCGCCGCCGGGCGGGAAGTTGACGATCAGTTTCAGCGGCTTGGTCGGGAAGGCCTGCGCCCACGCGGTGGCCGCGCCAAGCGCGACCAGGCCGGCCCCCAGCAGCGCAGCGCGTCGAATCGAATCCATGGCTCGTCTCCTCGTCTGTCGACCGGGTCGGGATCAGGCCGTCCTGAGCCAGCCGCCGACGGTGCCGCGCAGACGCGCGAGTGCGCGCTCGTGCCAGGCCGGGTGGCGCACCACCTCGGCCCGGTAGAAGCTCGGGCACAGCGTGGCGGCTTGGGCGTTCTCGCCGCATAAGCCGCAACCGACGCAGCCATCGACGACGGTGGCCACCGGGTCCACCTTCAGCGGATCGGGGTTGTCCTTCAGCGTCAGCGTCGGGCAGCCAGACAGGCGGATGCAGGCATGGTCGCCGGTGCAGACATCCTCGTCGACGCCGTACCTGACGCGCTCGACGCGTTCGCCGCGCCCGAGCCGCGCGGCGATCCAGGGCCGGATGCGGCGCTGGCGTTCGAGCTGGCACTCGCCCTCGGCAATGATCACCTTCAGGCCGCTGAACTTGCTGGTCAGCGCCTCCTGCACCAGGCGCCGCACCGCGTCGACCTCGTAGGTGTGCACGCTGCGCAGCCACTTCACGCCCATGCCCTCGAGCGTGCGTTCGATCGACTGGTTGGTGTGCACCAGGCTGCGGTGCAGGTTGGGCCGCGGCCCGGCCTCGAGCTTGGCGGCATCGTCCGGCGTGTTCATGATGTCCTGGGTGCCGGTGGCCGAGGTGTAGCCGTTCTTCATGACCATCAGCACCGCGTCGTCGCCGTTGAACAGCGCCGCCTGCACCCCCGACAGCAGGCCGTTGTGCCAGAAGCCGCCGTCGCCCATGATCGCCAGCGTGCGCCGCTGCATCATCGGCGACACACCGGCGCGGCTGGCCAGGCTCATGCCGTAGCCCAGGATCGAGTGGCCCGACGAGAAGGGCTCGAAGGTCGCGAACGCATGGCAGCCGATGTCGGCCGCGATGTGCACCGGTCCGACCGCCTGCTGCGCCAGCTTCAGCGCCGAGAACACCGGCCGCTCGGGGCAGCCGATGCAGAAGTTCGGCGGCCGCGGCGGCAGCGCGCCGGCCGTGCGCGCCACCGCCTCGCGCCGCTCGGCGTTGCCGGCCAGCCAGGCCCGCCCCGCGCCGAGGTCGAGCTGCGGCAGGTGGCGGCGGGCGAATTCGATCAGCCCCTGCGCGATCACCTCGACCGTGTACTCGCCGGCCGCCGGCAACATGTCCTTGCCGTGCACCTCGGTCGCGCCGCCCTGCCGATGCAGCAGCTGCACGATGTCCTTCTCAATGTACTCGGGGCTGCCCTCCTCGACCACCAGCAGCGCGCGTTTGCCGGCCGCGAAGGCGGCGATCTCGTCGGGCACCAGCGGATAGGTCACGTTGAGCACCAGCAGCGGCAGCTCGCTGCCGCCATAGCCATCGGCCAGACCCAGCTGCTGCAGCGCGCGCAGCAGCCCATGGCTCAGGCCGCCCTGCACCACCAGGCCGACCTGCGGCTGGGTCCGGCCCTCGATGCGCTCGTTGAGGCCCAGCAGGGCGATGGTGCGCTGCGCCGCCGGGATGCGTTGCTCGGTCTTGAGCTTCTCGTGGCGGAAGGTCACCGGCGGGTGCGCCAGGCGCATGTAGTCGAAGGCCGCCGGCTCGTCGATCAGCTGGCGCGTCGACAGCCGGGGTGCCACGTTGTCCTGACACTCGAAGCGGCCGCGCAGGTGGCAGGCGCGGATGCGCAGCTCGAGGATCGCCGGCATGTTGCTCGCCTCGCTGAGCGCGAAGGCGTGGCCGACCATGCGCACCATGTGCGCGAGCTCGGGCCGCGGGTCGAGCAGCAGCAGCGTGCTCTTGGCCGCGAAGGCCTGGGTGCGCTCCTGGGTCACGCTGGCGCCTTCGCCGTAGTCCTCGCCGACGACGATCAGCGCGCCGCCGACCACCCCCGGCGAGGCGAGGTTCGACAGCGCGTCGGCGGCGACGTTGGTGCCGACGATCGACTTCCAGGTCACCGCGCCGCGCAGCGGGTAGTGGATCGAGGCGCCCAGCATCGCCGCCGCCGAGGCCTCGTTCGAGCAGGCCTCGACATGCACGCCCAGCGTGTCGAGGTAGGGCCGGGCCTGGACCATCACGTCGAGCAGGTGCGACACCGGCGCGCCCTGGTAGCCGCCGACATAGGCCACGCCCGACTGCAGCAGCGCCTTGGTGATCGCGAGGATGCCTTCGCCGTGGAAGATCTGCCCCGCACCCAGCTTGAGCTGCTCGATCTCGTCGGTGAACTGGATTTCCATGGCGCGGATGGGTGGCCGTTGGCGTGCCATTGTGTGCCGACGGGCGCCCCGGTGGCGCCAGGTGGCTTGCGGGTGTACGCTGTGTCGCATGGACCGGTCCGATGTCATGGATGGACGCGGCACCGTGGCCGACGGCACGCCGGTGCCTGGTTCGGGCGTCGACCCGGCGGACCGGCGCCCCGACGGCTGACGCTGCAGCCCAGGCCGCCATGCGACCCCGAACCTGGTTCTCCTGCACGCTGGCACTGCTGCTGGTGCTGGCGGGCACCAGCCCGGCACGCGAGGCGATGGCGGCCGGCGTGGCCCCGGTGTTCGTGCTGCGCATCGACGGCGCCATCGGCCCGGCCACCGCGGCGCATGTCCAGCGGGTGCTGGAGCGGGCCGCGCGCGAACGCGCGCAGCTCGTCGTGCTGCAGATGGACACCCCGGGCGGTCTGGACAGCGCGATGCGCGGCATCGTCAAGGACATCCTCGCCGCGCCGATGCCGGTGGCCGGCTTCGTCGCACCACGGGGCGCGCGCGCGGCCAGCGCCGGCACCTACATCCTGTACGCGACCCATGTCGCGGCGATGGCGCCGGCCACCAACCTCGGCGCAGCGACGCCGATCGCGATCGGCCTGCCGATGCCCGGCGCCGGCGTCGAGTCCCGGCCAGCCAGCGCGGCCTCGGCACCGGAGGCGAGCGCCGACGCGCAGGCCGCCAAGCGCCTCAACGATGCCACCGCCTACATTCGCAGCCTGGCACAGCTGCGCGGCCGCGATGTCGCCTGGGCCGAGCAGGCGGTGCGCGCATCGGTCAGCCTTTCCGCCAGCGACGCGCTGGCGCAAAAGGTGATCGACCTCGTCGCCACCGACCTTGACGACCTGCTGCGCCAGCTCGACGGGCGCGTGGTGGCACTCGGCGATGCCCGCGCCGGCAGCGTGACGCTGGCCACCGCCCAGGCGAACGTCGTGGCGCTGGAGCCCGATTGGCGCGGCCGGCTGCTGGCGGTGATCAGCGACCCGAGCCTGGCGCTGGTGCTGATGATGATCGGCGTCTACGGCCTGTTCTTCGAGTTCATGAACCCGGGCTTCGTCGCGCCCGGCGTGATCGGCGGCGTGTGCCTGCTGCTCGCGCTGTGGGGGCTGCAGATGCTGCCCATCAACCTGGCCGGCCTGGGCCTGCTGCTGCTGGGCCTGGCCTTCTTCGTCGCCGAAGCCTTCGTGCCCAGCTACGGCGCGCTGGGCCTGGGCGGAGTCGCGGCGTTCGCCTTCGGTGCGCTGCTGCTGATCGACAGCGACGTGCCCGGCCTGGGCATCCCGCTGCCGCTGATCGGCGCCCTCACGCTGGTCTCGGCGGCCTTCGTCGTCGGCGTGGCCGGCATGGCCGCTACGGCGCGCCGCCGGCCGGTGGTCAGCGGCACGCCCCGGCTGCTCGGCGCAGCGGGCGAGGTGATCGAGTTCGGCGCCGGCCAGGGCTGGGCCGAGATCGACGGCGAGCGCTGGCAGGTCCGTGCCACGCAAGGCCTGCGCCCCGGCCAGCGCGTTCGGGTGACGGCCGTCGACGGGCTGACGCTCGAGGTCAGCCCGGTCGCCGACGCAGATGCCACGCAAGGAGCCTCGCCATGATCGACCTGCCCATCGCCTCTTCCCTGTTCCTCATCCTGCTGGTGCTGCTGGCAGCCAGTTCGCTGCGCATCCTGCGCGAGTACGAGCGCGGCGTGGTGTTCCAGCTCGGACGCTTCTGGCGCGTCAAGGGCCCGGGGCTGATCGTCCTCATTCCGGGCGTGCAGCAGATGGTGCGCATCGACCTGCGCATCGTCGTGATGGACGTGCCGAGCCAGGACGTGATCTCGCGCGACAACGTGACGCTGAAGGTCAATGCGGTGCTGTACTTCCGCGTCGTCGACCCGCAGCGCGCGGTCATCCAGGTCGAGAACTTCCTCGCCGCCACCAGCCAGCTGGCACAGACCACGATGCGCGCCGTGCTCGGCAAGCACACCCTCGACGAGATGCTGTCCGAGCGGGAACGCCTGAACCTCGACCTGCAGAAGATCCTCGACAGCCAGACCGATGCCTGGGGCATCAAGGTCACCAACGTCGAGATCAAGCATGTCGACCTCAACGAAAGCATGATCCGCGCGATCGCTCGCCAGGCCGAGGCCGAGCGCGAGCGGCGCGCCAAGGTGATCCACGCCGAGGGCGAGTTGCAGGCCTCGGAGAAGCTGGCGCAGGCGGCCGAGATCCTCGCCCGGCAGCCGCAGGCGATCCAGTTACGCTACCTGGAGACCTTGACGGTGATCGCCGCCGACAAGAACTCGACCATCGTCTTCCCGCTGCCGATGGACATCGTCGCGCCGCTGATCGATGCGCTCAAGCGGGGCGGGGCGACAGCGGCGTAAAGTCCGGCGCAGCCTGGCCACGACGAGGACACGACCATGATTCCACTCCGGCGACTGCTGGGCGCCACCGTGGCGCTGGCACTTGCGCTCGTCAGCCTGTCGTCCTGGGCCGCGGACTACCCGGCACCCAGGGAGGGCGTCTGGGTCGCGCGCGACTTCCGCTTCCACACCGGCGAGGTGATGCCCGAGTTGCGCCTGGCCTACACGACGGTGGGTGCGCCGACCGGCGAACCGGTCATCGTGCTGCACGGCACCACCGGTTCGGCGGCCAGCATGCTCACCCCGGCCTTTGCCGGCGAGCTGTTCGGCGCCGGCCAGCCTCTGGATGCGACGCGTTACTACATCGTCCTGCCTGACGCCCTCGGTCACGGCAGGTCGTCCAAGCCCTCGGACGGCGCGCGCGCGAAGTTCCCGCGCTACAACTACGACGACATGGTGCTGGCGCAGCACCGGCTGGTCACCGAAGGCCTGGGCATCCGCCATGCGCGGCTGGTGATGGGCAACTCGATGGGCGGCATGCACACCTGGATCTGGGGCGTGCGCCACCCCGACTTCATGGACGCGCTGGCGCCGATGGCCTCGCAGCCCTCGGAGATGGCCAGCCGCAACTGGATGCTGCGGCGGCTGATCACCGACTCGATCCGCAACGATCCCGAGTGGAAGGACGGCAACTACACGGCGCAGCCGAAGTCGGCCCAGTTCGCCAGCGTGTTCTACGCCATCGCCACCAACGGCGGCACCCTGGCCCACCAGAAGGCCGCGCCGACGCGCGAGGCCGCCGACAAACTGCTCGACGCGCGCCTGGCCGCGCCCTTCCGAGGCGACGCCAACGACACGCTCTACCAGTGGGATTCGTCGCGCGACTACAACCCCTCACCGGGACTCGAACGCATCCAGGCCGCACTGCTGGCGATCAACTCCGCCGACGACGAGCGCAATCCGCCCGAGACCGGCATCATGGAGCGCGAACTCAGGCGCGTGAAGAACGCCCGCCTGCACCTGATCCCGGCCAGCGAGTCGACCGCCGGCCACGGCACCACCGGCCAGGCGAAGTTCTACAGCCAGGCCCTGGCCGAACTGCTGCGCAGCGCGCCGAAGCGCCCGCAGTGAGCGGGTGGTGCGCGGCGTGCCCGCCCGCCGCTCATTCCGGCTCGATCCCCGCCGCCCGGATCACCCCGCCCCAACGCCGGATCTCGGCGGCCAGCAGACCCTGCAACTCGGCGGGTGTCGAGGCCGCCAGGCGCATGCCGAGCGGGCCCAGGCGCTCGCGCACCGAGGCCGAGCCCACCGCCTCGCGCACCGCGCGGTTGAGGGTCTCGATCACCGCCGCCGGCGTTCCGGCAGGAGCGGCGAGCCCGTTCCACGACGCGACCGAGGTGCCGCGCACGCCGGCCTCCTGCACCGTGGGTACCTCGGGCAGGCGGGGGTTGCGGCGGTCCGACGACACCGCCAGCGCGCGCACCGCGCCGGCCGCCACCTGCGGCAGCATCGGCCCGACGAACTCGAAGGCGAGGTCGATCTCGCCCGCCCGCAGCGCCCTCAACACCTCCGGCGAGCCCTTGTAGGGCACGACCAGGGCCTCGATGCCGGCCTCGGTCTCGAACAGCTTGGCCGCCAGGTGCTGCGTGCTGCCCACCGCGACCGTGCCGACCTTGAGCCGGCCCGGGAAGGACTTCGCGAACGCCAGCAGCTCGCCCAGCGTCGCATGGCGCGAGCCCGCGGCGACGAACAGGCCGAGGTCGAAGCTGCCCAGGGTCGAGATCGGCGCGAAATCGCGCAGCATGTCGTAGGGCAGCTTCCTGAACAGCGACACGCTCAGCGCGTTGCTGTTGCTCATCAGCAGCAGCGTGTGGCCGTCGGGCCGGGCCTGCGCCACCGCCTGCGAGGCGACGATGCTGCCGGCGCTGGGTCGGTTCTCGACCACCACCGGCTGGCCCAGTGTGCGGGCCATCGGTTCGGCCACCGCGCGCGCGGTGAGGTCGGCGATGCCGCCGGGGGCGAAGGGTACGACGAGGGTGATCGGCCGCTCGGGAAAGCGCTGCTGCCCCTGGCCGAGCAGCGGCCAGGCGCAGCCCGCCACGGCGAGGGCGACGCGACGCGTCAGGCCCGCGGGCCTCGTGGCCGGGGCGGGCTGCATGGCCAGGACTGCGGAACCGCGGCGGGTCTCACTCGGGTTTGACATTGCCGGCCCGGACCACCTCGGCCCAGCGCGGGATCTCGCGCGCGATGAGTTCGCCGAAGGCCTGCGGCGTGCCGGGCATCGGCGCCGCGCCCTCGAGGGCGAGTCGCTGTGCGACCTCCGGCAGCGCCAGCGCCCGGTTGACTTCGGCGTTGAGCCGCACCACCACCGCCGCCGGCGTACCCGCTGGCGCGACGAGGCCGTACCACTGGTCGGCCTCGAAACCTCGTAAGCCGCTCTCGGCCACCGTCGGCACCTCGGGCAGCGTCGCCAGCCGTGCCGGGCTCGACACCGCCAGCGCGCGCAGCCGGCCGCTGCGAATGTGTGGCAGCACCGCAGGTGAGCCGGTGAAGGTGGCGTCGACCTGGCCGGCGAGCAGGTCGGTGACCGACGGCGCCGTGCCGCGGTAGGGGATGTGCAGCAGGAAGATCCGGGCGCGCAGCTTCAGGAATTCGAAGGTGATGTGCGCCGCGCTGCCGTTGCCGCCCGACGAGTAGGTCAGGCGTCCGGGCTGGCGACGCGCCATCGCGAGGAAGTCGACGAAATCCTTCGCCGGCGAGGCGGCATTGACGACCAGCACGTTGGGCACCCGCGCCACCCCAGCCACCGGCGTGAAGCTCTCGAGCGGGTCGTAGCCGAGCTTCGGGTAGAGCGACGGATTGACCGCCAGCGTGCCGATGTGGCCCATCAGCAGCGTGAGGCCGTCGGGCGCGGCCTTGGCCACCTCGCCCGCACCCACCGAGCCACCGGCGCCGGGCTTGTTGTCGACGAGCACGGTCACGCCCAGCGCGGAGGCGAGCCTGGGGCCGATCGCGCGCGCCAGGATGTCGGTGCTGCCGCCGGGCGTGAAGGGCACGACGATGCGGATCGGCCGGCCGGCCTGCGCCGCGGCGATGCGCGCGTGGGCGGCCATCGCCGATGCCGCGAGTGCACGCAGCCACTGCCGTCGCGTCGGCATCGGCAGGCCCGGTCGGCGGAACGATGCGTTCATGACCCCTCCACGCCGAAGCCGCGCGCACCGCCGAACACGGACCGCATGACCAGTCGTCGTTCGGCGTCATGCATGGTCACTCCGAGCCGAGTTGCAGACGCTGGGGCTGGCGGCGTTCGATCGTCCATTTGAGCAGCGCCGCGACCCGATAGATGCCGTGCGCGAACTTGCCGTAGGGCAGCGTGGCGAACAAGGCCATCACCGTGCCCAGGTGCAGCGCGAGCAGCAGCGCCATCGCGCCGCTGTCGCGCCAGGCGAGCAGGGCGAGGCCGCTCAGACTGGTCAGGAACAGCAGCGCGATCAACCCGAGGTCCATGCCGCGCTGGGCGGGATCGCCTTGCTGCGGGTCGCGCCTCAGGTGCAGCCCGAACAGGCCCGCCGGCCCGACCAGCAGGCCGATGCCGCCCGCCGTGCCCAACAGCACCGGCAGGCTGGCCCAGGCGTACGGCGCCTGCCAGCCGAAGCCGTAATGCCAGAGCGTGGCGACCGAGGTCGATGCGAAGCACAGCCCGAAGCCGTAGAAGGTGGCGTGATGGAAGCGCCGTCGCCACGGCGTGTAGCGGTCGTCGGCATCGTTGCAGCCCTGGCCATGGCCGCCGTCCAGGTACTTCAGGCGCAAGGCGTACCCTGCCGCCTCGCGCGTGGCAGCACCCGACGCCTGGCCCGGCGCCAACTCGCGCCAGAAGCGCACCGCGCCGACACCCAGCGCGACGCAGGCGAAGGCGAACACCGGCGCGAACAGGCCGACCATCAGCCCATGCGGAAAGACGGCGTAGAAGTTGCCGGCCGCCCCTTCGCCCACCACCGTCGTGTTGCGCAGCAGCGCCAGGATCAGAAACAGCGCCAGCCCCGCGGCCAGCGCCAGGGCCACGACCAGGCCGTGGCGCGCATACAGCCCGGCGAACGCGCGCGGCCAGGCATGCGCCGCGTAGCCACCGCCCCGCACCACGGCCATCGCCTTCGGCACGTTGACGCCGAACTCGTGCGGCGGCGCGTACTGGCAGGCATGCAGGCAGGCGCCACAGTTGTGGCACAGGTGCGCGAGGTACTGGGCGTCGGCCGGCGGAAACTCGAGCCGCCGCGTCATCGCCTGGAACACCGCGCAATAGCCCTCGCAGTAGCGGCAGGCATTGCAGATCCGGAGCACGCGCGCGACCTCCTCCTCGGCAGCGCGCATCGGCGGCGAGGCCGGGGCGATCGGGATCGTGCGCCGCTGCGGCCGGAGCTCAGGCGGCGGCACGACGATCTCCCAGCGCGACGTGGGCCGCCGCCGACCCGGCGATGCGGCCGAACACGGTGCCGATGGTCATGCCGACGCCGGCGGTGTAGCCCTTGCCGAGTACGTTGCCGGCCATCACCTCGCCGGCGGCAAACAGGTTCGTGCTCGGCCGGTCACCGAAGTGCACCGCCGCATCGGCATCGACCTTCAGCCCCAGGTAGGTGAAGGTCACGCCGGGCCGCAGCGTGTAGCCGAAGTAGGGCGGGGTGTCGATCGGCCGCGCCCAATGGGTCTTGGGAATCGCCAGGCCCTGGGTCGCGCAGTCGTCGAGCACCGAGTGATCGAAGCTTCCGACCCGGCAGGCGGCGTTGAACTCGCGCACGGTGCGGACGAAGCCTTCGACCGGCAGCTCGAGCTGGCGCGCCAGCGACTCGAGCGTCCCCGCGCGGTGGCCGCGGAACACCGGCGGCATGAAGCGGCCGACCGCCTTCGCGTCGATGATCGAGTGCGCCAGCTGCCCCGGCTGCAGCGCGACCAGCCGGCCCCAGACCGCGTAGCGCTTGGGCCAGAAGTCCTCGCCCTCGTCGTGGAAGCGCAAGCCATCGCGGTTGACCATGATGCCCAGCGACACGCAATCGACACGGGTGACGATGCCACCGTCGTAGAGCGGCGCGCGGGCGTCGATCGCCACCATGTGGGCCTGGGTCGCGTCGCCGACCGAATCCGCGCCCTGCGCGATCAGGTCCTCGAGCAGCACGCCCTGGTTGTAGCGCGTGCCGCGGATCAGGAAGGCGTCGGCCGGCCACTCGCCGCGCTCGTTGCGCCCCCAGGCCTTGCGCAGCCAGTCGCGGTTGGATTCGAAGCCGCCGCTGGCCACCACGCAGGCGCGGGCCGCGAAGCGCTCGCCGCCGGCGGCGACGGCGGCGACGAAGCGGCCACCGTCGAGTTCGAGCCGCTCGACCGGGCAGCCGTAGCGCACCTGCACGCCCAGGTTCCCGGCGCTGCGGTAGTAGGCGTTGACCAGCGCCTTGCCACCGCCCATGAAGAAGGCGTTGGTGCGACCCAGTTGCAGTGTGCCCGACAGCGAGGGCTGGAAGTGCACGCCATGGCGGCGCATCCACTCGCGCACCCGCGACGACCCGCGGATCGCCAGCCGCGCCAATCGCTCGTCGGTCTGGCCACCGGTGACCTTGAGCAGGTCCTGCCAGAACTCCTCTTCGGGATAACGTTCGCTCAACACGTCCTGCGGCGCGTCGTGCATGCAGCGCAGGTTTCGGGTGTGCATCGAGTTGCCGCCGCGCCAGGCGCGGGGGGCGGCTTCGACCAGCAGCACGCTGGCGCCGGCTTCGCGCGCCGTCAAGGCGGCGCACAGCGCGGCGTTGCCGCCGCCGATCACGAGCACGTCGGGATGGGTCATCGGTGCCACTGTAGCCTTGCCGCCAAGGATCCGAGCCGAGCTCAAAGCCTACCGCGACCCCAAGGCCCGCAGCGCGCCGGTTGAGTTGCGGCTCTCGCCACAGTTCTGCAACTGGCGAACGGTGGTTGTTGCGACCGGCCTGCTTGCTGTGAAACGCGGTGACCACCGACCCGCGCGATCTGCATCGGCGGCGCATAGGTGCCCGGCGCGTACCGGCGGTTGGGGTTGTGCAGGCAAGAGCCGTCGCCCCAAACCCCGGCGCAACTCCTGCATCGCCCGTGTCCGCCGAGGACCGCTTCAGGGTGGCCAAGCCAAGGCGCCGGCCACCCGTATTCGACCCTCTCCAGTCACTCAATGCCTTGAGTTGGTCGTCGCAAAGCCGCCGCTCACCCGGCACGCCTAAAAATCATCCCCGGGGCAGGCGGGCGCGAGCATGACACGAGCGCAGCCCGCCGCCCCTTCAACTCCAGCGGCGACCATCGCTAGGTGCGTGTGTGCCGTCGCGCCACGGCGTCCTGAGCTTCAGTACGACTTGCCCGGCGGCGTTTCATCGCACCCGTTCGTTGGCCGGCACCGGCCCGGCAAGGTGGCGGCATAGTTGTTCCAGCGCCTGGCGCACGTCGGCGCCGCAGCGCATGGCGGCGCGCAGGCTGAACACATAGGTGCCGCAGCGGACAGAGCCTGCTTAGAGCCTGCGTCTCTCGGCATGGCGCTTTCAGCCGTCAGCTACCCGATTGAAGATGGCCTTACATGCTCCCCCCAATCCACAATCTTCGGACCGGCGCATGCCTTGACCCGATGCGATCTCGCAGAAATGATGTGCGACAAGAAGCGGCACGGGATGCGATGGCCACGAAGCGAATTCGTGAGGACTGGTGCGAAGGTCCGTGGCGGCGCTGGCTCGCGACGTTCATGCTGCTCGCGACCTGCGTTCTGCTGGCTTCCTGCGCCGCTACCAACACGCCCCTGAACCAGGACCAGTTCCTCAGCGCCGCGCCGGGGGAGAAGAGTGACTACAAGGGCATCAACCTCGAAGTGATCATCGCCGTCGGCCACACCGACAGCGACGGCAGCGATGCCTACAACCAGAAGCTGTCCGTTCGCCGGGCCGAAGCAGTTAAGGCCTACCTGGTCAGCAAGGGTGTCGAGAAGAACCGCGTCTACACCGAAGGCAAGGGCGAGAAGCAGCCGATGGCCGACAGCAAGACCTAGGAAGGCAAGGCCAAGAACCGCCGCGTGGAAATCGAAGTGGTCGGCACCCGCGCCGTGCGGTGAGCGCGTCATCGGTGTCCGATGGTGGTTGCAACTCCAAGACCAAATTCCGGGCTAGTCGGCCCTGCGAATTTCACCCGCCGCCCGCGATCGCGGATCCGGCGGGCTGACGGCCGCGTGCGCTGACGCCGGCGCCCACGAGCTCGGAGGTTGGGCCGAACAGATCGGCGCCATCGCGAACCTTGCCGGCACGATCCTTGTGTTCGAACGCAGGGGCCAACGCGGCTTCGATCTCGGACCAGGGCATGCGGGTGGTCAGCACCGCCAACTCGTGCTGGCGATCGATCATGGCGTCCAGACGCGAGCGAAAGAAGTCGTCCGTGGCCATCGATCGCGCTCCTCGAAAACTCCCAAGAACCGGCACCAATTGAAACGGTTCCTGGAAGATCCCACTATCGGCATCTACCCCGCAGCGCAAGTGTTCATGCGGGTTCGGCGCTTATTGCAGGGCCGACGGGCTAGTGTCGAGTGGCCCAGCAGTGCCGCGATGAGCCGAGTGCCAACTCCTTCGTCCTGGAGTTCAGCAGCCGAGCCGTCGGCCTCAAGGATCCCAGCTGCGCCTTGTTGCCGATCGTGGTCCGCCTGCGGCGCGACGCCGATCGGGATCACATCGCGTTCGGACGGCGTGACCGGTTCATCGGGCGCTGACGCTGCGCGGGCTACGACTCAGAGTCCCGGAATGAGCGCCCCTGCTGGGTATTCAGCGGCTGTGCGATTCGAAGCGATGCCGTTATCGCGCACCGCTATGGCTTGACGACCGTCGCGAACACCTTCTGTGCCACTACCCACCGGCCATCGACCTTCAGCAGGCTCAGGTAGTCGGTGAAGTAGCGCGGCGGAATCTGGCACCTGACTTTGACGAAGGCCGTGGTCGGTCCCGACTGGTCGACCAGCAGGATCGCGTCGTCGCGTGCCAGTCCCTTGGCCCGGGGTGCTGGTCGCTCGCGCACGGCCTTCAGCCACTGCGCCAGCGGCAGCACGCTCACCTTGCCGTCCTGCTCAAAGGTCAGCGCGCTGGTGTCGTGAAAGACGCTGGCGAGTTTGTCGGCGTCGCCTTCATACAACCCGTCGAAGTAGGTCTGTATGGTCTGTTCGATCGCGCGGCGGTCCTCGTCGCTCATGGGCGGCCTCCTCAGCAGAGGGCATCGTACTTCGCAGGGTCCGCGGCCAGTCGGCCTGGCGGCCGCGATGGTAAGTGCACGGGGAGAATTCCGGATGCTCGGCTCAGCCTTCGCGCCGCCGTGCGCTGTGGTGCCGAAGCGTCGCGACCAAGGAGCGGGTGATGCCTCGTCGGCGGTCATGGCCTGCTCGTCGTAGGTGATCGTTCGATTCGGCACAGCCACGAGTCGGAATTTGTCGGTGATGCTCGCTACAAAGAAGACGCTGCCGTCGCTCGCGCGTTCGAGCGCGGCCCAGTGCGCGAGCACGCGCAGGGTGCCGCCCTGGTCGTGTCGTCCGCCGAGGGCCTTGGGCGTGCCGTCCATCCCGCCATCCCGCACGTTCGTCGCAATCCACTGGCGACACGGACCACGTTCGTCGACAGTTCAGTCATCGACACACAACACCGTGTCCAGACTGACCAAGGAGACGATCATGACGAACCGCCTCACCCAGCAATCCAGCGCCCTCCTGCTGGCCGTCATGGTGACGGTGAGCGTCCTCGCCGGACTCAACGTTCTGGCAGGGAGCGAGGCTGCTTCGGCGCAGGCGCAGATGGCGCAGGTGGCGACGGGTCAGCCAGGCTGATCGAACGAGGCTACGGGGTCACCCGCAGCGCCTCCAATCTCGCCGCGACCTCCCGCTTGCCAAGCGACCTGAGGGCGGCAATCGCCGGCAAATGCTTGGCCTGGGGTTGGGCTTTGCCGGACTCCCAGTTGTAGATGGACTGACCGGACGTGCCCAGCAGCAGGCCGCAGTCGCTGACCGACAGCCCGAGCCGCTGCCGCTGTGACGCCAGGCCCTTCGCACTGAATCGGAGCGTCTTCGACGGCTGCTCGCTGGACTCGATCGGCGCGACCTTCGCGCTGACTCTGCTCAAGCGACGCAGTTCCTGCTCAAGGGCTTGTGCGCGTCGTTTGAGTGCCGCGATCTCCGCCCGATAGGCGTTGACCGCCTTCTTCAGGGTCAGTGTCTCGGCGCGCACTTCTTTGCGTGCGACGCGGGCGATTTCGCTCTTCAGAACGGATGCGATGTTTGGCATGGACGGGATTGTGCAGCGGGCTCTGGCCGGGCGACGGTACACCGGCAGCAGCTCATACGCTCAGGGCCGCCAAGTTCATCGCTGGCGCCGATCCGGGATGCTCTGCTATAGCAACTAGACCGGTCGGTCGGGTCTGTCGCTTGGCCGCGCGTGAACGACCCATGAGCGTCACTCACTGCCCTGAACTGCCTGCCGCGAAGCCGTCACTCGTTCGGGCCTCTCGCGACCGGCAAGATTGGCCGGCGATGGCGTGGTACCAGCACCGCTAGCCGTTGCATGGGCTTCAGCGGCGACATCACGAGGTGCCTGGTGCCGTCTTGCCATGGCGTCTTCAGCTTCAGCACGCCCAGCCCGGCGGCGTCGTATTGCCACGGGCCAGCCGCTCCACGCCCGCAGACACCGTCAAGCATCAGGGATTGCAGGTGGATCTTCAGCTTGGCCGCGGACGCTAGGCACTGAATCAAGGTGATCGCAACGCTGTCGGCCTCGCTGGACTCGAGCCCGGCTCGCTCGAACAGAAGATGGGTCAGCACCCGGTGCACGACTTACAGAACCGGCGTGGGCAACGGGGTTGCGACGCCAGCGACTGCCGAATCCAGATCGGCAGGGCCAGGACCCACAGGCGTGCCGGGATGTGCGGATCGACGTGGTCGACCAAGCTGGGAGCGACTGCCCCATGCGTCGCGCGCCACACGACGGCCAGGCCCCGATCCTGGAGAGACCGGTCATCGGGAGGATCCTCACGCAGGTGGCGACCAGCTCTACCTTTCCGATTGACTGACTCAGGCGCGTCTTCGATTGCGGATCAACTTCTCCACCGAGATCACCGGCAGGATGATCGCGCCGGCCAGCGCGCTGAAAAGAAGCGACTGCGCGGTCAGCGGGAAGGTGGAGAAGATCGCCTGCATCGGCGGGGCGTAGATGAACAGGGCCTGCAGGGCCAGGACCGCGCCGATGCCGATGAACACTGTCTTGTTGCTGAA
>Ga0209797_10000507_pt1 | contig 19564 bp, 20 predicted proteins | sample DOMMetBare3Fresh_2_FD_187472 | JGI IMG/M metagenome (GOLD analysis project Ga0209797, IMG submission 187472) | Wetland sediment microbial communities from St. Louis River estuary, USA, under dissolved organic matter induced mercury methylation -... | ecosystem: Environmental > Aquatic >... | reverse complement strand
CGTTAATAAGTTGGAAGAAACTTACAGCCGCATTGGTGATTTTATGAAAAAGAAATGCGGTGGATACCTTGGTTATGTATTTACTGGCAACCTTGACCTCGCAAAAAAAATAGGATTGAAAGCCAAACGACGGATAGAATTTTATACCAGCACTATTGATTGCCGCTTGCTGGAATATGAATTATACAGCGGCAGCCGGAGAATAGTTGAGAGTTAAAAATTAAAAGTTGAGAGTTTTCGAACCGAAAATAGTGAGCTCATATGGCATCTTTAACTTTAGGAAAAACAATTCATAATTCATAACTCATAATTCTAAATTCATAACCGTGGAAATTTCAGCATTGCAAAAAATTGTAAGAGACAGATATTTTAAAACAGATAATGAAAGAGGTATCTATCATACCGCTTTATGGTTTCATGAAGAAGTAGGAGAGCTTTCGGCTGCAATAGCCAGTGGGGATGATCAAAATGCAAAAGAAGAACTGGGTGATGTGTTAATGTGGTTATTAACCTTAGCTAATCTTTTGGATGTGGACATGGAAGATGTTATCAAAGCATATCTAAATGATCCCAGAAAACTTCCGTCAAAATAAAGAAGCTGTTGCTTTTGCTAAAAGCTAACCGCTAATAGCTAAAAGCTTCTCTCTACTTCGCTACCGCGATCTTCACTTTCTTATTTTTTATCTTTTGATCCTTGATCAGATGCAGTGTGTGGTTGACTTTTATTTTCTTTACTGCTACAAAAGAAAAAAAGTCTTTTGCTTCGATCAAACCAATATCTTCTTTTTTTAATTGGCCTTTGTTGGATAGAAATCCAACGATATCAACTTTATTCACCTTATCTTTTTTACCCGCAGCAATAAACAACGTTGACCATTGTGGTTTTTCAGGTAGTGTACTGGTTTCCGGCAGTTCTATCTTTTCCACTCCTGCATCAATATATTCCGGCAATGTTTCTTCGGGTGATAAAATAAGAATGGCGGTACCACTTGCATCCATCCGTGCAGTTCTTCCATTGCGGTGAGTAAAAATATCTTCGCTGCCCGGCAAATGATAATGAATGATGTAACGGATATTGGCAATATCAAGTCCTCGTGATGCGAGGTCCGTTGTTACCAATACATTGGCCGTTCCATTCCTGAATTTACAAAGTGCAGCATCTCTTTCCTGTTGCTCCATGGCGCCATGATAAAATACATTGATGATATCTTTTTCTTTCAGCCATTTGCTGGTTCGTTCTACTGACTCACGGTGATTGCAGAAAACTATTGTGGACCGGTTGCCCAGCATGCAGATCAACCGGAACAATGTTTCTAATTTATCTTTTCCATCACTTAGTAAGGTCTTAACCGTAAGTCCTGTATCAACATCTTTTGCAAGTAGAAAATCCAGTGTAACCAGGTTGTCGATACTTATAAAGGCAGGGATCTCCAATGCTTTGGTGGCCGAGGTCAATATTTTTTTTGTTAATGATCTTAAAGAACCGATTATAAAAGACACCTCATCCTGGAAACCGAGCTCTAATGATTTGTCGAATTCATCCAGCACCAATGTTTCAATTGTATCGACAGTGATATTTCCTCTTCTTATATGATCTGCTAACCGGCCGGGTGTACCTACTAATAATGCCGGAGGCTGCTTTAAATTATTTTCTTCTGTTTCTCTTAAGTGGCCTCCATAGCAACAGGTAACTTTAAAATCAGTGCCCATACTTTTAAATACAGATTCTATTTGCAATGCCAGTTCACGGGATGGTACAATGATAATAGCTTGTGTGTTTGTATTCGCCTTGTCTAATAATTTGATCAGTGGTAACAGGTAGGCTAATGTTTTGCCAGATCCGGTAGCCGATAATAATAATACATTATTGCTTTTAGCTATGGCATCAATAGAAGCCACCTGCATTTCATTAAGTGCCTTTATCTCTAATTTTGCTAAAATGCTTTTGGTAGAAGTTTTTATTGTGGGCATGTGGCAAAAGTAAGCTAGTTATGTTTGGCGGGAGGAAGTGATCCTCACCAACAACCGAAGTGCTTTAAGTTTGGGTTGTTGGTGAGAAGTCATAACCATGGAACAGGTATTTAATTGGACACCAGCAACGGAATAATCTGTATGAATATTGAAATACTCAAAATTCTACGAATCAAACCTATTTTGTCTTATGGGCTTCCATATCGATCTCAATTAATTGTCCTGCGACCGCAAGTCCTTTTACTTCCAGCCATGTGCCTGTTGGGAATTGTTTTTTGTAAATCGTATTGCGGAAGCCGGAAACTTTTATGAACTCGTTCATGTTGGTGGTATAAATATTCTCAGCAACAACGTCGTCGTAAGTGAAACCGTAGTGTTGTAAAATTTTTTCTAAGTCGCTATAACAGTTTTTCATCTGTTGTTCCATGTTGCCTGGTGCGACTATAATACCTGAATCGTCCATGCTTACAGCCCCGGAAATTTTGAGATCGTTACCAATTTTTACCGCATGTGAATAGCCATAATCTTTTTCAAGTTTTGGACGCAGGTTAAAATATTCAGGTGTTTCAGATGGTGTTGCTTTTACTTCCTTGTTTGCTGTGGCATTGGAAGTATCAGTGTTGTTACAGCCACTCAGAATGAATAAGCCAATTAAAAGGCTTGAAGCAAATACAGAGATCTTTGTCATTGTTATTGTTTGTTTTGGTGATTTTATGTTTGAGATCGATTAGTAGAAGCACAACTAAAACATACGAAAGTTAAATGCAAATCACAAACCCAACACATCTTTCATACTGTAAATCCCTTTCTTCCCTTTTAAAAATTCTGCTGCAAGCACAGCACCGAGTGCAAATCCTTTTCTTGTATGTGCTGTATGTATGATCTCGATATCATCAATAGCGGAAGAATATTTTACTTTATGTGTGCCGGCGGCGGGGTCTATGCGTTCGCTTAATATTTCAAGTTCTTCAGGGTTGTCACTTATATGGTTCACCCATTTTTTTTTGCGTGGAATATTTTCAAGCACTTGTTCGGCAAGTGTAATGGCTGTGCCGCTTGGCGCATCTTTTTTTTCTGTATGATGTATTTCGGTAAGTTGTATCTCATAATCTTCATGAGATCTCATTAACGACGCAAGCCGTTTGTTCACTTCAAAAAAGATATTTACTCCAACACTGAAATTACTTGCATATAAGAATGCGGCATTGTTCTTTTTGCAATCATCTTGTATTTCAAATAATTTTTCGAGCCAGCCTGTAGAACCGCAAACGGTGGCAGCGCCAAACTGCATTAACTTTTTTACATTTTCATAAGCACTGTGCGGCCCGGTAAATTCAATGGCAACATCTGCTTTATCAAGATTTGCTTTTGTAAACTGATCTGCATTATCAATGTCAATTTTCAAAACAATAGTATGCCCACGTTGCAAAGCAATTTCCTCTATTGCTTTTCCCATTTTTCCGTAACCGATTAGTGCGATGTTCATTTTAGTTCAGAGTTTGGAGTTTGGGGTTTGAGGTTTGGGGTTCTTCTGCTCAAAGGTAATCGATAGCTTTCAACTTTAGGGATGCTGACTCACGACTCTGAACTAATAACTACAAACTTGAATTACTTTCCGATTTTTAAAACGAGGCTTACCCCATTTGTTTTTGCCAGATCACTATAGCCTGCTCTTAGTTGGAGTGAAAGATCGGGGCTTACATCAAAGCTTTTTAAATGTGCATCAACTGATGCATCCACAACATTCAATCCCCAGAGTAATAAAAATATCAGCGCAGAATAATCTACATATCTTCTGAATTCATCTCTTGCAGCCCTGATGGTATTTGGACTAAGTCTTTTATAAATATCTTTTAATTGCTTGTAACCGGTTGAATCACGATCAGGAGGATTAGCGGCAGCATCAATTCGAGCTTTATAGGCAAATTTGTATTCCTTATATGTTTTTATATTATCAATGAAGATATAACCTGTTACACCAAGAGCACCATAAACAATTGGCAGCTTCCAGTATTTTTTATTATAGATCTGTCCGAGACCTGGAAATATGGCTGACCTCGTTGCGGCAATTTTTGGACTATAAACTTTCTTTTTTATTGAAGTATCCGGCTCGGTCTTTTTCAGGTCAATGGCATCTTTTTTCGCATTGAGATCTTTGACAGGCTCATCCTGCGAATAAGCATTGTTAAGAATGAATAAGAATATGAAGAGGTAAAATACTTTCATCAGGTTCTGTTTTGCTGAATACCTGCCTGCCGGCAGGCAGGGCCTTGTTGCGGTATCCCGACCATGATTTGTTCAAGAGCGAACAGAACCTTGAACGGAGCGACGCAACAGAAGCCTAATAGTAGTACAAAAGCTAAGTACATAAAAATTTTATAGTCAAAATTAAGACTTGAATTGTTAAGTATAAGTTGATGCTATCTAAGTTCCCCTTTAGGGGACAGGGGTTTTTAATCCAACGGCACATTCAATTGCCCGAGAAGTTTATTCAACTCATCCATTGAATAATATTCAAATGTGACTGAGCCGCTGTTGCTCTTGCTGTGCCGCAGCCTTACCCGTGTACTGAAATGCGATGCTAATTTATCTTCAATTCGCTGAAAGCCCTCTGGCAGCGAACTTTTTGTATGTTTTTTAACGACGCCACTGTTTTTATAAAGATTGCGTACCAGCGCCTCGGTTTGGCGAACTGATAACCCTTTTTCTTTTATCTCATCAAAAATAAAAAGTTGCTTATCGATAGAATCTACATTGATCAATGCTCTTGCATGACCCATGCTCAACTCACCCTTGCGTACTGCAATTTGTATATCGGGCGGTAATTTAAGTAAGCGAATAAAATTGGCAATTGTGCTGCGGTCTTTGCTCATTCTTTCTGCTACCTGTTCTTGTGTAAAATCCAACTCTTCCATCATCCGCTTGTAACTAAGCGCCACATCCATTGAATTGAGATCTTCACGCTGTAAATTTTCGAGAAGCGCCAGCTCTAACAACTGCTGATCGTTGGTTTGACGGATATAGGCAGGAATATCAACAAGCCCGGCAATTTTTGCTGCGCGGAGTCTTCTTTCTCCGGATATCAACCGATAGCGGCCCGATGGCATTTTAGTAACCGTTATCGGCTGAATGATATCATGTGTTTTAATTGAACCGGCCAGTTCATTCAATGATGTTTCATCAAAATCACGGCGTGGTTGTTTTGGATTGGCATCAATTACATTAAGTGGAATGCGCATTACACCGGTGGCGGTTTCTACCACAGCAGGTTTCAAACTTCCTGTGCCGGTTTTAAGATCGGCATCGATACTTTGAAGTAAGGAACGGATCCCTTTGCCGAGAGCTTCTTTATTTTGTTTTTGAGGGTTCATTGAATTAGTTCTTAGTTTTTAGTTCAGAGTTCAGAGTCGGTTCACTACTCAGGTAAATTTATCAGGGTTTTGAATCATATTCCAAATCATTTTACCAACTTCATCATTACGGAATGTAAAATCCTGATATTGTTCAACTGAAAGGTATTTGCAATCTTTTGAAAAATCAAGCCAAACTTGTGTTTCCGCATTCTCCGTTTCTGAGTCTGTTAGTTTGGAAATAAAATATGGCCGGTATTTCCTGCGACGATAAGCCTCCACCAAGTTAGTGCAAACAGAACGTGAAGATCTTCTTATTTGATCTATCAAACTATATTTTTCTTCTGGAGGAAATTTTTTTGAAGTCTCAAAAATATCCATAGCGAGTTTATAAGCCTTTTGAAAAACAATCAAGTCTTTATAATCACCCATTATCGAAAAATTGAATTAATAGAGTTTGTTCATGACTCTGAACTCTGAACTCCTGACTCCGAACTCAACAATCTTACAATTCAAGTATTCTTTCCTCCTGGCTGATCTTTGTCATATTGTTTTTCTGAAGAATTTCTTTTGCAAGGTTAAGATAATTCATAGAGCCTTTGCTGGTGGCATCGTATAAAACCACCGGCTTTCCTACACTTGGAGCTTCGCTTAATTTTGAATTGCGGTGAATGATGGTATTAAAAACAATATCCTCAAAATGTTTTCTTACTTCACTTACTACCTGGTTGCAGAGACGAAGCCGGCCGTCATACATGGTCATTAAAATTCCTTCGATCTCCAGGTTCATGTTCAGCCTGCCTTGAACAATTTTAATTGTGTTAAGCAATTTGCCTAACCCTTCCAATGCAAAAAATTCGCATTGTACAGGTATGATAACTGAATCAGATGCAGTTAATGCATTTACAGTAATAAGGCCAAGTGATGGTGAGCAATCAACTACTACAAAATCATAATCATCCCTGATTGGCTCCATGATATTTTTTAAAACAAGCTCACGATTCGGATAGTTGATCATTTCAATTTCAGCGCCTACCAGGTCTATGTGCGATGGGATGAGATCAAGATTGGGAATTTCAGTTTTTAATAGAACGTCTTTCGCACTTGCCTCATTTACCATGCAATCATAAAGGCTTTGAGTGATGTTATGCAGATCAAAGCCAACGCCGGTTGTGCTGTTTGCCTGTGGGTCCGCATCAACCAACAAAGTTTTAAATTCAAGAACAGCAAGACTTGCTGCCAGGTTAATGGCTGTTGTGGTTTTTCCTACTCCTCCTTTTTGATTCGCTACACCAATAATTCTTCCCATGCTTATTTAGATTGTAATTGTTTCCCCGATTTTAACTAATAATAATTCAGCGCCTTTGTTTGCAAATGTTTTCCTGGCCATTTCATGGTCAATTTTAATAAATCCAAAAGTGTCGTAATGAACTCCCACAATGGTTTTGCAATTGATCATTTGGGCACATTCCGCAGCATCGGCAGCGTCCATGGTAAAATTGTCGCCTATCGGCAGAACGGCAAAATTTAGTTTTGCCCATTTTGCAATCAAATTCATATCGGTTGTAAGAGCCGTATCTCCGCTATAGTAAAAGCTTCCATCTTTTGATGTCACGATAAATCCCATTGGGTTGCCACCATAGGTTCCATCGGGAAGACCACTTGAATGTTGCGCCGCTGTACATTTTACGGTGAACTCTCCAAAATTCCATTTGCCGCCGGTGTTCATGGGATGAGTATTCTTAATTCCTTTATTGTTCAGCCATTCATGGATCTCCCAATTACAAACCACTTTGGAGCCGGTGTTTTCAGCAATTTGAATACAGTCTGCAATATGATCGGTATGACCATGTGATACAAGAATATAATCGGGCTTAATGGAATTTATATCGATGTCTTTCGCAAGATCATTGTAAGTTATAAATGGATCGAACAAAATCTTTTTGCTGGATGTTTCTACCATGAAACAGGAGTGACCGTAATACGTGAGCTTCATATTTAGGGTTTGGGGTTTGGAGTTTGGGATTGTATTGAAACAGTTCTATTTGCAAATTTTTGTCCTTTAACTGAAGATTTATTAAGGTAATCCATAAACCCAAAAATCTTTCTGCAAAGCTCATCTACAAGTTCATATAGTTCTTCAAATTTTTCTCGTTGAATATATTTTCTATCCAGGCATCTGTATAGTTGAGATTGCAATTCATTTCCTGAGCCCTTTGATATGCTAAGAAACTGTATGAATTCCAATCTGCTTGATCTACCGAAGCCTTCCGCTATATTGTCCATAATAGAACCACTGGAATTGTTCATTTGATCTCTGAGTTTGTAATCCTTAGATAGCTTTCCCTTTTCAGTTTCTTCAAACACTTTATTTTCGACTTCTCTGGCTAATTGCCATATTTCTAAATCTTCAAATCTTTTTATGGTGGCCATAGTTAGATTTTTATTTTACATTGGAATAACCCCTAATCCCAAACACCAAACACCAAACGTTTCGGGCAAATGTAAGTTTTGTGAGTGAAGAACTGATTACGGCGCCTTGTGTAATTATACTAAATTTGAGCACTATGAGAAACTCAGTTTTCTGGTGGGTACTTATCGGGTTTATGGTCTTGCTTGACATTTATTTCTTCCAGGCCTTGAAGACAGTTGCTCAATCTGCCAGTTCAAAAACAAGAACGATCATATTCATTTTGTATTGGACAATTTCTGTCAGCGCTATTGTTCTTTTGATATTACTTCCGTATATAAATTTTGAGAACAAGTTTTTCCGAAACACGATTTTTGCCTGTATCGCCGGTTTATTTTTTGCAAAGATCATAGCGTCAGCTATTTTTCTTGTTGATGATATTCGTCGTGCTGTGCAATGGATCGCCGGCAAAGTGCTTTTTTCAAATACAGAGGGAGAGGGCTACCAGGCGGGTGAAAAGATTTCCCGTTCTGTTTTTCTTAGCTGGACAGGGATGTTAATGGGTGGCGGATTATTTGGTTCGTTAATTTATGGTTTTGGCAATAAATACAATTACCAACTTCGAAGGTTGCAGTTATCTTTTGAAAAATTACCTGCTGCTTTTAAGGGATTGAAAGTTGTTCATATTTCAGACATACACTCCGGAAGTTTTACAGATAAACATGCAGTAAGAAAAGGAGTGGAGAAAGTTCTAAATGAAAAACCTGACCTTATACTTTTTACAGGTGATCTTGTAAATGACCGGAGCCATGAAATGGATGAGTTCATGGATATTTTCAGGGAAGTAAAAGCGCCGATGGGTGTTTATTCAATATTAGGCAATCATGATTATGGTGACTATACACAATGGAAGTCGCCTGAAGAAAAGCAAGCCAATCTTGAGCGGCTAAAAAAAGTTCATGCTGACCTTGGCTGGCGATTGATGCTTGATGAAAATACTCAACTGGAAAAGAATGGAGAAAAGATCTCGTTGTTGGGTGTTCAAAATATCAGTGGTAAGAGTTTCAGAAGTTATGGTGATCTGTCAAAGGCATATAATGGGGTTGATGATTCACATTTTAAAATCCTTATGAGCCATGATCCGTCACATTGGGATTCAGAAGTAAGGACGAAATACCCTGGTATTGACCTTATGTTGTCCGGTCATACTCACGGTTTTCAGTTTGGTGTTGAAATACCCGGATTCAAATGGAGCCCGGTGCAATATGTTTATAAACAATGGGCAGGGCATTATGTGGAGGGGAAACAGCAGCTCTATATCAACCGTGGTTTTGGTTTTATCGGTTATCCCGGCCGGGTGGGGATTTTACCGGAAATCACTATTATCGAGCTGATTTAATGAATAAAATTGCGAAAAAACTAAATAAAGCAGCCCTGACCGGCGTTTTTAAGTCTGGTAAAATAGGTTTTAAACTATCTAAGTATTTATAAGTCACAGCTTTTGAATTTATTTGGCCAAATAAACAGAACACCCGGATACCACTGCAGTATGATGAAAAAAATCATCACAATACTTCCACTATTTTTTTTGGGCATCACCATGTTCTCACAGGTGGCATCACCTGACAGCACAAAGAAGCAAGAGAAGGCAGATGAATGGGCTATTGATTCTACTATTGATTACGATCTTTTATTGCAGGATATGGAATCATTTCTTGATTCTATTTCATCACCGCATAGTTATCTTTTAGGGAGTCTTGCTATCGGCAGAGGTTTTTTTAATTATACAAGTAAAGAATCATTTCTTGCAACAAAGAAAGCGTTTACATACACTCCAACAGTTGGCTTTTTTCATAAGGACGGACTTAGTTTGACTGCAACAGGTAATATCATTAATCATCAGAACAAATTAAATCTTTACCAGGTTGCAGTAAGTCCAGGCTATGATTATCTTGAAAATAAAAATCTCGCCGCCGGGTTTACTTATACAAGATTTTTTACAAAAGATTCGTTGCCTTTTTACACTACACCATTGCAAAATGAAGTGTATGCTTATTTCAGCTATCGCAAATGGTGGGTAAGGCCAACCGTAGCTTTGAGTTATGGCTGGGGCAACCGGACTGATTATATGGAGAGGGAGGAATTGATCCAGGATCTGCGTTTGCGAAGAAGCGGAGTTACAAGGATCAACTCAAGAGAATCGATCAGCGATTTTTCTGTCATTACTTCTGTTCGACATGATTTTTACTGGCTGGGAATCTTTTCATACAAAGATCATTTTCGAATTACACCGCAACTTTCATTTATCAGCGGTACGCAAAAATTCGGGTTCAATCAATCGGCAAATACATACGCAACAATACTCCGTACCGGCGCCAATGTCTTATATAATTCCGAGAATGTTTATCTCGATGATCAGCTCGATTTTCAACCTCTTTCACTCACTATGTTTTTAAGAGGCGAATATTCCATTGGCAAATTCTTTATTCAGCCGCAGCTTGTGTTTGATTATTACTTTCCCACTGAGCAAGGTAATTTCAGCACATTGTTCTCATTTAATCTTGGAATGATATTCTGATTTTTGCATTTTGTTACCAATTCAAGGGCAATAAGTTTTTAAAGCAGCAGTTAATGAATTGTATTTTAAAGATTTTAACAGCATAAAACTCCCGGTGGCATTATAGTTGAAGTTTTACACACCAAACAAAAAAATCTCTTGACATGAAAACAAAACTCGCTATCATGGCCATTGCATTGCTTACAATGCAGGCTGCATCCGCCCAATTCCGCCTCGGCGCTAAAGCAGGCGCAAATCTTGTAAAAGTAGATGGAGTTTCATTTGACGATCAATTCAGGTACGGCTACCATATAGGTGGCTTTGCAGAAATTGTTCTTACAAAAGATAAAAAGCTCTCTCTTCAACCTGAAGTTTTATTTAACCAGTACTCCACTACTCTCGACAGCAGTTTCAAATCCATTTATGAGAACGTTATCAACTCACATCAAAGTGGTGTAAAGCTTAATTATCTTTCTTTTCCCATTTTAATTAATTACAAATTGCTTGGTCCAATTTACCTGCAAGCAGGTCCTGCATTCAGTGTATTGATGGATCAGAACAAAAACTTTTTGCAAAATGGTGGAGATGCATTTAAGAAAGGAGATTTTTCAATGATTGGTGGTGCACAGATCAGGTTGGCGAGACTATATCTTTCCGGACGTTATGTTATCGGTCTTGCCAATATTAATGACATTGATGATAAAGACAAATGGAAAAGCCAGGCAATACAACTATCCGTAGGATTGTCTCTCTAAGATCATATATCTCGTGAAGCTAATCCTCTCGCCCCAGGCGAGAGGATTTTTTTATCGCGGAATTCGCAGATTAGTATCGGATTCCACAGAATTATAAAGAAGATTCGGCTAAAAGCTCCGTGAAATCCCAATTAATCCAATCAATCCCTTATTTCCGTGGTATAAAACTTGACAACTATAGATTCACTATGTATTTTTAACCCCTTACACTTTTTGGTGTCAGGTTGTCAAAATGAGGCTCAACTAATGAAAGATTCAAATTTTTTACTGCGTGCTGAAGATGAAATGGACTTTATCCCGATAATTCCCTTAAATGAGAGTGATAGTGAAACTGGCGATGGGACTGATATTCCGGACGAACTGCCTGTAATTCCGCTTCGGAATACTGTACTGTTTCCTGGAGTAGTTCTGCCGATAACAGTTGGCCGTGATAAGAGCATAAAGGCCGTTAATGATGCTTATAAGGCTGACAAATTGATCGGCGTGCTGGCGCAAAAAGACAGTAGCATAGAAGATCCCGGAATTCCTGATATAGAAAATGTTGGAACTGTTGCAAGAATCGTAAAGCTGATAAAAATGCCCGATGGAGGCACAACTGTTATCATACAAGGAAGAAATCGTTTCAAGGTAAAAAGCATTATTTCAGATGAACCCTATTTCAAAGCGAGTATTGAAATTATAAAAGAAGAAGAGTCGCCGAAGGATGAGGACTTTGCTGCTTATGTTTCTAATATCAAAGAAACTGCATCTGATATCATTCAACTTTCGCCAAATATTCCTGCCGAAGCTTCGATCATTTTGCGCAATATTGAGAACCCTTCCTTTCTTATTCATTTTGTTTCAAGTAATCTTAGTGCTGATCTGAAAGAAAAACAAAAGCTGTTAGAAACAAATAACATTCGTGAAAGGGCCGATATGCTTATGAAGATGCTGCAACGTGAATTACAATTTGCCGAATTAAAAAATAAGGTAACTACAAAAACAAAAACGGAACTGGAGAAACAACAGCGGGATTATTTCTTGCAGCAGCAAATGAAGAGCATCAAAGAAGAGCTTGGTGGTGATGCAAATGACAGGGAAATAAAAGAGATGCTGAAAAAGGCTGATGCTAAAAAATGGCCAAAAGCTGCAAAAGAAATGTTTCAAAAAGGAATTGAGAAACTGGAAAGAATGCATCCGACCACTCCGGATTATTCGGTTGTATATAATCATCTCGACCTGATGCTTGATCTTCCGTGGGAAGAATATACTGCGGATAAGTATGACCTGAAGAAAGCAAAGAAAGTGTTGGATAATGATCATTACGGCATGGAAAAGATCAAAGAAAGAATTTTAGAATATCTCGCCGTATTGAAATTGAAAGGAGATATGAAAAGCCCGATACTTTGTTTTGTCGGACCTCCGGGAATTGGTAAAACTTCTCTTGGTAAAAGTATTGCAAATGCGATCGGCAGAAAATATGTAAGACAAAGTCTTGGCGGTTTACATGATGAAAGTGAAATAAGAGGACATCGAAAAACATATATTGGAGCAATGCCCGGTCGTATTCTTCAATCGATCCGCAAAGCGAAAACTTCAAACCCGGTGATGATACTTGATGAGATAGATAAAGTGGGTAATGATTTTCGCGGCGATCCTTCTTCAGCATTGCTTGAAGTTCTTGATCCGGAACAGAACAATACTTTTTATGATAACTATCTTGAATTAGAATATGACCTGAGCAAAGTTCTTTTTATAGCAACTGCAAATAATCTTCAGAATATTCAGCCTGCATTGCGTGACAGGCTCGAGATAATTGATCTTGGTGGTTATGCAGTTGAGGAGAAATTGGAAATAGCAAAACGCCATTTAATTCCTAAACAAAAAGAAGCTCATGGTTTAAAGACTACAAATTTTACCATCAATGATAAAGTGATCGAGAAAATTATTCAGGAATATACAAGGGAAAGTGGTGTTCGTGAACTGGACAGGCATATCGCAGCCATTATGCGTAACCAGGCAAAGGAACTTGCATTGAATGAGAAAGTAAGAGCAAATATTTCTGGCAATGATGTTGAACGGATACTTGGCAAACCAAAGTATAGTAATGATCTGTATAAAACTGTAAATATGCCAGGTGTGGCGATTGGCCTTGCATGGACTTATGTCGGCGGCGATATTTTATTTATCGAATCAAGTTTAAGTGAAGGAAAAGGTGAACTAAAGATCACGGGTAACCTGGGAAATGTGATGAAGGAAAGTGCAAGCACAGCGCTTAGTTATTTACAGGCAAATGCAAAAAAGTATGGCATTGATCAAAAACTTTTTGATAAAAGAAATGTACACATACATGTGCCTGAAGGTGCAGTGCCTAAAGATGGCCCCAGCGCAGGTATTACAATGATGACCTCACTTGCTTCTGCTTATACAAGTAAAAGGGTAAAGCCATTTGTAGCCATGACAGGGGAGATCACACTTCGTGGCCAGGTGCTGCCGGTAGGGGGTATAAAAGAAAAAGTGCTGGCCGCTAAACGTGCCGGTATTAAAGAAGTTATACTTTGCTGGCAAAATGAAAAAGATGTCGAAGAAATTAATCCTGATTTTATAAAGGGGATAAAATTCCGCTATATAAAAAACATGAGCCAGGTGCTGGATCATGCTTTAGAATAAAAATATTTTTAGTTACAGGCAACCTTTATGGGTAGTTTTTGTTATTAGATTATATACAAATTTCTCCGTGTTGGTTGTTTTAAGGGTTTAATATAGAATTTCCCCTGGCTCTCCGGGGGAATTTCTTTTTATGCCCGGTTTCAAACTCTGCGTAAGTTTTCTCAACTTAGCCGTTTGCGACTAGTTATACCCATATTATCGTTTTTATTTTCTTCATCACTATGTGCCCAAACTATTGGCGGCAATTCAGTTTTTAATTTTCTAAAACTCCCCGGCACGCCGCAGCTTACAGCTTTGGGCGGAGTAAATGTTTCTGTCACATCAAACGATGTTGGTTTGGCATTTAATAATCCTGCATTGCTTAAAAAAGAAATGCATACGCAAATGAATGCAGTGTTCAATAGTTTTTATGCAGGTATAAACGCATATCATTTATCATTTGCATACAGGCATGAAAAATTAAAAACAAATTTCGGCTGGGGTCTTACATACTTTGATTATGGAAAAATTTCTGAAACAGATCCTTCTGGTAATATTCTTGGGCTTATAAAGCCAACAGATTGGGTAATGCAGGTTTCTGCTTCACGCAGATATTTGCAAAAATGGAACTATGGAGCCAGTTTCAAATTCATTTCTTCCAACTATGGTATTTATCGTTCCAATGGCATCGCCATTGATATGGGAGTTTTGTACTCAGACACAGCTAATCTTTTTTCCGCATCGATGGTTGCAAAGAATATAGGGTATCAATTAAAAAAATATGCTGGTACCGAAGCCGAAGAGTTGCCATTTGACCTTCAGGTTGGTATCACAAAGAAATTAAGGAATGCCCCGATGTCTTTTTCTTTTACTGCGCATCATTTACATCAGTTTGATATTCGCTATAACGACACAGCATTTAATAATGAAAATAGTTTTGGCATAAATAAAAGCGGAAAATTTACTTTTGATAAAATATTCAGACATTTTGTTTTTGCTGCACAGGTTTTTCCAGTGCCTCAGTTGGAGCTGACAGTTGGCTACAATCATCTTCGCAGGCAAGAATTAAATATCAACAATACCACAAATGGGCTAAATGGTTTTTCAATAGGAGTGGGGTTGGTTGTAAAAAAGATACAGGTTCGCTATGCAATAACTCATTATCAGAATAATACTGGTTACAACCAATTAGGGTTGAACCTCCAATTAAATGAATATTTCGGATTGGGGAAATTTGGCCAAAGAATTGGATGGTGATTCTGACAGGAATTGAATAAATTTACGTTCCTCCTTTTGAAATGCCTCCTGTACTGTGTAATCAATAACCAATGCGCTTTTTATCTATCATATTATTAGTAACAGTTTTTATTTTTCAATCTCCTGCTTTCGGTCAGAAATCGAAAAATAAAAAACCTAAAGTGGAAGAAAAGGGTCCAAAGATCTTTGAAGTTATTGGTGACAGCCTTCGAACCGATTCCATCGTTTATTATAAAACTGAGATCGGTTTTATAACACCTGACCTTAGCCCAAAGTTCAAAGGCAAATGGATTATAAATGTGATGCGCAGACAGGCAAGAGCTGTTCCTGATTCTTTAGCTGAAGCTTATATTGAATTTTATGAGGACAATTTATTTGCAGCTTATGTAGGCTGCAACAAGCTTTCCGGCAGATACATTATAAAAGGCCCGACGATAAAATTTACTATTCTTGATACTGCATTAACCGCCTGTCCGCAAAGTGATATTGAAAGCTGGTTCATTAAATTGATTGAGGACCGGGTAAGTTATTTCGGTATCGATGAAAAAATCCTTTACCTGAAAGACGTGGCATTTAATATTGTTTTTGATTGCTCCCGCAGAAAAGAAGAAGATATTAAAAGCACTACTTCTCAAAATAACTGAGATTTGTTTTTGGCGTTAATGCCAGTAAAGTTTCGTACATCAGTTTAATTGTATTCTCAATATCATCCTTGTGCAGCATTTCCACAGTGGTATGCATATACCTCAAAGGAATTGATATCAGCACAGAAGGACAGCCATCATTTGAATAAGCAAAAGAATCTGTATCTGTGCCTGTGCTTCTGCTCAATGCTCTCCATTGCACCGGTATTTTTTTCTTTGTAGCTATACCTTCTACAAAACTTAAAAGTTTATTATGTATAGCTGGTGCATAAGCAAGCGATGGCCCCTTGCCGCAAGCTATTTCTCCTTCAACATATTTGCTGATCATCGGAGTTGTGCTGTCATGTGTTACATCAGTTACAATTGCAATATCAGGTTTTATTCTTCTTGCTATCATTTCAGCGCCACGTAAACCAATTTCTTCCTGTACTGCATTTACTACATACAAGCCGAATGGCAATTTTTTATTTGCTTGTTTTAAAAGTCTTGCCACTTCAGCGATCATAAAACCGCCAACACGGTTATCAAATGCACGGCCGATATAATAATCATTCGCCAATTCATCAAATCCATCCTGGTAAGTAACTACTGCGCCGATATGAATCCCGAGTCGTTCAACTTCTTTTTTATTCCTTGCACCGCAATCAAGAAATACATTATCAACTTTCGGCGTCGGTTCCTTCTGATCTGTATTGTTTGATCTTGTATGGATCGCTGGCCAGCCAAACACAGCTTTTACCAGTCCTTTTTTTCCATGAATAAAGACACGTTGTGCCGGGGCAACCTGTACATCTACACCACCATTTCTTTTTAAATACAGAAGTCCTTCAGGGTTGATGTAGTTTACAAACCAACTTATCTCATCAGCATGAGCTTCTATCACAACTTTGAAAGGGGCATTGGGATTTAGTACTCCAACAGCAGTGCCATAGGGATCGGTAAATTTTGTGTCAACATAAGGTTTTATATATTCAAGCCACAGTTTCTGACCGCCGCTTTCAAAACCAACCGGCGAAGCATTGTTGATATAATTTTTAAAAAAAGAAAATGAAGAATCAGTAAGGATAGATTTTGATTTCTTATTGGAAGTTTTTGCCATAGTATGATATTATAAAGGGCAAAAGTAACTAAAACCTGTTCATTATCCACAATAACAGGCCTGATAACATCATCAGTCCATCAAGCACAAAATAATACAGGTAATCAGAAAAATTTCTTTTTGAGTATTTATATATACTTATAAGTAACAAAGCTGGAACAAGCAGGATGCCAATATTTATCCACGGTAAACCAGTTTGGTTTAGCAATATGCTTAAAATAATAAATACAGCAACGGAGATCATAAACAGCATATCAATGCCACGTTCATTAAAATAAGTGATCATGCTGCGAATACCATCTGCTTTATCATCTTCCCTGTCGCGGAAATCAAATAAGATACAAATAGCATAAATAAAGAAGAACTGGCCGAAGCAAAAAAACAGGGCTCTTTCTGAAAAATCACCTTCTATCAAAACAGGTAATGCTGCGGTTACATAGGCCCAAATCATTGCCAGGAAAATTGTTTTTCCGATAGCCACTTTTCTTAAGAACCGGAAAAAAGGTAATGGGATCTTTGGCGCTGAATATAAAAAAGTAAGTATTGCTGCAGGGGCAATGTAGATCCACTTCTCAATGAAATAAAAGAAAAATATAACTGAACCGATAAGCCCAATGATCGATAACAACAAATGATATCTTTTGTGTTTCTCATCCCATTGCAACCGGTACGAAGGAGCCACTGAATGTGGCGTTAATGCCCAATGAAAATTATAACTGCAAACGGTAGAGAAGAAAGCAAAAGCTGCAAAGTAAACGTTAACGGGTTTGCCGATGATAAGTGTATATGCCTGGTACAACATTATCACGGCGCAACAGGCAATATATAAGGAAGTAAAAAGAAAAAAATCAAAAACTGATTTGAAATTCATTTACGCTGTAACTATAAGCTTCTGAGAACAACAATTGTGCCTATGGAAACAGAGTCACTGATATGTCCGTTTTTGTCTCTCACTGCAAATTTTACATTTAATGTATCAGATTCTTTTTTAGGAGGATTGCTTCCGGGAATATTAGGAGGATTGATGGCAGATAAAATAGATTGGTAATCTAATGTGATCTCAAACTCACCTCTTGTTTTATCCGGATAATCAGGGATCTTATATAGCAACGAATCGCGGAGTGTAGCGGCTACCCGCTGATTCAGCCTTTTTTTCTTCACCCAAATTGAATCATGAACATCGCCTTCCTTATCTGTAAACTCAAGTGTTACTCTTAATGATCCATTAAATGCAACAACATCAGTGCTTTTAGATTTAAGTCTTAATGATGGTACGGTCTGAAACTTATCTTTGCCACATGAAAGCATTGCAAGAACTATGATGGCAGCAAGTGTTACACTGGTTTTCATATTGTGAGTTTAATTATAAACAAATTTAAGATTTAACCTGATACAAGCCTACAATGACCTGTGAATGGCATGATAAAATATTTTCAGCAGGAAAAGACGGCTTTAAAGAGCTTGCTTTGGAAATATTCCATTTTCAATATAATTCGAATCCCGTTTATCATTCCTATACAGATGCACTCAGAATAAAGCCTGCGGATGTTAATGAAATTGAGAAGATACCGTTCTTGCCTGTTGGTTTTTTTAAGACAGACGACGTAAGATCTGGAAAGTTTAATGCCGACATCATATTTAAAAGCAGTGGCACAACACAAACAGCTAACAGCCGGCATTATGTAAAAGATATTTCAATTTATAAGGAAAGTTTTTCCCGGGCTTTCGAAGATATGTATGGCAAAATAAATGAGTGGTGCATTTTGGGCTTATTGCCATCTTATCTTGAAAAAGGAGATTCTTCACTGGTTTATATGGTTGATAGTTTGATAAAACAAAGCCAGCATCCACAAAGCGGAGTCTATTTATACGAGCATGAAAAATTAAAAGATACGCTGATCTCACTTGAAAATTCAGGACAAAAAACTTTATTGATAGGGGTTACTTATGCATTGCTTGACTTTGCTGAAGAATTCCCTATTAACTTAAAGCATACAATTGTAATGGAAACAGGTGGAATGAAAGGTCGTAGAAAGGAATTAACAAGAATTGAAGTGCATGAACAATTGAAGAAAGCATTTTCTGTAAATGAAATCCATTCAGAGTATGGAATGACGGAATTACTGTCACAGGCTTATGCAAAGAAGGAGGGAAGATTCCAATGCCCGTCATGGATGAGAGTGCTGATAAGAGATGACGAAGACCCGCTATCAGTATCGGTGCCACGGTTTGAAACCGTGACACCGATAGCAGGGGCTATCAATATTATTGATCTTGCAAATGTTTATAGCTGTTCTTTTATTGCCACTGATGATGTTGGTAAATTATACCATGATGGAAGTTTTGAGGTTTTGGGAAGAATGGATGGCAGCGATCTTCGCGGTTGCAGTTTGCTTACGGTTTAAATGCTTGCTATTTCTTGTAATAACTTTTCTTTTTCAATAATTCTTTTCAGAAATGTTGCCTGGTTATTTGCACGAACTGAATTATGTCCCTCATATTTTGCTCCGTAGTAAATATCGTTGTTAAGATGGTCGGTTAAGAAACGAAGTGCCTGCATATACACCATAAATTTTCCTGCATACACAAAATGAACTTTTTCAATAGCTGACAACTCATTTCGCATTTCACTTAAATAACCGTCTGCAATTGCTTTAAAATATTCTTCTCTTATTTCAATTTTAGAAAAATCTTTTTCTTCCTCGCTTACCGGCGATAAATATGTTCGCATCATATCACCAAAGTCACTGATAAAATAACCCGGCATCACCGTATCGAGATCAATTACACAAAGCCCTTTATCATTTTCATCAAAAAGCACATTGCTTATTTTGGTATCATGATGAGTTACTCTTTTTTTAAAGCCTGGGTTTGTTGCGATCTGTTCACTAAT
>Ga0209797_10000506_pt1 | contig 19579 bp, 15 predicted proteins | sample DOMMetBare3Fresh_2_FD_187472 | JGI IMG/M metagenome (GOLD analysis project Ga0209797, IMG submission 187472) | Wetland sediment microbial communities from St. Louis River estuary, USA, under dissolved organic matter induced mercury methylation -... | ecosystem: Environmental > Aquatic >... | reverse complement strand
AGCCGGGCTCGATGGCCTGTTGCTGGATCTGGCCGATGCCCGCATCGTGCGCGGTGTGCTGGCCGGTGTGTCGGCCGATGGCGAGCGCCTGCAGGCGGTAGTGTCGGCGCTGGCCGCAAAGGACACGGCCGCGCTCGCCGCGCTGTCGTCGTCGTTCCCCACGCCGACACGCGACGCGCTGGCGGCGCTGGTGGATCTGTACGGCGACGAGTCGGTGCTCGAGCGCGCACGCTCGACGCTGCCCGACCGCGCGCTGATCCGCAGCGCACTCGACGACCTGGATTGGCTGGCGCATCATGTGCAGCTTGCGCATCCCGGTGTGCGGGTCGGTTTCGACCTGGCCGATCTGAGTGGCTACGCCTATTACAGCGGCGCGCGCTTTGCGGTGTATGCCCGCGGTGCGGGCGACGCGGTGGTGCGCGGCGGGCGCTATGACGAGGTCGGTGCGGTGTTCGGGCGCAACCGGCCGGCGGTGGGCTTCAGCCTCGATCTGAAGGCCCTGGCCGGCTGGGCCAAGCCGATGCAGCCGCGCCCGGCGGTGCGGGCGTCCTGGGGCGAAGATCCAGGCCTGCGTGCCGCGATCCGCCGGCTGCGCAGCCAAGGCGAAACGGTGGTGTGCATCCTGCCCGGTCACGAACACGAGGCGCAGGAATTCGATTGCGACCGCGAACTGGTCGCGACCGGTGGACAGTGGGTCGTGCGTGCGACCTAGCGCACAGGCCGCAAATCCCAGCAACGAATCTCAATCGACATGACACGAGACCAATCGATCGCGCGCGGGCGCAATGTGGTGGTGGTGGGCACGCAATGGGGCGACGAGGGCAAGGGCAAGGTCGTCGACTGGCTGACCGACCATGCCCAGGGCGTGGTGCGCTTCCAGGGCGGGCACAACGCCGGCCATACGCTCGTGATCAAGGGTGTCAAGACTGCGCTGCAGCTGGTCCCGTCGGGCGTGATGCGCGCGGGCGTGGATTGCTACATCGGCAACGGCGTGGTGGTCGACCCGAGCCACCTGCTGGCCGAGATGGCCCGGCTGGAGGCGGCCGGCGTCGACGTGCGTTCGCGCCTGTATCTGAGCGAGTCGTGCCCGCTGATCCTGCCGTTCCACGTGGCCGTCGACGCCGCCCGGGAGGCCCGTCGCGAGAGCCACGGCACCGGCAAGATCGGCACCACCGGCAAGGGCATCGGCCCCGCCTACGAGGACAAGGTGGCGCGCCGCGCGCTGCGGGTGCAGGATCTGAAGCACCCGCAGCGTTTCGAGGCCAAGCTGCGCGAGCTGATGGAGCTGCACAACGAAGCCCTCAGCGGCATGCTGCGGTCCAAGCCGCTGGAGATGCAACCGATCCTCGACCAGGCGATGCAGGCTGCGGTGCAGCTCACGCCGATGATGGCCGACGTGGGCTACCGCATCCACCGCGCCCACCTGGCGGGGCAGAACCTGTTGTTCGAAGGCGCGCAGGGCACGCTTCTGGACATCGACCACGGCACCTATCCGTACGTGACCTCCAGCAATTGCGTCGCCGGCAACGCGGCGGCGGGCTCGGGCGTCGGGCCGCAGATGCTGCACTACATCCTGGGCATCACCAAGGCCTACACCACGCGCGTGGGCGGCGGGCCTTTCCCGACCGAGCTGCCGATCGACGCGCCGGGCACGGTCGGCCATCACCTGTCCACCGTCGGTCAGGAGCGTGGCACGGTCACCGGCCGGGCGCGGCGCTGCGGCTGGCTCGACGCCGCGGCGCTGAAACGCTCGATGATCATCAATGGTGTGTCGGGGCTGTGCTTCACCAAGCTCGACGTGCTCGATGGCCTGCCGCAGATCCAGGTCTGCACCGGATACCGGTTCGGCGGCCGCGAGCTCGACATCTTGCCGCTGGATGCCGACGAGATCGCAGCCTGCGAGCCTTGCTACGAGACCATGCCGGGCTGGAGCGGCAGCACCGCTGGCGCCACGCGCTGGGACGACCTGCCGCGCAATGCGCAGCGCTATCTGGAGCGCGTGCAGAGTCTGATCGACACGCCGATCGACATGGTCTCCACCGGGCCGGATCGCGAGCACACGATCGTGCTGCGGCATCCATTCCGCGGCTGAAGCGTTCCACACCCATTGCAACGAGGAGCCCCGACCCATGCTCACCGACGACGGCAAGCATCTCTACGTGTCCTGGGATGAATACCACATGCTGATCGAGCGCCTGGCGCTCAAGGTGGCGGCATCGAAATGGCAGTTCAATCAGATCCTGTGCCTGGCGCGCGGCGGCATGCGTCCGGGCGATGTGCTGTCGCGGGTGTTCGACATTCCGCTGGCCATCATGTCGACCAGCTCGTACCGGGCCGATGCCGGGACCATCCAGGGCCGGCTGGACCTGGCCAAGTACATCACCATGCCCAAGGGCGAACTGGCGGGACGGGTGCTGCTGGTGGACGACCTGGCCGATTCGGGCGTGACGCTGCGTGCGGTGGTCGATCGGTTGCGCAGCATGCCGTCGATCAGCGAGCTGCGTTCGGCGGTCATCTGGGTCAAGGGTGCCTCGACATACACGCCGGACTACTTCGTCGAAATGCTGCCCACCAGTCCTTGGATCCACCAGCCGTTCGAGGACTACGACAACCTGAAGCCCGAAGGGCTGGCCCGCAAGTTCGCCGTCTGAAAAAGAAAAGGGCCGACGTCGTCGGCCCGCTTCTTCACGCAAATTCTGGTGCCCAGGAAGGGACTCGAACCCCCACGCCGTTAAGCGCTAGTACCTGAAACTAGTGCGTCTACCAATTCCGCCACCTGGGCAGGTACATCAACAAAGGATTTTAGCATCAACACCATTACCAAACAGGCGCCGACCCCCCTGGGCGCGGCGCTCATGAGCGAGGTCGTCGGCACGGTTCAAGGCCACCGCGACGGGCACGGTTTCGTGCAGCGCGACGACGGCGAGGCCGACATCTACATCTCGCCGCAGGAGATGAACTCCGTGCTGCATCGTGACCGCGTGCGCGTGCGCGTGGTGCGTTACGACCGCAAGGGGCGACCCGAAGGCCGCGTCCTCGACATCGTGGAGCGCCGCAAGACGTCGATCATCGGCCGCCTGCTGCACGAGAACGGCGTCTGGCTGGTCGCGCCGGAGGACCGGCGCTACGGCCAGGACATCATGATCCCGAAGAACGCCACCGCCGCCGCGACGGCCGGGCAGGTCGTCGCCGTCGAACTGACCGAGCCGCCTTCGATGTTCTCGCAACCTGTGGGCCGCGTGGTCGAGGTGCTGGGCGAGATCGACGATCCCGGCATGGAGATCGAGATCGCGGTGCGCAAGTACGAGGTGCCGCATCGTTTCTCGGCCGAGGCGGTTGCCCAGGCCGCCGCGCTGCCCGACCACGTGCGGCCGGTCGATTGCCGGCAGCGCGTCGACCTGCGCGACGTGCCACTCATCACCATCGACGGCGAGGATGCCCGCGACTTCGACGATGCGGTGTACTGCGAGCCCTACAAGCGCGGGCGCGCCAAGACCGGCAGCGAAGGCTGGCGCCTGGTGGTGGCGATCGCCGACGTCAGCCACTACGTGAAGCCCGGCGAGCCGATCGACGCCGATGCCTACGAGCGCGCCACGTCGGTGTACTTCCCGCGCCGCGTGATTCCGATGCTGCCGGAAAAGCTGTCCAACGGACTGTGCTCGCTCGTGCCCGACGAAGATCGGCTGTGCATGGTCTGCGACATGGTGGTCGACGCCAGCGGCGACATCACCGCGTACCAGTTCTTCCCCGGCGTGATGCGCTCGCACGCGCGCATGATCTACAACGAGGTCGCGGCGATCCTGGGCAACACGCGCGGACCCGAGGCGCAGCGGCGCAGCGCCCTGGTGCCGCACCTGATCCACCTGCACGAGGTGTATCGGGCGCTGTTGAAGCGCCGCGGCACGCGCGGGGCCGTCGACTTCGAGACCACCGAGACGCAGATCGTCTGCGACGACAACGGGCGCATCGAGCGCATCGTGCCGCGCACCCGCAACGAGGCGCACCGGCTGATCGAAGAGGCCATGCTGGCCGCCAACGTGTGCGCGGCCGAGTTCATCCAGGAGCGCACCCACCCGGCGCTGTACCGCGTGCACGAAGGCCCGACGCCGGAGAAGCGCACGACGTTGCAGAACTACCTGCGCACGCTGGGCCTGGCCCTGCCGCTGAGCGAGCAGCCGACACCGGGCGAATTGCAGGCCATCGCGCTGTCCACGCGCGAACGGCCCGACGCCACGCAGATCCACGCGATGCTGCTTCGGTCGATGCAGCAGGCGCACTACACGGCGGCCAACAGCGGGCACTTCGGCCTGGCCTACGACGCCTACACCCACTTCACGAGTCCGATCCGGCGCTACCCCGACCTGCTGGTGCACCGGGTCATCAAGGCGCTGCTGCACAACCGGCGTTACCACCTCGAAGGCGGCGACCACGACGAGCAAGCGAAGCGGCGCGTGGCCGGCAAGCCGCCGCCCCGAAGCGCCGTGACGGCGCTGGAGCTGGAGCAGTGGAACGCGGTCGGCGTCCATTGCAGCAGCAACGAGCGGCGTGCCGACGAAGCGTCGCGCGACGTCGAGGCCTGGCTCAAGTGTCGCTTCATGCGCGAACACCTCGGCGAGGAGTTCTCCGGCACGGTCAGCGCCGTGACCTCCTTCGGTCTGTTCGTGACGCTGGACGATCTGTACGTGGACGGACTGGTGCACATCACCGAGATCGGCGGCGGCTACTACCGCTTCGACGAGGTGCGTCAGGAACTGCACGGCGAGCGCAGCGGCACGCGCTATGCCGCCGGCACGCGCGTGCGCGTGCAGGTCAGCCGGGTCGACCTGGACAGCCGCCGCATCGACTTTCGCATGGTGCGCGAAGGCGAGGACGAGCGACTGCTGGCGCGCGGACGAAAATCCGATGCGCGGCGCGTGCGCGACGAGCTGGCCCAGGTGCAGGCACGCGACCGCGACGCCAAGGCCGGACTGGCCAAGGCCACCAAGGCGCGGCCGCGCACCGCGGAGGGCAAGACGCGGTCGAGCGGCAGGTCGACGCGCACGCGCTCGGCGCGGCGTTAGCGTCGCCTCAGGACCGGCCGTCGCGCAGCGACTCGGTGGCGTGAGCCATGGCTTCGATCAGGCGGGCCGCCAGCAGCGGGCCGCGCCCGCCATCCGGCTCTGCCGCACGCCCGTGCACCCAGGCGGCGCAACTGGCGACGTCGATGGCGGTGGTTGCGGCCGGTTGCTGCGCCCAGAGACCACCGAGCCAGCCGGCCAGCACGTCGCCGGTGCCGGCGGTCGCAAGCCGTGCGTTTCCCGTCGGGTTGACGCGCGGCATCGCGTCGGCGGCAGCCAGCACCGTGCCCGAGCCCTTCAGCACGACGGTCGCGGCCAGTTCGCGGGCCAGCTCCTTCGCGGCACGCAGCCGATCGACCTGCACGCGCTGCACATCGCACGCCAGCAGCCGCGCCGCCTCGAGCGGATGCGGTGTCACGATGGTCGGCAGGCCACGCCGGGCCCGTTCGCGCAGCGCCTGTCGCAACCCCGGTTCGAGCGCGATCGTGTTCAGCGCGTCGGCGTCCAGCACGAGGCGCGCCGCATGGTGAAGGATGGGTGGCAACGGTTCACGCACGCTGTCGCCCGCACCGCAGCCGCAGACCACGGTGGCGTCGCTCAGAACCCGGGGCTCGAGCACCGACGCGAGCGAGCGAAGCATCAGCTCGGGTCGCACGGGATCCAGCGCCGCGTCGTTCAATCCCAGCGTCGCGGCAAACACCCGTCCGGCGCCGGCCACCAGCGCTGCGCGCGCAGCCAGCAGCGCCGCACCGGCCATTCCCGGCGCGCCGCCGATCACGATGGCATTGCCGAAGCTGCCCTTGTGCTGCGCGTGCGATCGCGCGGGCAGGGTGCCACGCACGTCCTCGGGGCCGATCAGCACGGCGCAGGCGGTGCTCGATGAAGACTCGACTGCCAGGTCGTCGAACCACACCCGCCCGGCGTGCGTGCGGCCGTGGCCGGTGAAGAGCCCGGGCTTCAAGGTCAGCAGCGAGAGCGTGTGCGTCGCGCAAACCGCGTGTTCGCCGAGCACCGCGCCGCTGTCGCCGTGCAGGCCCGAAGGCAGGTCGACCGCGAGCACCGGACGATTCGCGGCATTGATGCGCTGCACGGCCTGCGCCAGCGGCCCGTCGACGATGCGGTTGGCGCCCAGCCCGAGCAGCGCGTCGACGATCAGATCGGCCTGCAGGCTGTCGGGCAGGGCCGAGTCGATGCGCACACCGGCTTGCCGCGCCCGTTGCAGTGCATCGAGCGCGTCGGGCGGCAGGCGCGCCGCATCGCCCAGCAAGATGATCCGAACCGATCGCTCGGCGCTGTACAGGTGCGTGGCGGCGATCAGGCCATCGCCGCCGTTGTTGCCCGGGCCGCAGCACAGGTCGATCGAACGCGCATGCGGCGCGATGGCCAGCGCCAGGCGCGCCGTGGCCTCGCCGGCGCGCGCCATCAGCGTGTGGGCGGGCAAGCCAGCCGCTGCGGCCTGCTCGATCGCACGACTGGCAACGGCTTCGTGCAACGGCCAGCCGCGACGAGACGGCAGCACGGGGCAGGGCGCGCAGACAGGTCGCTGCATGACCATGATGCTTGCGGGTTCGCCGCATTGGAGGTGGGCAGTCATTGTGCTTTACTGACGGGGTAGACAACCCAGCAGGAGTGGTTCGAATGAAGCGTGTTTTGGTCGCGGTGTTGGCCGCAGCGGCACTGGCCGGAGCGGCGCAGGCGCAGCAGTACTTCCGCATCGGCACCGGCGGCACCGCCGGCACCTACTACCCGGTGGGCGGCATGATCGCCAATGCCGTGTCGCAGCCTGGGAAGATCGTCGTCACCGCGCAGGCCAGCAACGGCTCGGTCGCCAACGTCAACGGTATCGTCGGCGGCTCATTGGAGTCGGGCTTTTCGCAGGCCGACGTGGCCACCTGGGCGCAGAAGGGTACCGGCATGTACGAGGGCAAGCCCAACGTGCCGGGGTTGCGCCTGATCGCCAACCTGTACCCCGAAAGCGTGCACATCGTCGCGCGCAAAGGCCTCGGCGTGAAGACGCCGGCCGATCTGAAGGGCAAGCGTGTCGCGCTCGACGAGCCCGGCTCCGGAACGTTGATCAACGCGCGGATCATCCTGGCTGCCTATGGCGTACAGGAGTCCGACATCAAGCCCGAGTACATCAAGCCCAATCAGGCCGGCGACAAGCTGAAAGACGGCTCGCTCGATGCCTTCTTCTTCACCGGCGGCGCACCGGCCGGCGCGATTGCCGAACTGGCCTCCGGCGGCACCGGCATCGAGCTGGTGCCGATCGAGGGCCCGCAGGCCGAGGGCCTGCGCATGGCCAGCCCGTTCTTCTCGCCCGACGTGATCGCCGCCGACACCTACAAGGGTGTGCCGGCGGTCAACACGCTGGCGGTCGGCGCGCAGTGGGTCACCAGCGACAAGGCCGACGCCGGCGTGGTGTACGAGATCACCAAGGCGCTGTACGGCGACGCGGCACAGAAGGTGCTCGCCGCCGGGCACGCCAAGGGCAAGTTCATCACCAAGGAAAACGCGGTCAAGAGTGCGGGCATTCCGTTTCACCCGGGTGCGGAGAAGTTCTATCGCGAGGCCGGCCTGCTCAAATAGGCCGGCGGGCGGTACGCCTGCTCCACCTGAAGGGCGGCGCGCAATCGGGCGCCCGCCCTTTTTTCATGCCAGGACACGCCGATGACCACGACGACGATCGACGAGAAACAGGTGGCCGAGCTGGAGGAGAAGTTCGACCCCGAGATGCGCTTTCGGCCCACCTGGCCGCCGGCGTCGACGATCCTCAAGTGCCTGCTGATCGCGCTGTCGTGCTTCCACTACTACACCGCGGGCTTCGGCCTGCTGCGCGAGACCACCCACCGCGGCGTGCACCTGGCCTTCGTGCTGGGACTGATCTTCATCGTGTTCGGCTTCTCGCGCCGCGCCGCCGACGCGCCGCGCCGCGGCGGCTGGAAGACGCCCGGCGGCGTGCCGCTGATCGACTGGGCGCTGGCGATCGCGGTGGCGATCTCGGTGCTGTACATCCCGTACATCTTCGAGGACATGGCCTTTCGCGTCGGCAACCCGCTGACGATCGACGTGGTGATGGGCTCGATCCTGCTGGTGCTGCTGCTCGAAGCCACCCGCCGCGCGATGGGCTGGCCGCTGCCGGTGATCGCGCTGATCTTCATGACCTACGCCCTCGCCGGCCCGATCTTTCCGGGCCTGCTGAAGCATGGCGGTGCCAGCTGGAGCCAGCTGATCAACCACCAGTACCTCACCAGCCAGGGCATCTACGGCGTGGCCGTCGGCGTCGTGGCGACCTACGTCTTTCACTTCGTGCTGTTCGGTGTGCTGGCCACCCGCATCGGCCTCGGACAGCTGTTTCTCGACATCGCCTCGAGCATCGCCGGGCGTTATGCCGGTGGGCCGGCCAAGGTGAGCGTGTTCGGCTCGGCGATGTTCGGCATGCTCTCGGGCAGCTCGGTGGCCAATGCGGTGACGGTGGGCTCGCTGACCATTCCCGCGATGATCCGCGTGGGCTACCGGCGCGAATTCGCCGGTGCCGTGGAGGCCGCATCGTCCACCGGCGGGCAGATCACGCCACCGGTGCTGGGTGCCGCGGCGTTCCTGATGATCGAGTTCCTGGCCGTGCCGTACCAGACGATCATCGCCGCGGCCATCGTGCCGGCGTTCATGCATTTCTTCGGTGTGTTCATGCAGGTGCATTTCGAAGCCAAGCGCTTCGGCCTGCGTGGGCTGACCGAGGCCGAGATGCCGAAGCTGCGGGTGTCGTTCCAGCAACGCTGGCCGACGCTGATTCCGCTGGTGCTGCTGATCACCATCTTGGTCAGCGGCCGCACGCCGTACCTGGCCGCGTTTGCCGGCATCAGCTCGTGCGCGATCGTCGGCCTGACCACGGCCACGCGGGGCAACCGGGCCGGCAACTGGTTGCTGATGGTTGCGCTGCACGCGGTGCTGCTGCTGCTGTGCTTTGGCGAGATCCACAACGAATGGCTCAAGGTCGGCATCTTCGTCGCCGTGCTGGTGGTCACGCCGCTGCTGATGCGGGCGCTGGCGGTCAGCGGGCGCATCAGCCTGGGCGTGCTGGTCGAGGCGTTCGAAACCGGTGCCAAGTACGCGCTGGCGGTCGGCGCGGCGGCGGCCGCGGTGGGCATCGTGATCGGCGTGGTCACGCTCACCGGTGTCGGATTCAAGCTGTCGACCATCATCACCGGCGCGGCGCAAGCGGTGGCCGGCGGCGCGATGGACTTCCTGCCCGCGGCGCTGGTCGACACCCAGTCGATCACCTTGCTGGTGGCGCTCGCGATGACCGGGGTGGTGTGCATCCTGCTCGGCTGCGGCATCCCGACCACGGCCAACTACATCATCATGGTGACGGTGGCCGCGCCGACGCTGGTGCTGCTGGGCGTGGAGCCGCTGGTGGCGCATTTCTTCGTCTTCTACTACGGCGTCCTGGCCGACATCACCCCGCCCGTCGCGCTTGCCGCCTATGCGGCGGCCGGCATGGCGGGCAGCGATCCGTTCAAGACCGGCAACATGGCCTTCCGGCTCGGCATGGCCAAGGCGCTGGTGCCGTTCGTCTTCGTGTTCTCGCCATCGCTGCTGATCGTGGCCAAGGGCTTCACGCTGTACGACTTCGTGGTCACCTTCGTCGGCTGCGTCATCGGCATCGTGTTCCTGGCCGCGGCGCTGTCGAAGTACCTGCTCGTGGAGATGAAGCGCTGGGAACAGGCGGTGTGCGGTGCGGCCGCGTTGCTGATGGTGGCGCCCGGCCTGATCAGCACCTTGCTCGGCGTCGGTGTGGCCGCACCGGTGGTGGTTCGCCACCTCACGGCGTGGCGCGGCCAGCGGCTCGCGGCTGTCCCGTCAGCGTAACCGCTCGATCCCCAGACCTTCGACGTCGATGGCCGGCGTGCGACCGGCCAGCAGATCGGCCGTGACGCGTGCCGAGCCGCAGGCGAGCGCCCAGCCGCTCGATCCATGACCGAGGTTGAGCCAGACCCCGGGTACCGCGCTGGCGCCCAGCACCGGCGGGCCGTCGGGCAGCATCGGTCGTGCACCCTTCCAGGCCTGGGCCTGCGGCTGCAGCGCGCAGCCGGGAAACCAGTCGTCGAGCACCTTGTACAGCGTGGCCAGTGCCGCGTCGTTGTGCGTCTGCAGCGAGCCGCCGAGCTCGGCGCTGCCGGCCACGCGCACCCGCTTGCCCAGGCGGCTGATGGCGACCTTGAAGCTCTCGTCCATCAGCGTCGAGCGCGGCCCGAGTCCGGCGTCCTCGCCGCCGTGGCGCAGCGGTGCGGTGACCGAATAGCCGTGCACGGCGGCCAGCGGCAGTCGCAACCCCAAGGGCTTGAGCAACCGCTGCGACTCGAGCGCGGCGCACACGACCACCGCGTCGAACGACTCGCTGCCTTCGGGCTCGGGCTGCGTGGTGACATGCTCGGCGCCGGGCAGCTGCGACGCATCCAGGTGCGCCAGCGGCCGATGGCGCACCACTGGCTGGGGCCCGGCCTCGATGCGCTCGACCTGCCGGTGAAAGCGAAACATGGCGCCGCGGTTCTGCGCCTCCTGGCGCAGCAGGTGGGCAAACTGCCGGCAGTTGCCGACTTCCTCATCGGGCAGGTGCAGCGCGGCGTGCAGCGGCGTCTCTTCACTCAGGCCCGGTTCGTGGGTGCGGGCCTGCGCAGCGTCGATGAGCTTGAAGCGCACGCCGAGCTCGGCGAGCAGCTTCATGCCGGGCCGGGCTAGCGTGAGATCCTGCGCGGTGCGCAGCAGCACGGTCATGCCGGGCGCCTGTTCGTATTCCAGCTGCAGCGAGGCCGTCAACGCGTGCAGCCGCTCCTGGCTGTAGCGTGCCAGGCGGATCATGCGCCTGCGGTTGGCCAGGTAGCGACTGGACTCGCAGGCCCGCCACCAACGCCACGCCCACCCAAGCAGCGCAGCCGAGACCGGACGCCCCAGGCGCACGGCCGCGTGCTCCGACAGCCATTGCCGCAGCACCTTGCGCGGCATGCCCGGCGCAGCCCACGGCGTGACGTAGCCCGGCGCCACGACGCCGGCATTGGCGAAACTGGCCTCGGCGGCGACGCTGGCGCAGCGCTCGAACACGGTGACCTCGTGGCCGTCGAGCGCCAGCTCGTAGGCCGTGGTCACGCCGATGATGCCCGCACCGATGACCGCGACCTGCATGGTTCAGCGTCCCCCGTCTGCGCTGGCCGGGGCCGCGATCACGCCCGTCACGCGCGGCTGCCAGCGCGCAACGCCGACTCGATGGCCAGCGAAACCGCCAGCACGGTGTCGTCGGCCATGGCCTCGCGCCAGACCATCAGGCCGACCGGCATCTCGTCGGGTGCATGGCAGGGCAGCGACAGCGCACAGCCGTCGAGCGCGTTGACCACCGAGGCATTGCGCAGCAGCATCGCGTTGGTGGCGAAGAACTGCTCGTCGCTCGCAATCAGCGGCGCAATCTCCGGCGCGGTGATCGGTACCGTGGGCGACAGCAAGGCGTCGTAGCCCAGCATCGGTGGCGTCATGCGGGCGATCCAACGCCCCCGCGCGGCGTGCAAGTCGATGTAGTCGGCTGCGCTGATGGCCTCGCCACGCCGGATGCGCAGCGCCACCCTCGGGTCGTATTCGTCGCCGCGCTCGGCCAACCTTCGCCGATGCCAGGCCCAGCTTTCGGCTGCAGCGAATCCGCCGTTGGACATCATGCCCGCCAGCTCGGTGATGGCGGGCAGATCGATCTCGTCGATGTGGGCGCCGGCACGGCTCAGGCAATGCAGGCTGCGCTCGAATGCGCGCGCCACGACGGGGTCGAGTGCATCGAGCAGCAGCGTCCGCGGCAACGCCAGGCGCAGCGCACGCAGCGGCCGTGCCGACGGGGTGACCCGGCGTGCCGCCAGCACCTCGTGCATCACGATCGCGTCGGCCACGTCGCTCGTGATGGCGCACACGGTATCCAGTGTGGTCGACAGCGGAACGGTGCCGTCCAGCGGCGTCAGCCGCTGGGTGTTCTTGAAGCCGACCAGCCCTTGCAATGCCGCCGGAATGCGGATCGAGCCGCCGGTGTCCGACCCCAGCGCGGCCAGCGCGGCGCCGCCGGCCACCGACACCGCGCCGCCCGAGGTGGAACCGCCGGGCACGCGTGCGGCGCGGTCCAGCGCCAGCGTGCCGGCGTTGGCGGGCGTGCCGTGGTGCGGATTGATGCCGACACCCGAGAACGCGAACTCGCTCATCTGCGTGTGGCCGACCAGCACGGCGCCGGCCGCACGCACCCGGGCCACCGCGGTCGAGTCGGCCGCCGCGGCCGGTGCGTCGCGCATCGAGCGCGAACCGGCGGTGGTGGGAAAACCGGCCACGTCGTACAGATCCTTGACCGACACCGGGGCGCCGGCGAGCAGGGGCAGCGGTGCGCCGGCCGCATGCAGCTGGTCGATGGCGCTCGCGGACGCGGCGGCCAGCGCATCGAACCGGCGCACGAACGCATGTCGGCACAAGGGCGACGCCGCGGCGCGTTGTGCGTCGTGCAGTGCATCGGTGGCGCGTAGTCGCCCGGAAGCAACCCGCGACCGGTGCGAGCCGAGGGTCGGGGTCTGCGCGGCTGATACAATCTGCTGGTTTGACTGGGTGCTCATGCTCAGCCCGTGGCAATCGACAAGATTTCAGCGTGCAGGGCGGACAGCCGGTCGAACAATCCCGAACCGGCCCTCAAAAGGTGTCGCGGCTGGCCCAAAGCGCCGACTGCGATTCGCGCCGGATTCTAGACCCAACCTTTGGAGCACCCATGCCGATATCGATGCGTGAAATGCTGGAAGCCGGCGTCCATTTCGGACACCAGACGCGCTTCTGGAACCCCAAGATGGCCCAGTACATCTATGGCCATCGCAACAAGATCCACATCATCAACCTCGAGAAGACGCTGCCGGCGTTCGAGGATGCGATGAAATTCGTGCGCCAGCTCGCGAGCAAGCGCGGCACGATCCTGATGGTGGGCACCAAGCGCCAGGCCCGCGACGTGATCGCCCAGGAAGCACGGCGCTCGGGCATGCCCTTCGTCGACCAGCGCTGGCTCGGCGGCATGCTGACCAACTTCAAGACGGTCAAGGGCTCGCTGAAGAAGCTCAAGGAGATGCAGACGCAGAAAGAAGCGGGGCTGGAGCAACTGACCAAGAAGGAAGGCCTGATGTTCGAACGCGAGCTGACCAAGCTCGAGAAGGACATCGGCGGCATCCAGGACATGGCAGCGCTGCCCGATGCGGTGTTCGTCATCGACGTCGGGTACCACAAGATCGCCGTGGCCGAGGCCAAGAAACTCGGCATACCGCTGATCGGCGTGGTCGATACCAACCATTCGCCCGAGGACATCGACTACGTCATTCCCGGCAACGACGACTCGGCCAAGGCCGTGGCGCTGTACGCTCGCGCGGTGGCCGACGCCGTGCTCGAGGGCAAGGCCAATGCGGTGACCGAGGTCGTGCAGGCCGCCGCCGAAGGCGACGAATTCGTCGAGGTCAGCGAAGGCGCCTGAACGATGCCGCCGGCCGAAAGGACAAGGGGCTGCATCCAGCCCCTTTTTCACAGACGAGATGTCATTCGCGCGCGCCCCGATCCGGTGTGCGTTCGAGCTGAACGGAGATAGACAGATGCCCGCAATCACAGCAAGCATGGTGGCCGAGCTGCGCGCCAAGACCGACGCGCCGATGATGGAGTGCAAGAAGGCGCTCACCGAGGCCGGCGGCGATGCCGTGCGTGCCGAGGAGATCCTGCGCGTCAAGCTCGGCAACAAGGCCGGCAAGGCGGCCTCGCGCATCACCGCCGAGGGTGTGATCGCCGCCGCGGTGGACGGCAACACCGGCGCGATGGTCGAGATCAATTGCGAGACCGATTTCGTGTCGAAGAACGACGCGTTCCTGTCCTTCGCGAAGTCCTGCGCCGCGCTGGTGGCCACGCGCAGTCCGGCCGACGTGGCGGGCCTGAGCGCGCTGCCGCTGTCGCAGGACGGGTTCGGCCCCACGGTCGAGGACGTGCGCAAGGGCCTGATCGGCAAGATCGGCGAGAACATCAGCATTCGCCGCTTCAAGCGTTATGCCGGCGGCGGCAAGCTGGCGCACTACCTTCATGGCACCCGCATCGGCGTGCTGGTGGAGTTCGACGGCAGTGACGTGGCGGCCAAGGACGTGGCGATGCATGTCGCGGCGATGAAGCCGGTGGCACTGTCGGCGGTTGACGTGCCTGCCGAACTGGTCGTCAAGGAGCGCAAGATCGCCGCCGAGAAGGCCGCCGAGTCGGGCAAGCCCGCCGACATCGTGGCGAGGATGGTCGAAGGCTCGGTGCAGAAGTACCTGAAGGAGGTCTCGCTGGCCAATCAGGCCTTCGTCAAGAACGACAAGCAGACCGTCGAGCAGATGCTCAAGGCCGCCGGCACCAAGGTGCTCGCGTTCACGCTGTACGTGGTGGGCGAGGGCATCGAGAAGCGCGCCGACGACTTCGCCGCCGAGGTCGCGGCGCAGGTGGCTGCGGCCAAGGGCCAGTGAAACAACATGCGGCGGCACCCGGCCGGCGTCGCAGGGCGACTGCCGGTGCCGCGTAAACTTCCATCTGCCTCGACGCCCAGGAGACTGCCGCATGCCGGCCTACAAGCGCATTCTGCTGAAGCTTTCCGGTGAAGCGCTGATGGGCGACGATGCCTATGGCATCAACCGCGCCACCATCGTGCGCATGGTGCGCGAGCTGAAGGAGGTGACCGACCTCGGCGTCGAGCTGGCCGTGGTGATCGGCGGCGGCAACATCTTCCGCGGCGTGGCCGGCGGCTCGGTCGGCATGGACCGGGCCACGGCCGACTACATGGGCATGCTGGCCACGGTGATGAATTCGCTGGCGCTGGCCGACTCGATGCGCCAGGCGGGCATGACGGCGCGTGTGATGTCGGCCATCGCGATCGAGCAGGTGGTCGAGCCGTACGTGCGGCCCAAGGCCCTGCAATACCTCGAAGAGGGCAAGGTGGTCGTGTTCGCGGCCGGCACCGGCAACCCGTTCTTCACCACCGACACGGCGGCCGCGTTGCGCGGTGCCGAGATCGGTGCCGAGGTGGTGCTCAAGGCCACCAAGGTCGATGGCGTCTACAGCGCCGATCCGAACAAGGACAAGTCCGCGATACGCTACACGACCATCAGCTTCGACGATGCGATCGCGCGCAATCTGCAGGTGATGGACGCGACGGCCTTTGCGCTGTGCCGCGACCAGAGGCTGCCGATCAAGGTGTTCTCGATCGTCAAGCCCGGCGCACTGAAGCGCGTGGTGATGGGCGAGAACGAGGGCACGCTGGTGCACGTGTAAGACGCGTAGGAGTTTTTCGATGACCACGATTGCCGAGATCAAGAAGACCGCCGAGACGAAGATGAGCAAATCGATCGAGGCGCTCAAGCACGAGATGCAGAAGATCCGCACCGGGCGCGCCCATCCGGGCCTGCTGGACCAGGTGCACGTCGACTACTATGGCTCGATGGTTCCGATCAGCCAGGTGGCCAACGTGACGCTGCTGGATGCGCGCACGATCAGCGTGCAGCCGTGGGAGAAGGGCATGGGCGCGAAGATCGAGAAGGCGATCCGCGAAAGCGACCTCGGGCTCAACCCGGCGGCGCAGGGCGACCTGCTGCGCGTGCCGATGCCGCCGCTGACCGAAGAGCGCCGCCGCGACCTGACCAAGGTGGTGCGCCACGCCGGCGAGGAGACGAAGGTGGCCGTGCGCAACCTGCGTCGCGAGGCCAACGAGCACCTGAAGAAGATGCTCAAGGACAAGCTCACGAACGAAGACGAAGAGCGTCGCGCGCAGGACGATGTGCAGAAGCTCACCGACCGCACGGTGGCCGAGATCGACAAGCTCGTGCACGGCAAAGAGGCCGAGATCCTCGCGGTCTAGCCGCGGCGGCCCCTGCACCGGCACCTTTCGATCGACGCGAGCAACCATCTTCAAGCCGTGCAGCGTGACCTGAACTCGATTCCCCGCCATGTGGCGATCGTCATGGACGGCAACGGTCGCTGGGCGAAGAAGCGTTTCATGCCGCGGTTCTTCGGCCACAAGCAAGGTGTCGATGCGCTGGTGCGCTGCGTGCAGGCCTGCTCCGACCGCGGCATCGAGTACCTCACGGTGTTCGCGTTCTCGTCGGAGAACTGGAAGCGTCCCGAGGAGGAGATCTCCGGCCTGCTCGGCCTGGTGCTGGTGGCCGTGTCCAAGTACCTCACCAAGCTGGCCGAGAAGGGCGTGCGCATTCGCATCGTCGGCGACCGCGGCACCGTCACCGACAAGGTGCGATCGGCCTGGGACGAGGCCGAACGCGCGACCGCGCACAACTCGCGGATCACGCTGTCCGTGGCGTTCAACTACGGCGGGCGTTGGGATGTGGTGCAGGCCTGCCGGCAGCTGGTGGCGGCCGGCGTGCCGGCCGAGCAGATCGACGAAGATCGGCTGTCGCAGCGCATGGCGCTCGCGCACGCGCCCGACCCCGACTTGTTCATCCGCACCGGCGGTGAAGTGCGCATCAGCAACTTCCTGCTGTGGCAGGTGGCCTATTCGGAGCTCTACTTCACCGACTGCCTGTGGCCGGATTTCGACGAAATCCAGCTCGATGCGGCCTTGGCGGCGTATGCCAGTCGTGAACGCCGCTTCGGCGACGTCAAGGCCAAAGTGTCGCATGCGGCGCCCGGTGGCTAGCCGCGATGCTCAGGCAGCGCGTCATCACGGCGTTGGTGTTGGTGGCGCTGCTGCTGGCGACGCTGTGGACCACCAGCCCCTGGCCGTTCATGGCGCTGACGCTGGTGCTGATCAGCGCGGCGGCGTGGGAGTGGGGCCGGCTGAATGCACAGCCGCAAGTGTCGGCGCTGATCGGCGCGGCGGTGGTCGCCGTCGGCGGCCTGCTGGTCGTCGGTGGAACCTGGCGCTTCGGCGATGCCGCAGGGCTGTGGACGGCGAGCGCCGCCGGCTGGGTGGTGGGAGGGCCGATCGCATTGCGGCTGGGGCCCGCAGGCTGGGCGCGCCTGCCCAGCCTGCTGCGCTGGTTGCTGGGTCTTGCGCTGCTGTGGGTGGGCTGGTGGGCGCTGGCCCAGGCTCGGGTCGTGGGCGTGAATTTTCTGCTGTCCGTGCTGTGCATCGTGTGGATGGCCGATATCGCCGCGTACTTCGGCGGGCGTGCGTTCGGCCGACGCAAGCTGGCCCCGAGCATCAGCCCGGGCAAGAGCTGGGAAGGCGTCTGGAGCGGCATGCTGGGCGTGCTGGCGCTGGCCGTGTTCTGGGTCGTGCTGGATGCCCGCATGGCCGCCGATTCGGCCAGCGTGTTCACGCAGCTGAAACAGCGCTTCGGCGGCGTGCCGATGGCGTTGGCGGTCATCGCGCTGGCCGCGGTGAGCGTGGTGGGCGATCTGTTCGAGTCGCTGGTCAAGCGCGCCGCCGGGGCGAAGGATTCGAGTCGTCTGCTGCCGGGCCATGGTGGCGTGCTCGATCGCATCGATGCCCTGCTGCCGGTGTTGCCGTGTGCGATGGCGCTGGCCAGCCTGTGAGGCGGCAGCCATCATGAGCGGCATGCAGCGCGTGTGCATCCTGGGGGCCACCGGCTCGATCGGCAGGAGCACGCTCGAAGTCGTCGCGCTGCATCCCACGCGCTTCGAGGTGTTCGCGCTGACGGCGCGCCACCGCATGGACGAGTTGGCCGTGTTGTGCGACCGCTGGCAGCCGCGCTACGTTGCCGTGGGCACGCCGGAACAGGCCCAGTCCTTGCGCCGGCGCCTGGCGCAGACGCGCGCGCGCGCCGAAGTGATGCACGGAGCGCGGGCGCTCGAGGAACTGGCGTCGCATCCCGAGGTCGACAGCGTGATGGCGGCCATCGTCGGCGCGGCCGGCCTGGCGCCTTGCCTGGCGGCGGCGCGTGCCGGCAAACGGCTGCTGCTGGCCAACAAGGAGGCGCTGGTGGTCGGTGGCGACCTGTTCATGCGCACCGTGCGCCAGGGCGGCGCCACGCTGCTGCCGATCGACAGCGAGCATTCGGCGATCTTCCAGTGCCTGCCGTCGGATCACACCGCCTGGTCGCGGCACATCGATCACATCCTGCTCACGTCGTCCGGCGGGCCGTTTCGTGCCCGTGAGCCCGAGACCCTGCACGACGTGACGCCCGAGATGGCCTGTGCGCATCCGAACTTCGTGATGGGTCGCAAGATCTCGGTGGATTCGGCGACGATGATGAACAAGGCGCTCGAGGTCATCGAGGCGCGTTGGCTGTTCGATCTGCGGCCCGAACAGATGCGGGTGCTGATCCACCCGCAACAGATCATTCATTCGATGGTGGTGTGTCGCGACAACTCAGTGTTGGCGCAGCTGGGCACGCCGGACATGAAGGTGCCGATCGCCTACGGCCTGTCGTGGCCCGAGCGCATCGAGTCGGGCGCCGAACGGCTGGAATTCGCGACCCTGGGGGGCCTGCATTTCGAGGACCCGAATCCGCGCCGCTTTCCCGGCTTGTTGCTGGCGTTCGACGCATTGCGCGCTGCAGCAGGCGCCACCAACGCGCTGAACGCGGCCAACGAGGAAGCGGTGGCTGCGTTCCTGTCCGGGGCGATCGCATTCACGGCGATCCATCAAGTCAACGCGGCGACACTGGACAGCCTGGCCGGCGCCTTCGGTTCTCAGGACACGCTCGAGGATCTGCTGGCGCTCGACGAGCGCGCCCGCGCCGCGGCGCGCGTGCACGTGAAGGCGATGGCGCGATGACGACGCTGCTGGCCTTCATCGTGACGCTGGCGGTGCTGATCGTCATCCACGAATACGGGCACTATCGCGTGGCGGTGGCCTGTGGCGTCAAGGTGCTGCGCTTTTCCGTCGGCTTCGGTCGCGTGTTGTGGCGCCACCAGCGCGGCGAGACCGAGTTCGTCGTCTGCGCATTGCCGCTGGGTGGGTATGTGCGAATGCTCGACGAACGCGAAGGCGAAGTGGCGCCGCCGGAGCTGGACCGCGCCTTCAACCGCCAATCGCTGTGGAAACGCACCGCCATCGTGTCGGCCGGGCCGTTGGCCAATCTGGCACTGGCGGTGCTGCTGTACGCCGCCGCGCACTGGATCGGCGTCGACGAACCCAAGGCGGTGCTCGGCGCGCCGGCACCGGCCAGCCTCGCCGAACGCGCCGGCCTGCGCGCGGGCGACTGGGTTCGTTCGTACGCGACCGGCGACGGCCAGTGGGTCGATCTGGATTCGTTGAACGACCTGCGCTGGCAGGTCACGCAGTACGCGCTGAGCAGCCAGCCGCTGAGCCTGACCGTCACCGACGCGCTCGGGCGCAATGCGCGACAGGTCACCCTCGAACTGCAGCGCCTGGACGCCCGCGAGGTCGATGCAGGGCTGGCGCGCCGCATCGGGCTGGGGGGCGCGTTCAGCGAACCGGTGCTCGGCGAGGTGAAGGCCGATGGTCCTGCCGCGGTGGCCGGCCTGCGCAAGGGCGATCGGGTGCTGCGTGTCGACGCGCGTGCGGTCACCGACGCCCAGGAACTGCGCGA